>Ga0233436_1001549_pt1 | contig 18798 bp, 14 predicted proteins | sample SI_122_August201_2_FD_182723 | JGI IMG/M metagenome (GOLD analysis project Ga0233436, IMG submission 182723) | Seawater microbial communities from Saanich Inlet, British Columbia, Canada - SI_122_August2016_150_MG | ecosystem: Environmental > Aquatic > Marine > Inlet | place: Canada: British... | reverse complement strand
AATCAAAGGAAAACATAAAAAAACACTAGCTGAATTAACAAAAACTAGTATCTGCGTGAGGTCTTGTTTAGCTCTTAGTTAAGGCTATATTCTTATGTTATCATTGAAAAGTTTATTGAATGTAAGAGGTAAATTATTAAAAGCTTTTGAAGAATGAAAAATTCCTCTAATAGATGAATTAGATGTAATACCAAATGATACCCTTATGAGAATTAAACATCTATTTACATTGAAACCATGACAACTATACTCACCACAAGAAGATTGAGAAACAGAATATATAATGCAAAATACTTGTGTTGTAGCTACCGCTAATATAAAATCAGCAAAACATCCAAATAGAGAGGATATAGATCCAGCTATATTGAGACTTTTTGATACACTACATATTACATATTTACCAAAAGCTGAAGCTTACGATTTAGCTTTGATAAATTTAATGGAAAAACAAGGTTTTATATCTTGAGTTTGAATAAATGAATTAGATAATAAAGAAAAATCTCTATTACCTTTGCTTGTATATTGTTTAAAAGAAATAGAGCAAAATTATTTAGGCACATCTTGATGAGAATCAATTGTAAATTGAGATTCAAGTAAAGAAGAAATGTATCTTAAAAAAGCGATACTTGAAATTTGAAAATTTATATGATTGTTTACCTGATTTAAAGAATCAGGTCATAGTTTTGTAGATTATATAAAAAAATGAGTTATTGAGTCTTGTACAAACACGGCTTATCCTATTTCTGATAGACTTATTCTTATAAAAATATTTTCTTCTAAATGATTTATAGTTAAACAAGATTTACAATCTTTATTAGAAAGAATGGATGATATTTCAGAAGCAGATTTGGATAAAAATATTATTACAGAAAAGAATAAATTTGAAACAAGTGATATCGGTTTTGTAGATGAGTATGAATTAGCTAATTTGGATCCATATAAAGTAAGAAATTTAGATAAATTAGATCTAATTAACTCTATTAGTCCTATTTTATGATTACTTAAAAAACTTAGTAATGATGTACTTGGTTTAGATGATTCTAATGAAAAAGAAAAATTACAAAGTTTGATACTTGATTTACTTGAAAAATTTGAAGTTAATAAGTGATATATCTTAGAAATAGAAGAAAAAAATAGTTTAATTGAATTATTATATGTTTTAAGGCAAAAGGATTGGATATTTAAATTTGAGGAAAGTGATGATTTTATAGAAGAATTATGTAAAAAATTATATGTTTATGACTTAAAAGATGGTGAATGACTTAGGTTGTTTAAAGAAAGTGATAATAAAGAAGGAATATTAGATTTAAATGTTGAGTAGAGGAGGTAGTTGAAGAAAAATTATTAGAAATATGAGATGAAATAAAAGTGTGTGAAGTACAAAAAAGAATGATTGTGTATAATGAAGATCTTTGAGAAATTAGAGTTGATGAAGTAGTAGTTGTTACAATTTTATGAGAAAATGATGAATATAAATTTATTACTCAAGAAAATAAGATTAGTAAAAAAATATATGAATGATTAAATTGAAATGATATATTTGAATTTAGAGGTGATCAAGAAAGAACAAATGAAAATTTAATTTTTATTCACCCAGATTATGAACCAATCTGACCAAAATTTCAACCATTACAAGGAATGAATATAGGGCTTAATAAAGGAAATGGAAACATACTTGAGTGTATGATTGAGCAAGTAAAAGAAAAAGAAGTGTATATTGATAATTGAATAAAACCTGAATGGATAAGTTTAGATGATTTTAAAAAATATTATGTAGTAGCAAAACAAGAAAATCAATCAAAACCAATACAGGTGCTTTTGGGTTGGAAAAGAGTGTATCCAAGATGGTGGAGTGAGAATATGAAACCATGAGAAGAAAAAATAAAAATATTTCAAGAATATATAGAGGTAGATTGAGTAAAATGGAATATAGGAGATTTAAAAATTCCATATAATAAAATGTATACTCAGAAACAGGCTATTGATTATAATTGAAATGATTATTTTGAGTTATGATATGCAAAAAAAATAGCAAAAGAAAAGATTGAAAGAATAGTTACAGAAGAAGATATTAATAATGCAATTAATTTTCTTAAATTACCATGATTATATGATTTTTTTGATTTATTATGATTAGAATCTCTATGATATTTAGAAAAATGAAAAATAAATCTAATAAATTCTAATAAAATGTATTATAATTTATTAGGTAATTATGCTAATTTACATAAAAGAATGATAGTAGATTGAAAAATAGAAAATGAAAATAAATCATTTACACCAATACGTACAATAATAAATTAAAAAACTATGTGAGATATATTTGATAAAATAAATTCTAGATGAACTACTCCAGAAGAAGTAGGACAGTCTTATTGAATGCCTGTAGACGAAGTAGGTAATTTTTTGGAGTGAATAAAGTGATGAATTGAAGATTTGATTGAAGAAAATTGAGATAATATTATAGTTAATGAGAAAAAAGAATATTTTGATGAATTATGGAAAGATGCAGATATAAATGATGTTTCTACTTTAAAGGTTGAGGATATAGAAAAATGAATGAGAGTGTATTCTGAAAATGAATTTGGTAGATGAGAGGTTATACATATAGAAGTTATGGGGACATGAACATGGTTAGGTACACAGTATAATGTAACTATAAATTGAGAAAAAGAATGAAAAAAAACATATTGATATGATAGTAATACAAAAATAAAGGTTTTAAATCAAGATATCGTGAATATAAAAAATCAACAAAACTTATCTGATTATGAACCAATGTGACCAGATTTTCAACCATTACAATGAATGAAAATAATTTTAAATTCAAATAATGTATGATTAAAACAAGATAATTCTCCTTATTATATTATTGAGGTTGGAATGACTACAATAAAAATAAGAGGAAAAATTTGAACAAGAAATGATAAAAAGGAAAAAGTTATAGGTTATGATGATTTTAAGAAAAATTTTTTAGTAGCAAAAAAAGAAAAACAATCAAAAGCAATACAGATATTATTGGAATGGAAAAGAGAACATCCTAGATGGTGGGGGGGAATATGAAACAATGAGAAGAAAAAATAAAAATATTTTCAGAATATATAGAGATTTGTTGAGTAAAATGGAGTAGAAAAAATTTAGAACCAGAAAAGAAAAAAGACTTAAAAAATAAATGTATACAGAAAAATTGAAATTGGTATTTTAAATTATCATATGCAAAAAAAATAGCAAAACAAAAAAATGAAAGAATGCCTACAGAAGAAGATATGAAGAAAATAAGAAATCATTGATTTTATCAAAAAGTTCCTCCTTATATAATGTTTGATTTATTGTGAATTGAGTCTTTGTGATATTGTGATAATGATATGAGTTTAGTTATAGATAATACTGGATTATTGGTGCCATTGTATTATAATTTACAATGAAATTATTGAAATTTTCAAAAAAGAATGTTTTATGCTGGTAGAATTAAGCATAAAAATAAGTCATTCACTCCAATACGTACAATAAAACTTTAAAAACTATGCAAAAATCTATTTCAGAAAATCTTTGATTTGATGAATCTAAGTTAAAAACTTGGATGGATTTTTATAGTAAGAAAAATTGAATAGAGGTTGTTATTAATAGTAATTATCCAGCTGCAGCATGAATAAATTTAGAAAATATAGAAAAGCCTATAGTAACTTTTAATCCTGTAAAAATAAAAGAAGAATATAATTTTTCAGAAGAAAAAATGTTTTTTGTTTTATTTCATGAACTAGAACACTTAAAAGAAGAAATAGAATTAAAATCAACTAAACAATGACAAAGAATATATGAAAAAAGAAATAAAAAATTTGAACAATTATGAGTTTTAGTAAAAAGTTTTCATACTCTAGAAAATATATTTAGAGATGTTTTTGTTAATAATGAAGTAATACATCCTAAAAACGCACCAGTATTAAGAGAAACAAGAAAAGAGTTATATGAAGAAAATCTGTTTAAAAATAAGGATTATTTAAATTATCCAGTATATGATCAAGAGGGAAATATAGTAGAAATAAAAGAATTACCAAAACATCTTCAATTTGTTTATACTATTATTAGAGAAGAAATGATTCCTGGTGAGAAATGCAATACAGATAAAAAAGTAAGAAATATTATAAGAATATTAAAGTTAAATTGAGATATAAAATCTTCTATAGAATGAAAGTATATTGATAGACTTACTAATTTCTGGGAAAAAATAGAACCAATATATAAGCAACTATTAGAAGAAGATATAAAAAATTGAAAAAAAACTGATCAGGGGGAATGAGAAGAATGAGGAGAATGAAAAAATCCCCCTCCCGCTAAAGACGGGATCCCCCTTGATAAGGGGGAAAAAGAAAATGGAAAATGATGAGAATGAAAAAATCCATTTGAAGATGATTATAATAATATGCCAGACTTACCTCATATAATAAAAAAATCAGTATGAAAGAAGGAATTTGAAAAATCTATTAAAAAAATAGCTAAACAAAAAGAAGAAGAAAATAGAGAAAAGACAAAAGAAGAACTGGAACTTAAACAAAGAGCTAGGAATATGTGATTAAGCCCAAAGAATAAACAAAACTTTGAAGAAATAAAAAGAAAACTAAAAAGATATGATAATTATTTAGATGAACTAAAGCAAATAAAAGATGTAGAAACTGGAAATACTATATTAAGTGAAATAGAAAATTTATTTTCAAAAATAAGATCCAGAAGATTAAAACCAAGATACAAATCTAGGTGACCAGTAGATATTGAATTATGAGTTAGGCTTGATCCAAATCATATAGCAAGCTGAATAGCTGAAATGAAATCATGAAATATGAATCCAGAAATGTTTGAACAAGATATAAAAACACAAAAAGAAAAACAATTTGTAGGAAGATTTGATTTAACTATTGTAGCTGATTGAAGTCGTAGTATGAAAGAAGATCAGAAAACTATAGAGCAAAAAAAATCAGTTATTTTAATGTTTGAAGCTTTAAAAAGATTACATGATAGACTGGAAGATGATAGTTATAATTTAAAACAGACTATAGAATTTAATACTGATTGAATTATGTTTGATTGAGCTAGTGTTAGAGATGTAAAAACACAAAGTAGTGATTTTAAGGATAAAGATAGATTAAAAGCATTTGATATATTAAATTATAATTGATGAAGCTATACAAATGATTATGATGCTATAGAAAATATTATGATTGAATTAAAAAATAAACCCAGAGAATATTTAGATGATATCAAATCATGAAAAACTAAAAAAATAGTAATAGTAATGAGTGATTGATGATCAAGTGATAAAGAAAAGTTAAAAGAAAAAATAAAAAAGTTAAGAAATATGTGAGTACTTGTTTATTGAATATGAATTACTAAAGAATGAGAACCTGTAATAGATAACTTTAGTTCACAAAATTCTGAATTATGATTTTGACAAGTTTGTAATGAACCAGAAGATTTAGCTATAGTATTAAAAAACTTATTAAAAAGTCATTTAGAAATGTTATAAAAATATAGAAATTTACTTTTCTATATTTTTTATTTTGAAAAAATTAAATTATAGTTATTATATAAATACTATTATTAAATTGAAAAAACTAATGAAAAAAATATTATTTATTTTATTAATATCTATGTTTTTATTTTCTTGTATAAAAGAGGAAGTAAAAGAGGATACAAAAAAAATAGTTAAACAAGATTTTTTTATTGAAACAAAAAAAATAAAAGATTTTAATATTGAACAATATTTAAAAAAATCATGAAAAATAAAAACTAGCCAAGATGTTATGGTTGCATCTCAGGCTTTTTGAAAAGTGAAAGAATTGTATATAAAGGATTGACAAAATATACAAGAATGACAAATCATTGCAATACTTGAAGATAATATTTCAAATTATAATACTAGTTTGAAAAAAATAGAAAATTCATTAGCTAAAGCAAGACTTAATTATAAATCAACTAATAATACATATAATAAAAATATAGCAAATTTAAAACTCAATCTAGATAATTTTCAAATAAATCAAGAAAATTCTAAATCATCTATAGAGCTGAATAAAATAAAAAATTCTATAAAAAAAATAGATCTAGATTATGAAAAATTGAAAAGTTCTAATATTAAAACAATAGGCTCTTTTGTCTCTAATACAAAAATTCAATCAGATAATATAAAAATTTTAATTGCCGATTTAATTGACTTTTCTGATAAAATTTTATCTGTAACATTAGAAAATAAAGATACAAATAAATCTTTTAAGGATTTTCTATGAGCAAAAGATACAAGACAAAAACAATCCACAAAAGAAGAACTTAAAAAATTAATAGAATATAATGAAAATATATTAACTAATATTGTTTTTGATGAAAATAATAGTTATGAAAAAAATATAGAAAAAATAGAAATATGATATAAATTAATTTTTAAATTTTTATTAAGTATTGAAAAAACTATCGATAATTCTTTACCTAGTTTGACAAGATTACCGGAATCTAAAATAATATGATATAAAACTACTATAGATACTTTTCTAAGTCGTTATACATGAAATAATCAATGATTTATAAGTTTAGTAAATTCTGTTAAAAGTTTTTTAGAAGCATATAAACAAAATGAAAATTCTTTATTGAAACAAATATCATTATTAAAAAATGATGAAGAAATTTTTATAAAATCATTAGATATAAATATTGAGTCAAATAATCTTAATTTAAAAGAATTAGTTGATAATAAAACACTAGCTTTACAACAAATAGATAATTCAATAAGGGAGTTAGAATTATCCTATGAACAAGCTTTAAATAATTATAAAAAATTAAGTATAGAATCTCCTATGTCATGAATTGTTTGAGCTGTACACATAGAATTATGACAAGAACTTTCTAAATGATCTAAAGTTTTAAATATTTTAAATAATATAGAAAATGAAATAATAATAGCTTTTAATAAAAAAGAGTTAAAATATATTACTGTATGACAATATGTTACAATAAATCATGAAAACACTAGTTTTCAATGATACATAAGTAGTATTTCTATGACTGCAGACGAGAACCTAAAGTATCATTGTAAAATATCTTTTTCAAGAAAATTAGATTTTACTTGAAATATAGTAGAAGTAGAAATACCAGTATCTTTTTCTGATAAAATAATATTACCAATAAATATTATAAAAATAAAAGGTCAAAATAAGGCTATAGTAAATATTTTATTAAATAATAAAATAGTTGAAAAAGTAGTAACTGTTTGAGATATTTATGGTGATAATATAGAAATTGTTGATCAAATACACAATAATACTAAGATAATAACAACAAATATTTCAAATTTTGATGAAAATAAATTTAATTTAAAAATAAAATAGTATTTTTTTGTTATATATAAGATAATATGTTAGAATATTTAAAGAATAATATTAAAGAGAAAATATTTATGAATAGTAATTTAGAAGAAAAGCAAAATAAACTATTGTCTTGATTTTTTAGTTTTTGGATTAATAATCTAAGAACAAGTTTTTTGTTTATTATTTTAATAATAATAGCAGGAGCTTTTTCCTTATATTCAATCCCAAAAGAATCAGCACCAGATATAAAATTTTGAATAATAAATGTGTCAGTAAGTTATCCATGAGTCAATCCAGTCTCTATGGATACTTTAATAACAGAAAAAATAGAAAAAGAAATAGATAATGTAGATTGAGTAAAAAAAATAAGTTCGACATCATGAGTGTGAACATCAATTGTAACTATAGAACTTGAAACGTGAGTAGATACTAGAGATGCTCTTACTGATATTAAGGATAAAGTAGATAAAATTGAGCTTCCAGAAGATGCATTAGACCCTTTAGTTGTAGAAATGAGTTCTAATAATACACTTATATATGAAGCACTTATATATGGTGATGTTAATAGATTTTCTGATTTTGATATATATTCAAAATCCAAATTATTAAAAAATAAGTTAGAATGAAAAAATGGTATTTCAGAAATAGAAATATGATGACTTGATAATTTGAAATGGTCTTCTGTGTGAGGTTGAGGTACGGACTATACTATAGAAGTACTTTTAGATAAAACAAAAATAGAAGAGCTTTGATTGAGTATAATTGATATTTCAAATACTATAAAAGCAAATAATAAAGATACTCCTATTTGAAATTTCAAAGTAGGTGAATTAAGTTATGATTTCAAATTTGACGGAGAATTAGAAAATATAAGTGATTTGAGAAATGTTATATTGAGAGATAATGGTATTTCAAAACTATATTTAAGCGATATTGCTGAGTTTAATTTAGATTATCCTTGAGATGAAATTAAGAGATTGTGAGGTTTTAATATGAAATGATATAATTATATATCAATGGTATTTAATAAATGAATATGAGCTAATGTTTTTGATGCATCAAGAGACTCAAAACAAGCTTTAAAAAACCTACTTAAAACTCATAAAGATTTTGATGGTTTGAATGTTATATATTCAAAAGATATGAGTAAAGCAATTATTGAAGATTATGATAATTTATCAGAAACTGCTATAACAACTCTTATTTTAGTTTTTATAACTATAATGTTTTTTGTATGATTCAGAGAATGAATAATAGCTTCTTTATTATTGCCTCTAGCATTTATGGTAACATTTATAGTACTAGATGTTTTATGAATGAGTTTGAATTTTTTAACTAATTTTTCTTTAGTTTTATCTTTATGAATAGCTATTGATACAGTTATTGTTATTATAGAATGAGCTAGTGAAAAAATGAAGTTATGATTTTCAAGAAAATCTGCAATAATGTTAGCAATAAGAGATTTTAGATCACCACTTATAAGTTGAACATTAACAACATTAGTTGCATTTTTACCTTTAATGTTTTTACCTGGAGTTATTTGAAAATTTTTGTCTTTTATTCCTATTACAGTTTTTTCAACTTTATTAGCTGCATTGATTTTATCTCTATCATTATCTTCTGCATTTTTTCTTAAACTAATGAAGCAACAAGAGATTTTTCATAAAGATTTAAAAATAGAGAGAAATTTAAGAAAAATAGATAAAGAAATACTTTTAATTGATAGAAAATGAAGGCAAGTTAAAAGTATTGATAAGTTATCTATTAGAGAAAGGTGATTAAAAAAAATATGAGATATATATGAAGTAATATTGGAAAAAGTATTAAGAAGCGCCTTACTTAAAATGTCATTTATTATTATTCCTATACTATTACTTGTTACAAGTTTTATCGTTCTTTCCCCAAAGATATGATTTGTGCTTTTCCCAAGCACAGATGAAGGAATTATTAATATTTCTGTTAAGTGAGAAGCTTGAGTTGATGAGGATTATATGAAACAATATATAGATAATATAGAAAATTCTCTTTCAAAAATAAAAGAAATAAATAATTATTATATAACTGTAAATAAATCATCTATTTCTGTATATATTGATTTACTTGAAAAGTCTTATAGAAAAGATAATGATTTAAAAAATGTTTATGATATAGAAGAAATAGTAAATAATGATTTGTTATATTTAATATCTGAATGATTAGATGTATCTGTTTCTGCTTTAAAATGATGACCTCCAACTTGATCTGCTGTTTGAGTAAAGCTTGTGTCTGATTCAGCTAAAAGATTTGATTCATTGAAAAATGTATCAGAAGTTTTTGAAGATCATTTGAAAACTATTAATTGATCAAAAAATGTAACTTCATCATCTTCAGATTCACCTTGACAATTTATTTTCAGTTTCAATAAGCAAAAGCTTAGTAATGTATGACTTAACCCAAATGATATATTAAATCAATTATATTTTTATACTAATTGAATTAAGGCTTGAAGTATAAAGTCTGAATTTGAGGATAATGAAATTAAAGTATTATTTAAAGATTTTAAAGATACTGTAAACCCAGATGATATAGAAAATATTGTAATAAATACAAAAGTATGAAAAATTAGGGTATGAGATTTTGTTGATTTTGTATTTGAAAAATCTGTTGATTCTATAACTAGGGAAGATAATAAAATAATTATGTCTATTTCAAGTGAAGTAGATGAGTGATTTTTACCAACTGATATACAGCCAAAATTAGATATTTTTGCTGAGAATTATAATTATCCAGAATGAATATCTTTTGTGAAATCATGAGAATCTGAAGAAAATATGGATTTGATAGTTTCAACAATAAAGTCATTATTTATTTCACTTTTTCTGATTTTTTCAATACTCGTATTTCAGTTTAATTCTTACAAACAACCTCTTATAGTATTATATTCTATAATACTTGCTTTACTTTGAGTAAATATTGGATTATATCTAACAGGTAATCCTTATAGTATGCCATTTGCTATTTGATTTATAGCTTTAACATGAATTGTTGTAAATGATGCAATTATACTTATAGATAGAATTAATAAATGAATTTTTTATAAAAAAGAACATAGTTCTAAGGTTGATTATATAGAACAAATAATTATTGCATGAAAATCTAGACTTCAACCAATAATTGTAACTACTTTAACAACAATTTTCTGAGTTTTACCATTAGCACTTCAAGATGAATTCTGGGCCTGATTATGATATACTATAATATTTGGTTTATTTATATGAAGTTTTATGACATTGATTGTTGTCCCTGTGTTGTATAAGGTTTTGGTTGTTAGGGATGGTAAATAAAAGAATTACTGAATAAAATAATTGACTTTAGATTAAGTTTAATTATAATACATAAGATAGATTGTTGTATTTTATATCATAAAACATCTTATGAAATCAGTTAATGAGATCTTAGAGGGAGAAACGCAAGAACAAAGTATAGAAGTAGATATTATATGATTAACTAAAACAGAAGCAATAGATTGAGTTAGTAATATTTTAGATGTAAAGTCTGAACCAGAAATGGATTATATATTTTTAAGTTTATCATTAACATTAAAAGATAGTTATAAAAAACTTAGAAAAATATTAAAAAAATTACAGAAAAATAATTTAATAAAAGCTCTAAATAAAGAAGAGAAAATGCTTGAAAAATCAGAAATGATTAATAGCCAAAGTAAAATTTTTAATGAAGTAACGGATAATGCATACTATATAATATTAGAATTTTTAAAAAATTGATATTGAGATATATTAATAGAGCATATGTTTGAAGAAATTAAAATGATTCAAACAGAACATATAGGTAATGATAGTGTATTTGAAGTTGTTTCTGATTTGAGGTATTTGTTTTATTATAGCAGTCTTGAAAAAATATTAATCGAATATGTAAATGCTTGAAAATTAGAAAAAATTGAGAAATTTTTATCTAAATTAATGGATAAAGATAAAGGAACTTTGTTTTATAATGCAGATGTCGTTATGGAAATATTGGAAAATAAGTGTCCTAAAAACTCTGCTTTATATTTAAGGTATAAAAAAAGATTTGATATTGAAGCAAAAGAACTTGAAAAACAAAGTGAAGAAATTTTATCGATGTTTTTAGAGCTTGCAGTTAAGGAAGGTATTATGTCAGTTAAAAAGCCAACAAATCTATAGATTTGTTGGCTTTTTTGGTATTTTTTTTTATTTCACATTAATTACTTGAATACTTGGAGTAATATCAGGATCTTTATTTATTCAATATATAGCAACTATTTGATTTCAATCATCAAGAAGTTCATTTTCTTTTAATAATTCTATTGCTGTATTAATGTTTTCAACCTTTGTTTTTTTATCAATAACAAATGATTTTAATCAGAATAAAATATTAAGTTTTTTTAATGTAGAATCAGAATAAGTAAAAGTAAATATAGGAAGTTTTGATCTAAAAGCAGCAGCTGATCTAGCAGTAAATCAATGAGATGAGAATAGTATTATTGCTTTAGCTTTTAAGCTTTCTGCAGTAAAAATAGCATTTTTAATAAGAAGTTTATTATTTTCTTCTTCTCATCATAAATCTCTTTTAAACCATTTGTGTTTATATTTAACTTGAGTTTCAGAATATTTTAAAATACTTTTCATTGTCGTAACTGTTTCAATAGGGTATTTTCATGCAGCAGTTTCTCAAGAAAGCATTGTACAGTCAGCTTCTTGCATTACAGCATTAAATATATCAGTTACCTCAGCTCTTGTTGGAATAGGATTTTCAGTCATTGTTTCAAGTATTTGAGTAGCAACTATGAAAAATTTTCAAGCTTCCTTACATTTATCTGCAATCATTTTTTGAATAACAGGTAGACTTTCATAAGGCACTTCAGCTCACAAATCTCATCTAGCTATCATTATACCATCTGATTCAAGTATTATTTCATCCAAATTATCTAAAGCTTCTTGATTTTCAATTTTTGATATTATTTGAATATCTTTAGGTGCATCAAGTTTTTCTAAATAAGTTCTTAATTCATTAATATTTCATTTGTTTCTTACAAAACTTAGAGCTATAAAATCTGTTCATTGTTTTACCGCAAATTTTATATCTTCTTTATCTGTATCAGTGATTCAAGGAAGGTGAATTTTTATTCAAGGAAGGTTTATATGTCTTTTTGATCATATAGTGTGTTTATTTAATGCTTCACATATAAGTTCTCATGGTTTTTTCTCAATAATTAATGCTTTAAGTAATCATGTATCTATATCTACTATATTTCAAACCTCTAAGTCTGTTGTTATATATTCATAATCACAAACAATAACTTTTTTATTATCAGAATTTGTTATATTAGCTTCATTTGCTATAGTTGTTAATATAAAAATTTCATCTTTTTCTAATTCAACTTTATTATCTATAGCTTTTGTTCTTATTTCTGGTCATTTAGTATCAGTTAATATAGATAGGTTAGTTTTTCATTTATTATTAAGTTTTGTAACATTACCTATTAGTTTTTCAAAATAACTATAGTTAGAGTGAGAGTAGTTTACTCTAACTACATTTGCTCATGCATTATATAATTCTTGAATTTTTTCCATTGTATCAGTTGAAGGGCCTATAGTTGCAATTATTTTAGTTTTCTTAAGTTGTTTCATATGTTTTTGTTACTAATTATTTAAAATGGTCAATATAATATATAGAAAAGTTAAAAAAGCAAAATTAAATTTGACTTTTTTCAAAAAAAAATATAATTTTTCTTAATAATTTTTTAATACAAATTAATAATGAATAATTTTAGTAGTTGAATCTCTTCAACAACAAATATATTATGACATAATATAGATTTATCTTCTAATAAATGACTAGTTAGTGTTACTGATTATTTTTCTAAATGTTGTCAATGTTGTTTATCTTGAGAATATATAGATAAATCAGCAGTTAAGTGTTTAGAACCTAAATCACGTAATTATTGACTAAATCAAGTTCCTTGAACCAAGGCATGTTGAAGTTTTTCACCAAATACATAAAAAACAATTTAATTTTTTAAAAATTAAATTGTTTTTTTATTTGTTCTAAGATTTCTAGTTCAATTTGTTTTAAGGTCTTGTTACTAGTAAATCAACAAGCTTGTTTGTGTCATCCTCATCAGAAATGCGAGGCTATTATAGTAGAATCTATATTTTTTGTAGACCTAAAACTAGTTTTTACTTTTTTATTTTCTAGCTCATAAGAAATAAAACATATTTCTACTCATTCTATATTTGCAAAAAATTCAGAAATAATTCACGTAGTATCTCTATCGCTAGTGTTAGTTTTAGAAAAAGTTGTTTTTGGAATAATTGCCCATGATATTTTTCAGTTTTCTGAAATTTTTAAATGATTAGCAAGTATTTCTCACCAAAGTTGAGATTTATTAAAAGTTTTTTTCTTATATAATTCATAGTATGGTTTCCTGAAATCTGCTCAACTTTTTATTAATTCAGATGCAACCAAATAAGTATTACTTGTAGTATTAGAATTATAAAATATATTTGTATCAGTATATATTCATGATAAAAGGGAAGTAGCTATTCCAGGAGTAATGTATTTATTTAAATTTAATGAGTGAATTATGTCATAAGTAAGTTCGCAAGTAGAAGAATAGTTAGGGTCTATTATATTTATATCACCAAATCAAGAATTTGTTTTATGGTGGTCAATTACAACAAAATTAGTATTTTTAAAAATATCCTCATTATCTTTATATGTATTTCATAATTGTTCTTTACTGGCTGCATCAAAACTAATTATTAAATCAGGTTTAAATTTTTCTATATCTAGATTAGTTTCAATAATATGATTATATCATAAAAAAGAAAAACTATTTATAGTTAATTCATCATTTACAGCTTTTACATTTTTATTTAATGAATTAAGTATTGTATATATACTAGAAAGACTTCAAAAAGCATCCATATCCATTCTAATATGATTTATTAGTAAAATTTTCTTAGATTTTTTTATTAATTCTCAAAGTTTTATTATATTTTTTTTCATAATTGTATTGTTTATATATTTTAATAGAAAAATTTTATTGACATTTACGTTAAAGTCAATAAATTATATTTATATAGATTGTAAAAAAATAATTATGAATGAAAAATTAGATAATTTTTGGTGATTTAATGAATTTATATTTAAGTCATACAATGAAGCTTTTTCAGATGCAATAGATATTATGGATGTAAATGATTCTGTAGATTTAATATTAAATAAACAGAAATCATTTAATAAAGAAACTTTATCAGCTAATGTTAACTTAACGATAAAAACTCCTATTATATTGTTTTTATTTATCTTAAATATGTTAACTGAAACTTGAGAAAGATTATTAAATAAAAGAGTTCATGAGGCATTTAATTGAAAATTAGACTTAAGTAATTATTATAAAATTTAATAATATATTATAAATTAATATATTATTAACTATATTTTTATATATTAACATATTATAATATGTTAATATATAAAAAATAAATAATAAAAAATTGAGCATATTGGGTAATATTGGCTCAATTTGTATATTGTCTAGTTTTCACTCTCTAGACAATACATAATTTGTAATTTTTGTCTAGGGGAAAATAGATCAGTTTGAAGATCTAATCCTTGATTTTCTGTGGAAGATTAATTCTTCCTAATTTAAACCCTGTTTAGGTAATTTTTTAAAAGTTATTCACCATACTTTTTTGTTTTTATTTTTGTGAATCATTTTTCAGACTCTTTTATATTTTTTGTGTAGGTGATTTAATTATATTCATCCAATAATTAAGTAATAACTTAATTAATTACTAAATGAATATAATTAATCTGTCCTGCATATTTTTGTTTTTATTTTTGACCAGCTAAGCTGATTTTTTTTGCGAGGTAATCTTACTGGATTCTTGTAAGCACCATTCTAACAGAGAATAAATTATTTTAAAGATCATGTAAGTTGTAAATAACTTACATAACTATTATAACATATTTCCTAAAAAACATGCAAATAAAATTAACTTTTATTTTAAGTCTATATATCAAATTGGATGATATTCCTTTAGTTAAGCTATAAACTAATGTATGATTAAAAACTTTATTTTAAGAAAAATTTGCTTTTTTGTATAAAAAAAGTATACATAGTGTACTGAGGAATTATTTAAAATATAGTAGTTTTGTATAAAAATATGAAACAATAAAATATATTATTATTATAATGTTTACAAATAGTAAAAAACATTAATATTACTTTAAATAAGCTATTTTTAGTGATTTTTTATCAAAAAGTATATTAATAACTATTTAAACTATTTATTTTTTAACAATATTAACGTGTTAGATTTATCAAAAAAATATCTAAAAAAAGAAATTCTTGATTTTAAGTTAGATAATGTAGAAAAACTACAAAAACTTATAAAGTATCATTCAGATTTATATTATAATAAAGAAGAACCGATTATAAGTGATCATGAGTATGATCAATTATTTAAAAAGCTTACTATATTAGAAAAAAAATTTAATTTAATTAGTAAGCAGAGCTTATTAGTATGAGCTGATTTAGTAGAATCTAGTTTTAAAAAAGTTAAACATTCTAGACCTATGATAAGTTTAGGTAATACATATAATGAAGAAGATCTAAATGATTTTAATGATAGGGTAATTAAATTATCATCATTGGAATGAAAAATAGAATATACTTTAGAATTTAAATTTGATTGATTATGAGTAGAGTTAATTTATAATAATTGAAAATTACTTCAAGCTATAACAAGAGGTAATTGAATAGAAGGTGAGGATGTCACTCAAAATGTTTTACAAATTAAAAATATCCCCAAAAAAATAAGTTATAAAGATCATTTAGAGGTAAGAGGGGAAGTAGTAATGCCTATATCTGTATTTAATCAATTGAATGAGAAAGCTAAGAAAGACTGAACAAAAATTTTTTCAAATCCAAGAAATGCAGCTAGTTGAAGTTTAAGAATGAAAGATAACAGAATTACTAAAGAAAGGAAATTGAAATTTTTCGCATATGATTTAGCTAATTTTGAAGAATTTAGATTAAAAGAAAATATTGAAGAATATTATGATGTTGTGATGGATTTATGAAAACTTTGATTCTATATATCTAGTTATTTTTTAAAACAAAATTGAATAAAAGATATTATATCAGCCATTGAAAATTTTTGAGATACTAAAAAAACTATAGATTTTGAGATAGACTGACTTGTTTTGAAGGTAAATGATATAAGTTCATGGCAAGATATATGATTTACAGAACATCATCCTAGGTATGCAATCTCATATAAATTTCCTGCAGAAATACTTACGACCAAAGTGTTAAGTGTAGAGCATAGTGTATGAAGAACTTGAGCTATAACTCCGGTTGCTAATTTGGAAGCTATTAATATAGGGGGGGTAATTGTCAGGAGAGCTACTTTACATAATTATGAAGAAGTTGAAAATTTAGATGTAAGGATAGGGGATAATGTCTTTATTAAAAGAGCTTGAGAAGTTATTCCTAAAATTATTTCTGTTGTAAAAGAGTGAGATAGATCTGTTTTAGAGAAAATATTTCCTCCTGAGTTTTGTCCTAGTTGTGAAACTAGAGTAAATAAAGATGAAGATAAAGTTAGATATTATTGTCCTAATAATATAGATTGTCCAGCTAAACATCATGAAAAATTAACATTTGCTGTATGAAAACAATGATTTAATATAGATTGATTATGAGAAAAACAAGTATGAATATTTTTAGATAACGGAATAATAAATAATTTAGTTGATATTTTTAATATATCTAAAAAACAAGAAAATATACTTGAATTGGAGTGATTTAAAGAAAAATCAGTTGAAAATTTAATAAATGGAGTAGAGAAAGCTAAAGATATACATATATCTACACTGTTGACTGCTTTATGAATTTCATGAGTATGAAAAAAAACAGCAAAGACTATTTCTTGCCTATTTAAAAACAAAGAAGACTTACTAAAATTTTCAGAAAAATTGGAAAATCTAGAAAATTTAGAAGATATTTGACCTGAAATTGCTAAAAATATAATAGAATATTTTTCTAATTCTCCTCATGTAAGAATATTAACTGAATTAATTGAAATATTGAATATAGAATATTATAAAGAAAAAAATATAGATAATTCTAATTATTTTTTTCAGAAAAAAGTCTGTATTACATGAAGTTTTGAATGATATTCTAGGGATGAATTAGCTGAAAAATTAGAATCAGTATGATGATTATTTGTTAGCTCTGTTAGTAAAAAAACAGATTTCTTACTTGCTTGAGAAAAAGCTGGAAGTAAGTTAAAAAAAGCAAATGATTTATGAGTAGGGATTATAGAGTTGGAGGTGTTTTTAGAAAAAATAAAATAGAAACCATTTATGGTTTCTATTTTTCATTATACACATGAACGTCTCTCTGAGGAAAAGGAAATGATATACTTCTTCTATCAAAAGTTTTTTTAATATTTTCAAGCATTTCATATTTTACAGCCCAATAATCTCATGATTTCACATAAAATCTAAAATTAAAATTTACAGAGTTATCTGCTAATTCACTAACTCATAGAGTTAATCAGTCTTTATGTAATATTCTTTCTTCTTTTTCATATAATTCAGTTAGAGTTTTTTTAACTTTATCAATACTGTCATTATAACTAACTCACACAACAAAGTCAAGCCTTCTTTTGGGTTCTGCTGAATAATTTATCATTGATCAGTTAGATATGTCAGAATTTGGTATAATGACTCTTTTTTTATCTGGTGTAAGTAGGGTAGTGTTAAATATTCATATTTCTTTAACCGTTCATGAATATCATCATACTTCTACATAGTGTCATATCCTAAATGGTTTTAAGAATAATATTATTATTCAACCCGCAAAATTTTGCAATGTCCCTGATAATGCCATACCAATAGCAAATCATGCTGCTGCTAATATTGCAACAAATGAACTAGTCTGAACTCAAAGTACTCAAGCTGCTGCTAGGATTACCATTATTTTTAACAGCATATTAGAAAAACTAGTAATGAATCATTTAAGCATTGGACTAAATTTTTGTTTTTCCATTATTTTATTAATTCATTTCTCAATAATTTTAACTATTTTGAAACCAATCCATAATACTAGTACTGCTCAGATTATTTTTGGAATATATCCCATTGTTCAAGTTACAATAAATTCCCAAAGATTTTCAATATCCAAACCTGTAAATTCACTTATTTGCTTATTTATTTCCATAAAATATTAAATTAATATATAGTTATTATTACTATTATAGTTTTTTGTTTTAAAAAATCAAATTTATATGGTTCTTTTTCACGTATGGGGAAAATAATACTACAAAATATATTGAATTTTAATCTAATTAAAGCCAATAATTGACTTAAAAAAAGAGTAAAAAAGTTTTAAATAACTTTTTACTCATTTTTT
>Ga0233436_1001545_pt1 | contig 18845 bp, 21 predicted proteins | sample SI_122_August201_2_FD_182723 | JGI IMG/M metagenome (GOLD analysis project Ga0233436, IMG submission 182723) | Seawater microbial communities from Saanich Inlet, British Columbia, Canada - SI_122_August2016_150_MG | ecosystem: Environmental > Aquatic > Marine > Inlet | place: Canada: British... | reverse complement strand
GACAATAAAGAATCTTATCATTTAGGAGCAAGTTTAAAAGACTTAGGTAAAAAAGTATTTGGATTTAGTAAAATGGACATAAGCTTATTTGAGATAATGAAAAAATTAGAGGAAAATAAATAAATGACAAATATAATATTATGCGGAGGGTCAGGAACGAGACTTTGGCCATTAAGTCGTACCCTCATGCCAAAGCAGTTTGTAAAACTATTTAATGATAAATCATTATTTGAATTGACAGTAGAGCGAAACTCTAAAATATGTGATAAAAACTTTATAGTATCAAATGCAGAGCAATACTTTTTAGCCCTAGACCAATTAGAAAGTAATTCAAAATTTAACATTCAAAATTCAAAATTCCTACTAGAACCTATGGGTAGAAATACAGCTCCTGCTATTGCATTAGCATGCATGGTATTAGATCCAGAAGAAATAGTATTAGTAACACCATCTGACCATCTAATTAAAGATGAAGAAGCTTATAAAAAAGTTGTAGCGCAGGCAAAAAAATTAGCACAAGAAGATAATCTTGTGACCTTTGGTATAACTCCTACATATCCAGAAATAGGATTTGGGTATATAGAAGCTTCAGATTTAAATGTAAAAAGTTTCAAAGAAAAACCAGACAGTAAAACAGCTCAAAAGTATATAGATGCTGGTAATTACTATTGGAACTCTGGAATGTTTATGTTTAAAGCAGGAATATTCTTAGAGGAACTAAAAGAGTATTCTCCAAAAATATATGAAGCCTCAAAATCAGCATTAAATAATAAAGAAAAAGATAATTTATTAAGAATATCTCATGAAGATATGGCTGCTATTCCTGAAGATAGTATAGATTATGCAGTAATGGAAAAATCAAAAAAAGTAAAAGTAGTACCATCTAATATTGCTTGGTCAGATTTAGGTAGCTTTGAATCACTAGATGAAGAGATAGACTCCTCGGACAATATAATTTCTATAGATTCATCAAATAACCTAATATTATCAGATAAGCAAGTATCTACAATAGATATAAGTGATCTTATAATTATAGATACAGCAGATGCACTTATGATATCTAAAAAAGGTTCTTCTCAAAAGGTTAAACAAGTAGTATCAAAATTAAAAGAACAAAACTCAGACCTTACAAAGATACATACATTAGCTCATAGACCATGGGGTACTTATGAAGTATTACTTTCTACTGATAAATATAAAATTAAAAGAATAGTGGTAAAACCAGGAAAGAGATTATCTTTACAAAAACATTTTCATAGAAATGAACATTGGATAGTAGTAAGTGGAACAGCTACAGTAACTGTAGGAGACAGTGTAAAACTAATACGACCAAATGAATCGACATATATAAAAATGGGTGAAGTTCATAGGCTTGAAAATCAAGGTCAAATATCAGTAGTACTTATAGAAGCACAAGTAGGTGAATATACTGGTGAAGATGATATTGTAAGATTAGAAGATGATTATAAAAGAAATTAAGACAAAATAAATAAAAGGAGAATAAATGAAAGGTATAATACTAGCAGGAGGGTCGGGAACAAGACTTTATCCAATCACCAAAGGGGTATCTAAACAATTATTACCAATTTATGATAAACCTATGATTTTTTATCCTTTATCTGTTTTAATGTTAGCAGGAATAAAAGATGTACTTATTATTTCAACTCCTGAAGACTTACCAAACTTTGAAAAGCTTTTAGGTGATGGGTTTGATATAGGTATGAAATTATCATATATAGTTCAACCATCTCCAGATGGCTTAGCTCAAGCATTTATCTTAGGTGAAGATTTTATAGGTGATGATAATGTGGCTTTAGTTTTAGGTGATAATATTTATTATGGTCAAGGTTTTACTCCTATGCTTAAAAATGCAGTATCTAAAAAAGATGGTGCGACTGTGTTTGGTTATCAAGTAAAAGATCCTGAAAGATTTGGAGTAGTAGAATTTGATGAAAACCAAAATGCAATTAGTATAGAAGAAAAACCAGAAAATCCAAAATCTAATTTTGCAGTTACTGGATTATATTTTTACGATAATGATGTAATAGAAATAGCAAAAAATGTAAAACCATCTCATAGAGGTGAACTTGAAATAACTTCAATAAATGAAGAGTATTTAAAAAGAGGTAAATTAAAAGTAGAACTTCTTGGTCGTGGATTTGCTTGGCTTGATACTGGTACTCACGATAGTCTTATGGAAGCTAGTATTTTTGTTCAGACAGTTGAACATAGACAAGGATATAAAGTAGCTTGTATTGAAGAGATAGCATTTAGAAATAGTTGGATTAATAAAGAACAATTAATTACTTTAGCTCAGCCTCTTAAAAAAACTGGATATGGTCAATATCTTTTAGAAATTGCAGAAGAAAAACTATAATGTTTAATAATCAAAACAAAACAATACTACTTACAGGATGTGCAGGATTTATAGGATCAAACTTTGTACCATATTTTTTAGATAAATATAAAGAATATAATATTATAAACTTAGACCTTTTAACTTATGCAGGTGATTTAGATAACTTAAAAGAATGTGAAACTAATCTTAAGTACAAATTTATCAAAGGTGATATTTGTAATCGTGATTTAGTAGAGTTTATATTTACTGAATATGATATTCAAGGTGTAATACATTTTGCAGCTGAATCTCATGTAGATAATTCTATTAAAAATCCAGGTGTATTTGTTCAGACAAATGTAAATGGTACATTTACACTAGTAGATGTAGCTCAAAAATATTGGATGAATAAACCAAATGAATATAAAGAAGAGTATAAGGATTGTAGATTTCATCATATATCAACAGATGAAGTATATGGCACACTAAACGAAACAGATTTGTTTACAGAAAGTACGCCTTATGCTCCAAACTCTCCATACTCAGCTTCAAAAGCATCATCAGATATGATAGTAAGAAGCTATCAAGAAACTTATGGACTAAATACAGTAGTTACAAATTGTTCAAATAACTATGGACCAAAACAACATGATGAAAAACTAATACCTACAATCATTAGAAAAGCATTATCAGGTGAATCTATCCCTATTTATGGTGATGGTAAAAATATTAGAGATTGGCTTTATGTTCTTGACCATTGTAAAGGTATAGATTTAGTTTATCATACAGGACTTGAAGCAAATGTATATAACATAGGTGGAAGAAATGAAAGAACAAATTTACAAATTGTAGATGCTATTTGTAATATACTTGATGAGAAAATTCCAAAAGATGTAAGTTATAAAGAATTAATTACTTTTGTAGAAGATAGAGCAGGACATGATAGAAGATATGCCATAGATGCAACTAAATTAGAAGATAGTTTAGGTTGGAAAGCTGATGAAGATTTCGATAGTGGGATTGTTAAGACTATTGAATGGTATCTGGGAAAATATAATGAGTAACTATGAACTAATTGATTTTAAAACATTAGGTGATAATAGAGGTTCTCTAATTGCAATTGAAGAGGAATATAATGCTCCTTTTGACATCAAGAGAGTATATTATATTTTCAATACAAAAAAAGATGTTATTAGGGGTTATCATGCACATATTAATCTTAATCAAATTGCAATAGCTGTTAAAGGTAGTTGTACTTTTGTAATAGATAATGGGAAAACAAGAGAAAAAATTAAATTAAATAATCCAAATCAAGGCTTATTGATAGAGGGACTTATATGGAGAGAAATGCATAACTTCAGTGAAGATTGTGTATTGGTAGTACTAGCAAGTGAGCGTTATGATGAGAATGATTATATTAGAGATTATCAAGAGTTTATAGATAAGGTTATAGAAAATGAAACTAAGTAGTTTTTTTAAAAATGACTTAACTAGAGATGCTCACATTCAATTTACTCATTATGCAAATAGTAAATTAAATAATACAGTATGTTTTATTTTAAGTTATGAATATTTAAAAATGGCAAATGAAAATGATAATATTTCTGCAGTTATTACTAATAAAGAGTTAGCAAAAGATGTATCTCTGGATAAAGGATTATTTATTTCTGAAAATCCTAAATTAGATTTTTTTAATTTACATAATTTTTTAATAAAAAATAATTGTAATAAAATTGAGTTAGAACACAGTATAGATAGTAGTGCAAAAATTAGTAGCACAGCAGTAATTCATAATAATGTTTCTATTGGAAAGAATGTAGTTATAGATGATTATGCTGTTATATATAGTAATTCAATAATTGGAGATAATACATATGTTGCTTCACATACAATTATAGGGGCAAGAGGTATGCACAATACTATGATTGAAGATGAATTTATATATGTAGAAGATACAGGTGGAGTAATAATTGGAAAAAATTGTGAAGTGTTATCTGGTGCAATAATTCAGAAGGCTTATTATTGTGAATTTACTGAGATTGGGGATCAAACAAAAGTTAGTGTGAGTGTTAAAGTTGGACATGGTTGCAAAATAGGTAAAAGAACCATGTTAGCAGGAAATGTTCAACTAGCAGGTTACAATACTATAGGGGACGATGTTTGGATTGGTCCTTCTTCTACACTTGCACATGGACTTACAATTGGAAATAAAGCTCAGATAAAATTAGGAAGTGTAGTTGTGAAGAGTATAAAAGAAAATGAAGAAGTTTCTGGAAACTTTGCATATTCACATACTAAAAGAATAAGAAATTTTGTAAAGGAACAAAGATAATGGAAAAAGAAAGTTTAGAATTTTGTTTTAAAGGAACTAGAACTTATGTTCATGGTACTGATATTTACAATAAAATGATTGAAGTATTAGCAAGTAAAATGAAAAATGAAAAATTAGATTTATCATTTCATGGAGTTGCTGAAAAAAATATGAATTTAGTAGCTAGTAAGCCAGAAGATGAAAGTACCTTAAAATTTGTTTGTAAGTATTTAGACAATAATAATATTAAGAATATATTATATGGTGTAGAAAATAATAAAGATATAGAATGTCGATATGAATATCCAGAAGAAGATATTTGTAATTTGTCTAGACTAAATTTAAAAGATGAAGAGGTAGTTCTTGAATCAAATAGTTCTTTTTCTTTTGTAGAAAATACAGTAGCTATAAATAAATATTTATTGGAAAATTTATTTCCTAATGTTCAAGGTAAATGGTATTTTACTAGATTTCAAATAAAAGATGTTCCTTGTAGTGATATATATCCACTAAAGCTAATATTGAAAGCAAATTTTAATTTTAAATTAACAAAAACAGAAATATTAATAAATGATAAATCAATTGGTTTTATTTATTTTAGCTTAGTATAGTATAAAGGAATAAAAATGTTAGGAATAAAAGATATTGCAAGTTACTTACCAGAAAAAAGAATTTCAAATTATGACAAAAAAGATAAATTTGAACTAGATGATGATTTTATAGAAAATAAAATTGGTGTTAAATATCATACTGTCAAAGAAGATGATGAAAAAGCATCTGATTTATGTATAAAAGCATTTAATAATTTAACTAAAAAGATGGATATAAATATAGAAGATATTGATTGTTGTATTGTTGTTACTCAAAATCCAGATTTCAATATTCCACATACTTCAGCAATAGTACATGGTAAGTTAGAATTATCAAATAACTGTGCATGTTTTGATATATCACTTGGTTGTAGTGGATATATATATGGATTATCAAATATTATCTCATTTATGCAAAGTAATAATTTAAAAAATGGTTTATTATTTACAGCTGATCCTTATTCTGAAATAATTGATCATAATGATAAAAATACAGATTTAATATTTGGTGATGGATCTACAGTTACATATATAAGTGAAGATGCTTTATATACAGTAAAAGATTTTAAATTTGGTACAAATGGTAGTGCTTATAAAGAGATACTTTGTGATGAAAAGCTATATATGAATGGCAGAGCAGTATTTAATTTTACAGCGACAACCATTCCTAAACATATAAAGTTACATATGGAGCAAAGTAATTTAGAAGATAAAGATGTAGATAAATACATACTTCATCAAGGGAGTAAATATATAGTAGATACAATAAGAAAAAGATTAAAAGTAGATTCATCTAAAGTACCTTTTGATATGTATGAATATGGTAATACAGTTTCATCAGCAGTACCTATGGTACTAGAAAAAGAGCTTTATAAAGCACATAATAAAATATTATTATGTGCTTATGGTATAGGACTTTCTTGGGGAAGTGCTATAATAGAAAAACAAAATTCAAAGGATATAAAATGAAAGCAACAATTGAGAATGTAAAAGAAGTTATAGAAGAAGCAGAAGTATTAGGTGATGTTAATGAGATGAAAAATGATGTATCATTATCAGATCAGGGTATTGATTCTTTAGATGTAGTAAATGTTTATTTACTATTAGAAGAAAAATTTGATATTAAAATACCTGATGAAGACTTAATGCATGTACAAAGTATAGATAGTATTATTGTATATATAAATAATAGAGTTTAGATAATTAGCATACTATGAGTAAGTTATTTAAAACAGAAGATTTATGGGCTATTTGGATAGGTTTTTTTATATTTCTTATGGCACCTTTTATTGATAGTGTACCAAAACCTACAAAGTGGGATGTAAATATATTTAGTGCACTAAATATAGAGCAAATATCATTTTTTATTTTAATAGCTATAGGCTTAATTACTATATTTGGTTTATCAGTAAAAGTAATGAATCAAAGTTTTAAAAAGTTTTCACTTGCTTTTGTCTTTATATTTAGTTTAAGTATTATTGCATTAGTAATGTCATCACAGGTTACTGTTAAGGCTTATGGATTTGGATATGCATTTTGGGCTTTATTAATTGGATTGATTATAAGTAATACAATTGGTGTACCTAAATGGGTTGAACCAGCTTTAAAAACTGAATTTTTTGTAAAGACAGGATTAGTATTATTGGGTGCAGAAATATTATTTCCAAAAATGCTTGATATTGGATTACCTGCACTTATTGTTGCTTGGGTAGTAACTCCTATAGTTTTAATATCAATGTATTACTTTGGTACTAGATATTTAAAACTAGATAAAAACTTATCAGTAGTGATTTCAACAGCAACATCAGTTTGTGGTGTTTCTGCTGCAATTGCAGCATCTGCTGCAAGTAAAGGTAAAAAAGAATATTTAACACTAGCTGTTAGTATGACACTTATATTTACAGTAATAATGATGATTATAATGCCAGCTTTTGTTCAATTTTTAGGATTAAGTCCAGAAGTTGGAGGTGCATGGATTGGTGGTACAATAGATGCTACTGGTGCTGTCATTGCTGCAGGTGCGGTTCTTGGACAAGAAGCGATGAATGTTGCAGCAATTGTAAAAATGATACAAAATATTATGATAGGTTTTGTTGCATTTATAATTGCTATTATATGGACTTCAAATATAAAAAGTGAAACTAAAAAAAGTTCAAAGATCTCTTTTTTAGAAGAAGTTTGGAAAAGGTTGCCAAAATTCATATTAGGATTTATTGGAGCATCTTTATTATTTTCATTTATTTTATATCCATCTATTGGAGAAGAAATAACTAAAGAATTAACGGATGTAACAAAGTCTTATAGAGGATTATTTTTTGTACTAGCATTTGTGAGTATAGGCTTAGAATCTAACTTTAAAGAATTGAAAGCTCATATGAGTGGTGGTAAACCAATAATATTATATTTAGTAGGACAGACTTTTAATATATTATTGACATTATTGGTTGCTTGGTTAGTATTTGATGGGATAATATTTTAATATGAAAAATTATTTATTATTGGTTCTTAATATTTTTGTAATTAGTATTGTAGTATTTATGATATTACCTAACTTTAATTTAAAATTAATTAATAATAATATTACTAAAGATATTGATGCTAATGTATATTTATATACAGAAATAGAGATTGAAAATGAATGGAGTGTAAAGTGATTAACTTTTTAGATTTAAAAAAGGTAAATGCTCAATATAGAGAAGAATTAATTGAAGCATGTACAAATGTAATAGATAGTGGTTGGTATATTCAAGGTAATGAACATAAAGAGTTTGAAAAAGAGTTTGCAGAGTTTTGTGATAGTAAGTATGCTATAGGTGTAGCAAATGGACTTGATGCTCTTATTCTTATCCTTAGAGCGTATAAAGAGATGGGAATAATAAAAGATGGAGATGAAGTAATAGTTCCATCAAATACATATATTGCATCTATTTTAGCAATAAGTGATAATAATTTAGTGCCTATTCTAGTAGAGCCAGATATTTATACATACTTATTAGATCCTTCAAAAATAGAAGAAAAGATTACAAATAAAACAAAAGCTATTATGCCTGTACATCTATATGGACAAACTTGTCAAATGGATGAGATAAATAAAATATCTAAAAAATATAATCTTAAAGTTATAGAAGATTCAGCACAATCACATGGATCATACTACAAAAATAAAAGATGTGGTAACTTAGGTGATGCTAGTGGATTTAGTTTTTATCCAGGTAAAAATCTAGGAGCTTTAGGTGATGGTGGAGCAGTTACAACAAATGATGAAAAGTTAGCAAGTACGATAAAAGCTTTAGGAAATTATGGAAGCCAAAAAAAATATGAGAATATTTATAAAGGTACAAATAGCAGATTAGATGAGATACAAGCCGCTATGCTTAGAGTTAAATTAAGATATTTAGATGATGAAATCATAAAACGAAAAGAGATAGCAAACTATTATCTAACAAATATTAAAAATGAGAATATTATTTTACCAACTATCATAACCGATAGTGTTTGGCATCTTTTTGTAATAAGAACTAACAAACGAGATGAGTTAAATAAATACTTACTTGAAAATGATATTCAAACACTTATTCATTATCCACTACCTCCACATAAACAAGAAGCATATAAAGAGTGGAATAATGATAGTTATCCAATAAGTGAACAGATACATGATGAAGTATTAAGTTTGCCTATTAGTGGTATTCAGAGTTTGGAAGAAACTGAAAAAATAGCAGAAATGATTAATGACTTTAATTAAAACATCTATTTTAACTGCTATTGCAACAATAGTAAAAATATTAGCTGGATTTTTAATTAATAAAATTGTTGCAATGGAAGCAGGAGCTTCAGGATTAGCAATGATTGGTCAATTACAAAATTTTATTACACTATCTAGTGGTCTTTCTAATGGATCAATAAATAATGGAATAGTAAAATATACTTCTGAAAATATTAATGATATAGAATATAAAAAAAAATTATTTAGTACAGCATTAAAAATTTCAATTCTAATATCATTCTTATGTATGTTAGTTTTATCTATATTTAATGATGAAATTACATTATATTTGTTTGATAGTTTAGAAAATAAAAATATTATATCTTTATTTTCAATTACTATTGTTTTTTATAGTTTAAATATTTTATTAATATCAATATTAAATGCACAAGGTGAGATAAAAAAATATGTTTTATCTAATATTGCTAACAGTATTTTTATGATTGTACTTGTATTTTTTTTAACAAAAACAATAGGATTTAAGGGCTCATTATATGCCTTAGTAATAAGTCAGACGTTAGTTTTTATTATAACATCACTATTTGTTATAAAATCTTCTTGGTTTAAGAAATCTTATTTTAAACATAAATTTGATATTGCTATAGCTAATGATTTATTTAAGTTTTCAATTATGTCTTTAGTATCATTGATTGTATCCTTAGGGTCAACATTATATATAAGAAATTATATTGGTGAAAACTTATCTTGGAATGATGCTGGATATTGGCAAGCAATTAAGTTTATCTCGGATGGTTATTTAATGATAATAACTATGTCATTAAATATTTATTATTTACCAAAACTTGCAAGTATTACTAATAAGTTACTTTTAAAAAAAGAAATTGCTTATGGCTATAAAATAGTTTTACCTATTTCAATTGTATTAGCAATAATAATATATGTCTTAAAAGAATATATTATTATTATTTTATTTACAGAAGAGTTTAATCCAGTGATTGAACTTTTCAAATGGCAATTATTTGGTGATATTTTAAAAATAGGAAGCTGGATGTTATCAATTATATTAATTGCAAAAGCGCAGGTAAAATACTTTATAGTAGGAGAAATATTATTTTCATTTCTTTTTGTTATTTTATCTATATTTCTAATCGATATATACAGTCTTGTTGGTATTACTTATGCGTTTGTAATTAATTATACTTTATATTGGCTATATATGTATATCGTTTATAAAAAATATTTAAGGAGTTGTAATGAAACCATTAGTTAGTTGTTATATACTTAGCTATAATCATGAAAAATATATAGATGAAGCATTAGATGGATTATTTAGTCAAGACTATGATAATATAGAATATTTGATTTCTGATGATAATTCTACTGATAATACATGGATTAATATTAAAAAGTATTTGAATATTAATAAAAATAAACTAAAAAATAAAAATATACTACTAAATAAGAATGATAATAATCTTGGATTAATGAAACATATTGAAAAGGTAGTTTTACTTACATCAGGGAGTATATTAATAGGTATGCCAGGAGATGATATTTCTTTTCCTAATCGTACAAGTTGTATTGTAGATTTTTTTAAAAATAATAATGCAAGTATGGTATTTTCAAATGCAACTATTATTGATACTAAAAGAAATGAATATGGTAAACTATTTATTAGAGAAATGAAATCAAAAAGTATTGATAATATTATAAATAATGGCTTTGTTGGACTATCTGGAGCAACTAAAGCCACAAAAAGAGATGTTTATGATAAATTTGGTAAAATACCACTTAGCATAGAAAATGAAGATGATCATTTGCCATTTAGAGCAGCATTATTAGATGGTATAGGGATAATTGATAAACCGTTACTATATTATAGACTTCATGAAAATAGTTTATCTTCATGGCTATGGAAAAAACAATCTTTTAGAGAGTATCTGGATAGATATATTAAAAACTTAGATAATAGGATAAATCATTATATAGAGTGGGAAAAATTGATTTATAAAAGTAATCTAAGTGATCAAGAAGAATTAGTTGAAAAGATAAATATTAAAATAAATAAATTAAAAAAAGAGATGAGAGATAGTAATACATTATATTTTAAATTTAGAATTTACTTTAATATGCAAATAAACATATTAAAGCAATATGTAAAGAAATATGTATAGTACTAATTTTATAGTAAGTTCTTTTTTCTTATTAATTGTAATAATGTGGGAATATCTATATATTATTATAGATATTAGCCCAAATGTACTTTTGATTATTGGCATATTAATTAATATGCATATGATTAAAAAATATTTTAATCATAAACCTTTTTTAATAATCAATATTTTCCAATTCTTTTATTTACTGTATTTGATTCCTTATTATTTTTTTAATATCTATATTTCTGATTATTTTGAATATCAAGGTAAAGAATATATAAATGATGTTTTACTAATTCATGTTTTGTTTTTAGCATTATTAAACTTTTTTATAAAAAGTAGTATATATAAACCAATTTCTAAATCTTTTATAAAAATAAAAAGTAATGTTTTATTTTATTTTATATCAAGTATTATCTTTTTAAGCAGTATATTTTTAGTTCATGGTGATAATATATTTTTATCAAGTAATACTTATGTTACTTATATTAATAATTTAAGAAATAATTCGGGTATGGTAGAGTATCTTTTAATATTATTTGCAATATTATACATATATACGAATAATAAAGTACAGCATTATATTTTTAATATTATTTTTCTTATTATTATTTACAAAATGTTTATTTTGGGTTTTAGAGTACAGTTATTAATGTATATTATATTATATTATTTATTATATATAGATGCAAGAATTAAATCTATATATGTACTTTATATCTCAATAATAGGTTTTTCATTAATGTCAATTATTGGAATATTAAAAGATGCAGGTAAAATTAATTTAATGAAAATATTCTTTAATATAAATGATGGATTTATTCTTTCTCATCATACCGGAGTAATTTATTCATCATCAGTCTATATAGGATTATTAAAAGATAATATTGTTGATACATTTACTGTCTTTTTTGGTGGAATTGGATTTTTATTAAATATGATAATTCCAGGAAGATTTATAAAAGAATATATACCAGAAGGTCAAATTCACAGTTTTGCTAAAGAATTAGCTAATTATGGAGGTGGAGGACTACCGGAGGTAATTATATATTATTATTATAGTTTCATAGGAGTAATAGTTTTTGCATATCTTTTTTCAAGAGTTATTAATTATTCTAATATATCTAAAACAAATTCAAATGTAAAAAGTTTAGTTGTTTTAATTATTCTAGTTACATTTCCTAGATGGCTATCATATGATCCTGCAAACTTTTTTTTTAGATTGCCTTTATATGCATTAATACTGTATATGTTAACAAAAATTATACCAAGGAGAAATAATGTTAAAAAAAATATTAATAATTGATTTAGGTTCAGTTTGGGGTGGTCAAGAGATTTATTCTTATAATCTTATGTCATCATATAAAGATAAAAAGTATTATATTATTAGTATAAGTTCTCAAATGAAATTCAAAGATATTGCTGATGAATTTTATAATATATCTAATCATTACTTTAATTTTTTAAATTTAAAAAAATTAATAGAAAAGCTTTCGCAAAATGTAGACATTGTGCATTTTAATGGTAATAGAGCTTTATATTTATCCTTAATATGTAAGAAAACAAAACCATATATAGGAACTAAGCACTTACCATATTTTGTTGGTACTGAGAAGAATATAAAAAATATAATATCACAGTTTTTAGGAAAATATTTACTGAAAAATATTGATAGTTTAATTTGTGTAGCACAAGCAACATATAATGATTTGCCAATTGCAATTCAAAAAAATGCAGTTGTAGTATATAATGGAGTTGATATAGGTCTAAATAAATATATACATAGAATAAGTGGTAATTTAAAAATCTGTTATGTAGCTAGATTAACAGAACATAAAGGCATTGTTTCTGTATTAAATATTATTAAGCAGTTATTTGAAAAAGATAATCTTATTATTGAACTTTCTATTGCAGGTACTGGAGAATTACAAGAATATGTAGAAGATTTTATAAAAACAAATAAACATTTATCTATAAATTATCTTGGCTTTTTAGATTCACCTAGAGATATTTATGCAAAATCACACTTAGGAATTCTATTATCTACTTATGAAGGAATGCCTTTAAATATTTTAGAAGCCTTTTCTGCAGGATTACCATTTATAGCATATGATATTCCTGGTGTAAATGAAGTAATTCATAATAACTATAATGGGTATCTAGTTGAAGCAGATAATGAGAAAGTGGTAAAAGAGTATATCAAGAAGTTGGCTTTTAATAAAGAATTTGTTTTAGAAATGTCTAAAAATGCGAATTATGATTATAATAACATGTATTCATTAAATATTATGGTAGATAACACATTAAAAGTATATAAGAATAAAATAAATGAAAATTTTAATTAATATTAGTGTTGTCTCTCTAAGTCATAGAGGTATGGGCATATTTACAAAAGAGATACTTTTAAGATTATTAGAAAATAAAGGACTAGAATTTATATTAGTATCTTGTACTAATATAGATGAGGAATTAAATGAATATATACAAGAAAATAATATCTTTTTTATACAAATCAATTCACCATTACCAATTTTCGAACAATTTATACTTCCTATTTTAATTAAAAAATATAAAGTAAATAGCTGTTGGTTCCCCTCAAATACTTTTCCTATTATAAAAGTTAAAAATGTACAATACATAGCTACAATTCATGATATTATTTTTATGAGAGATAGCTTTAATCCAAATAATATTTATCAAAAATTTGGTAAATATTATAGAAAGTATACTTTATTATATGGTATAAAAAATCTTGATAAAATTACTTCGGTATCAAAAACAGCATTGGATGAAATCAATAACTACTTTAATATAAATGATAAAATATCAGAGAATCATGTTTTATACAATTCTATTGATATAAAACAAGAATTTGATGATAAAGTTTTAGATCTTTATAAAATAAAAAATAAAAAATATATTTATACTATTTCTGGTATTGCTCCTCATAAAAATTTAGATTTTTTACTTAATTCTTTTAAAGAATTTCAAATAATCAATAAGAATTATTATTTAATAGTAACAGGTGCCAAAGGCTATAGAAAAAAAAAGAATGTAATTTTTACAGAATTTATAACAAATGAAGAAAAAAATTCTCTAATAAAAAATGCAGATTTATTTGTATTTACTTCTAAAGAAGAAGGTTTTGGAATACCATTAATTGAAGCAATGAGTTTAAGCAATAATATTTTAGCAAGTAATATTCGAGTATTTAAAGAAATAGGTAAAAATTATATAAATTATTTTAATTTAGATGATACTTATTTTTTGACTAATTATTATAATAATAATACAAAAATAAATAATTTGTCTTTATTTAAAATTAGAGAATATATTATAAATACATTTAATATTAAAATAAGTGTAAATAAATTAATAAATATTTTTAAAAAGGATTAAAAGTGAGAAAGAAAGTTTTATTGCTATCATCAAGATTACCATACCCACCAATAGGTGGTGATAAGTTAAAAAGTTATAATTTATTAAAAATATTAGCAAAACATTATGATGTACATTTAGTCATAGTTACGGATGAGATCCTAACAACTAAAATTAGTGCAGAACTTAAAAAATATACTAAAGTATTGAAGATTTTTACTAAACCTAAATATAGTTTTTATTTAAATACAATGAAATTTTTATTAAATAGTTTACCTTTACAAGTAAATTATTATTATTTTAATGATGTTCAAAAATATATAGATACTATTGAAAAAGAAGTTGATTTTGCAATTCCTATATTGATTAGAACTAGTGAATATCTTAAACATTTTGCTAAGCCTAAATATTTAGATATGGTTGATTCAATTGGATTGAATTATCAGAAATCAAAAAATAATGTAAAGTCTTTATTGTGGCGAATAATTTATAGCATAGAAATAAAGAGATTATTGCAATATGAAAAGAAATGTATATCAAATTATAAAAATACTTTTTTTGTAAATAAATATGAAAGTGAATATTGGTCTAAGTATGGTAAAACAACTTGGATACCAAATGGAGTTGATAAAAAATTATTTAAATATAAAAATATAAATGAAGAATATTTTGATTGTATATCATTCTTTGGTAAAATGGACTATCAGCCAAATATAGATGCAGTATTATGGTTTGTAAAAAATGTTTTTATTAAAATGAATAATAACCTTAATTTTATTATTGTTGGAACTAAACCTACAAAAGAAATATTAGATTTGGCAAAAAAATATAAAAGTATAAAAATAACAGGTTTTGTAAATGACCCATATGAAATTCTACAATCAAGTTTGTGTGTTGTTGCTCCCATGCAAACTGGTGGTGGAATCCAAAATAAAATCTTAGAGTCTATGGCATTAGGTACAATTAATATTGTTAGTAAATTAGGTGCTAAACCTATTATTGGAGCTAGAAATAATAAACATTTCTTTGTTACTGATGATCCGGATAAAATATTGACGATTTTAAATATACTTTTTCAAAATAGTGATAAGTATATACAAATGAAAAAAGATTCACAAAATATAATAATGAATAAATATACTTGGGATTCTTATGAAAATATTATATTAAATTCTCTAAGTGAAGATTATTTATGATATTTTTTATCTTAATCTTATTATTTATTTTTTTAATGTCAATATTAGACTTAATAAATAGTGAATCAATAAGTATTATTGCTGTTTTAATGTCAGGATTTACAATATATTTTAACTATCTTCAAAAAAAAGAAGATAGAGAATTTGAAAAAGTAAAATTAGAAGAAGAACAGTCTTTCCAGCTTACAAAAGAATCGTATCAAAAATTACTTGTAAAAAAAATTGATATCTATATTACGCTATCAAATTTAATTATTAAATATAATAATGAATTTTTAAAAGAAGGTGAAGAAGTAATTATCTTAGAAAATCATAATGAAATAATAGAAAGTGAAGCGAAAGAAAGACATGAGATTTTTACTCAAGAGTATAAAAATATTATATTATTTATTGATAAAAATTCATTCTATTTTAAAGATGAGATATTAGATATTTGCAAAGAACTAAAGAAGAAATATATATTACTAGAAAGAGATTATAAAAGCTATATAGAACATGTAGCTGTAGATAATACTGATTATAGAGAAGCATGGACTATATTTTCAAAAAGTATTGAAGAAAAAAGCGGTAATGAATATCGTACTCTTTTAAATAATATACAAGATGATATTAAAAAAATAAAAAATAAAGTTAATATATAAGAAGGTAAAATGCTAAAAATATACACACCAAAAGATTCAGAACAAAAAGTAAAAGATGCTATTGATAAGCTAGATGTGAAGTATCTCATCAATGATACAAAAATAATGCTTTGTGAAGATGATGTGGTACTTCACTATAGGTCAAAACTACTAGATGATGATACTAAAGATATGATACTTGAACATATACAGTATGGATACAAGGTTTCACCTCTTATTGATTATCTTGACAAAAGCTTGGGATACAATGAAATCACACTTTTAAATAGTGATTATTTTTTACATCGTAAGTCGTTTGGTGCTTTAAGTAGTAAATGGCGAAAGACTATCAAGAGAGTTGGAGCATTGTTCAATGCTACGGTATTGGGTGTGTTGTTTTCTCCTATTATGATTGTCACTGCTATTGCTATCAAGCTTGAGAGTTCTGGACCAGTTTTTTATAGACAAAAAAGAGTAGGTCAGTTCAATAGAGAATTTTATGTGTATAAGTTTAGATCTATGAGTACAGATGCAGAAAAGTATGGAGCTGTATGGGCTAGTAAAAATGATGCTAGGGTTACTAGGGTAGGAAACTTTATACGAAAAACTAGGATAGATGAACTACCACAGATTATCAATATGATAAAAGGTGAGATGAATCTCATAGGACCACGACCAGAAAGAGAAGTGTTTATCAAAGATTTAGAAAAAGAGATAACTTACTATAGATTTAGACATTCAGTGAAGCCAGGAGTTACAGGATATGCACAAGTAAAATATCCTTATGGTGCTAGTGTTGAAGATGCTAAATGGAAACATAGATATGATATGTATTATATTAAGTATCAAAGCTTATGGATGGATATAAAGATTATTTTTATGACTGTTAAAGTTGTGTTGTTTGGGATGGGGAGATAGGAGTTAATTTTTAATGATTAATTTTGAATGGAGTATAAATATGAAAAATAGAGTTTTTGAAGTTACATTGGTAAACAACGAAATACAAATAGGTCATGATGGATATCATGCTGCTAGATTGGTATTGAATGATATGATAAATGACAATGAAAGAATAAAGGTTTTTATAAAAGATTTTATTGCTAAAAGGGCTGATTATTTTAAAGGCATTACTGATGAATTTAAAGTAGTTTTTATAGATGATGAGAATTTCGAGGAAGAACTTAATGATATTATCAGATAAAAAAATATTACTAACAGGTGGAGCAGGATATATAGGTAGTCATACTTGTATAGAATTATTAAATATTGGATATGAACTTGTAGTTTATGATAATTTATCTAATTCTTCACAAGAAGCACTTAGAAGAGTTGAGAAGATTAGCAATAAATCTATAACTTTTATAGAGGGTGATATAAGAGATGAAGATACTTTGACAAGTGCTTTAAGTGGTTGTGATGCAGTTATTCATTTTGCTGGACTGAAAGCTGTAGGGGAATCTGTAGAAAAACCTTTGGAGTATTATGACAACAATGTTCAAGGTACTTTGTGTTTGTTGAGAGCTATGATAAAAAATGATATTAAGAGTATTGTATTTTCTTCTTCAGCTACAGTATATGGTGACCCTCAATATTTACCTTTAGATGAAAAGCATCCTTTAAGTACTACAAATCCTTATGGTGCTACAAAGCTTATGATTGAAGATATTTTAAGAGACTTATATAAAAGTGATGATAGTTGGAAGATATCTATATTGAGATATTTCAATCCTGTGGGTTCTCATAGTAGTGGACTAATAGGTGAAGATCCAAATGGTATTCCTAATAATCTTATGCCTTTTATATCGCAAGTTGCTATTGGAAAACTAAAAAGTTTAAATGTATTTGGCGATGATTGGGATACTGTTGATGGTACTGGGGTGAGAGATTATATTCATGTGGTTGATTTGGCTCTCGGGCATATCAAGGCTTTAGAATCTTTGGACAAACCTCAATGTGAAGCTATCAACCTTGGTACTGGTAATGGATATAGTGTATTAGAAGTTGTAAAGGCTTATGAAAAAGCTAGTAATACAAATATATCTTATGTGATACAAGACAGAAGAGATGGAGATATTGCATCATGTTATGCAAATGCTACTAAAGCTAAAGAATTACTTGGATGGGAAGCTAAGTATGATATAAATAAGATGTGTGAAGATAGTTGGAATTGGCAGATGAAGAATCCTGATGGGTATAATAATTAAAATTCCATTTTTTAATCAAGCCAGATAATATTGTACATCTCTCAGTATTAGTTCATCAAATGGGTGGAGCTTCAAAAGAAGAGCAATAACTTTAAAGTAAGTATCATAAGAACTCCTTGAGACTAAGAAAGTATTGGGATTTAAAAATAAATATAGTGTGGAAGAGGGGATAGGGCTAATGCTTAATGCTTAATGTTGAATTTTTAATTGAAAGAATTTGACAAATAAGTATTAAATAAGATACAATATTTAATATTAAAAAAGGACTTAAATATGCAACCAATATTAGCAAACTATACAGCAAGTATAACGGAACTTAAAAAAT
>Ga0233436_1001533_pt1 | contig 18986 bp, 19 predicted proteins | sample SI_122_August201_2_FD_182723 | JGI IMG/M metagenome (GOLD analysis project Ga0233436, IMG submission 182723) | Seawater microbial communities from Saanich Inlet, British Columbia, Canada - SI_122_August2016_150_MG | ecosystem: Environmental > Aquatic > Marine > Inlet | place: Canada: British... | reverse complement strand
TTCTGAGTAGTTGGTTAGTATCTGAAACCCAAGACATATTCCAATTATTTTCTGACCTTGTTTTGAACGTCTAACAATCTCTCGATCAAGTCCGAGATCAACCAGTCTATGCATATATTCACCAGCTGATGCAACACCAGGTATTATTATTGCATCATTAGTAAAATCTTCTATTTTAGAAACTCTCTTACAATCCAAGTTAGATCTGCCTATCCAGTGCTCTATAGATCTAATATTGCCTAGTCCAACATCGATTATATTAATCAACAAAATCAACCCCTACAGTAAATTTCTTTTTTGGCCTCTCTCCTTTATTCACATAAAATAAATTATCATTTGTATAAGTTTTAACAATATCCCAAAATTCAATAACATCAATACCAACATAATTACAATATTTTAAAATAATTAGGTCATCACACTTCCCATCGTACTGGGAAACTAAATTAATAGCTTGATCTCTTGTTAAAACCCCGTTTCTAATTCTATCATTGCAAATATCTGTAGCCATTCCAAAACCAAATTTATAAAATTTAATCATCATATTTATATGCGTAAATTCTTCATCTAACATTGATGCGCCACTTATATCTCCAGTAATCTCTACATCATCCGATCTAAGTGTAAGACCTGTCAATGCACCGTAAATTGAGTTACTATCATTGCTCCAATCATCCCATGCAGGACCAAGGTACATAATGTCTAGCTTTGCTTTATCGAAAAGTTCTTTACTAGGATATATATAGATTTGCGCCTTATAAGTATCAACCTTGTCAAAAATCCAATTAACTCCACCTTCTGTCAGTGTATTTAAATTTCTCAAATTATTTGCATCAAAATAATTTTCACCCATTGCTCCCGAATCACCAACTTGTAGAGCATCGTTTTCACCCCAAAGAATTAATGATATTTTTTTCTCTATAGCAATCTTTGGTACAGCGGAATGTAAAGCCATCTCAGTTGATTTACATACATTGCCATACTTTTTAAATGAGAGCAAAGAAAGATGTGCAGCTGATTGTGGTGCTGGAGTAATTATTTCAAGATCAAAACCCATAGAAATTATATTTGATATATTATTCGCACCAGTTTCTGTCATTTGTAAAGGAGGGTATCCGCAGCATACCAACAAAGGATTTAAACCTAATCTATCCCTCACCCAGTGCGCCTGTCTAGTACTATCTTTACCACCACTAACCCCTACAATGCAATCATATTTTGGATGCTTTTTTCTCTTTGATTTATTTTTTTGTATCAGAGACCTAAGAGTATCGAGATTTGCTGCGTATGCCTTGCCACTCATGACATTACCGTACTCGCATGCAGTACATACTTCATCAGAATTAAAAGATGCATTAGGCCTAAGATCTGTAGTTAGGCATTTTTTACAATATTTCACCTGTATTAATGAATTATGAACATAACTTTATAGACTCATTATTTTGACAAAACCCTATTGCGTAAATTAAGAATTTGTTTTGCATATTTCAACATCGGGGGGGCGAGTAAACTACCGTTCATATACGAAATAGATTTTCCATTTTTTCTTAACACTTCCATTTCTTTAACTATATTCGTTGCCCTCGTAATCTCTTCATCAGTTGGACTATACCCAGTATTTACAATATCTATTTGACTAGGGTGAATAGTAAGTGTACCTGAAAATCCTAATGACTTTCCATAAGAAATATGGTCTTTACAACCCTTTATATTATCAATATCAATGTAAGGTGTATCTATTGGAATACCTTTAATTGCTCTTGCTGCGGCAACTACGGCTGATCTGGCAAAAAGAATATTTTTTTGATCTAAAGTTTGTGGTGCGCCTATATTAACTAAGTAATCTTCATGTCCAAACATTAAACCTATATTTCTTTTTGATGCTTTTGCAATACTTAAAGCATTCAAAACCGCTGACGACTGCTCAATTAGTGGAAGCAAACATATTTTATTAACTGGAAGCCCATTAAGCGCTTCAAATTTAGTAATTATTTTATCTACAAAAACAATATCCTCTTCTGTTTCGACCATTGGGATAATAAAACCAGTAAGATTTTTATGAATCGATAATTCAATATCTCTCTCAATTCTTCCTGTTCTTACTCCATTCACTCTAACAAAGGTTTTGATGTCACTATCTAAGTTGCTTAATTTAAATTGGATTGATTCACGCGCCTCATCTTTCTGATCAACAGGAACTGCATCTTCTAAATCAATTGCTATTACATCTGCATTGCTTTTAATCGCTTTCCTAAAGAATCGATCTATATGACCAGGAAAAATAAGTAGGCTCCTAATTAACATAGCTTCATTCTTTAAAGTCATGACATGCTAGCATCGTTTGGAATAAGGTGCCATACAAATCCAGTTGGTATTATTTCTGAACCATTCAACAAGGGGTCAAAAACTTTTTCATCTACCAATTTATACGGTATCTGCTCGAGTATAAGTTTATATTCATCCCATTTTAAGATTCCCTGGCCGGACAAATCATGGAAAAATTGAAATTCAGGCATAAGGCTATGGTGCCTATTAGATGATAACAAATCATCATCAATGCGTGTTATTTCACCTATAATTAACTGTGCTTTTGGAAAGAATGTGTAAATGTTATTTAACAAATGAACCACCCTTTCAACTCTTCCTTGAGATACCTCATGTAAAACAAACCATATTGAAATTACGATATTATCTTGTATTTTAGTATTTTTATTCAGAAATTCAGTTGCCCATTTTTTCACATCATATGCGTCTGATAATATAGTAGTAATATTCAGTGAATTGTTTAATTTATTAAGGTTCAATACTGTTTGTTCTAGAGCTATCTGTGATAAATCAGATGCAACAATATCTACATCAGGAAACTTGTCTACAACACTTGAAAGAAAAAAACCATCTCCACAGCCAATATCTATAATAGTCCCGAGTTTAGCGTTATCCAACATTTTTAATGCTTCCGGAAAAAATTTACGACCATTAGTAAGTCCACTACCTATCACATTTTCTAATCTATCACATTTCGGAATTCTAGCGTTTTCATCAAACAGCAATGAATCAAAGTCATCCACGAAACTCTTATAGGAATGCAGGAGTACAAACGAACCATAGCGGGGTAATATTTTTTTACCTAATGTAGTCATATTGTACAATTCATTATCTGAATTTGAAGCACTTATTAACCCTATTTGCACGAGATATTTAACTACATACTCAAATACTTCAGGATTTTTAATCGATTTAAAATCTTGTAATCTAAATTCTCCTTCCATAAATTGGTCAATAATCCCAGATTTACCAAGGGCAGTAATTATTGGGTTTGCAAAAAACCCACGTAATAAAAATATTATTTCTTCTCTTGTGTTTAACTTTGTCATGCTTAAATTTAATCCTCAATTTACTTATACCACTTTCAGTAATTATTTTTCCAGAAAAAGCCATTAAATAAAGCTCAATAACTCTAAAAATAAAATAGATTACTTTTCTAAATTTACTCTTAAAACGAAAAATAAATTATATACTTATTCAGGGTTTTCACATTCCATAATTCTCTTTTATTTGCTTTTTCAAGTCTATCAAAATATATTGATGTGCAAATATTAAATCTTCACTCACACTCAAAAAAAAATATTGGACTGTGAGCATAACTCACATGTCTTTTTTCTTGGTTAATAAATTTTGTTTTTATGCAAATAACTTAGGGTGTTTAATTCTGTCATTTTTAAATTCTGACCGCCTATTATTTCTTAAATTACAATGCTTATGTACCTATTACTACTTCAACATATTAGATTTTAAGTGCCTTTTTTATATATCTAAAGTATATTATTTAGACTCTTATTTTAAATTAACAAATTCCCATTTTAACGGCGTTCCTCTGTCTAAATCTTTTAGTGCTTTTTTGCCAATAATTTCTTTTATATGTTTAGGAAATATTCCATAACCTGGTCTAATTGATCTAATATTTGCCATAGAAAAGACTTCTCCCTTCTTGATATCCTTAACTACAAAGAGTGATCTTGAGAAATTCCTACCATCTCTCACAACATCAGATATTTTATAATCCAATTCCCCTAGAGACTTTTCAGACTCCCTAACGCCATCAACCATACATTTAAACTCTGTTGGATCTAAAGAAAATAATGTATCAGGACTATTGATACTTTTATCAAGAATAAAATGTTTTTCTACAACATTTGCCCCTAGAGCGACAGCCGCAATAGGAACAGAAGCTCCGAGTGTATGATCGCTCAACCCTACAATTAAATTAAATCGTTGTGCTAGATCTGGTATCAATCTTAAATTGGCCTCTTCTATCGGTGCTGGGTATGCCGAAGTACACTTCAATAAGATTATTTGGTTGTTTTTCTCTTCTCTACATGTATCTACAGCTGCATTAATATCCTCTAATGTAGCAATACCTGTAGAGATAAATATAGGCTTACCCTTGGAGGCAATATATTTTATCAAAGGCAAATCAGTAATTTCAGCTGATGCAACTTTATAAGCAGGCATACCAATACTTTCCAAAAAATCAACTGCTGTATTATCAAAAGGTGAAGAGAAACAAATCAACCCAATGTCATTTGCTATTTTTTTAAGTTTTGGTTGCCAATCCCAAGGTGTAAATGACTCCTTATAGAGTTGATACAGGCTTTTCCCCTTCCAAGGGCCTTTATTTATTTGAAAATATTTTTTATTAGAATCAATAGTAATTGTATCTGCAGTATATGTTTGAAATTTAATAGCATCAGCTCCAGATTCTTTCGCTGCTTTAATAGTGTCAACTGCAATATCAAAACTTTGATTATGATTTGCTGATAACTCTGCAATAATAAAAGTTGGGCTATTGTAACCTATCGAGACTTTTAATTTATTTTGCTTTATTGTAATTGTTTTTTTCATTTATGATCTCTGGCATGGTATAAGGATCTAAAATAATATAAAGACTTAATTAAATCGATAATTTCACCATATAAAAAGTAAATTCAAGTAGGGAATTTAGTAATATAGTTTTTGTATCTCTTCATGCTAAGCCATTTTTCTGAAAGCAACTCAACTATTACAACGTCATGATATGTATCGTCTTTCATGATGTGATCTTTATATACCCCCACAGTATCATATCCATGCATTTCATGTATTTTTAAAATACTCTTGTTATATGAAAGCACCTCTCCATATATTTTTCTAAACTTCATCACTCTGAAAATATAATTATAAATATACACAAGGGGCAAGGAACCTAAAAATCTATATTTCTCTTCTCCAATATAATACCCAGCAGTAAGCTTTTTATTTTTATTATCTATTGAAGCGATATTTATCAATCCAATAGGCTTTTTATTGGCCTTTATAATCCAATATTTACAATATTTATCTTGAGATATCTTGTTAAACCAATCTATGTGTTTTTTGTAATTATCTTGAATATCAGAAAGCATATACCGTGATACAGTTACATCTCTTCTCCATTTATACACTATTTCAATATATTCTTTTTCAAAAGGAGAAAAATTTAATAAACTCATAAGTATATTACGAATTTCTTATTTTTTTAAATCTTTCATTGCGTTGCTTTTCGTTAGAAATAATATTAAAGCGTAATGGAACCTTCCAATTTTCTAATTTATTTACACAATGATTCCGAAGTCGATCCTTTAACCGTAAAGGATCCTCATATTCTTTTAAAGAGATATTTGCATGAAGAACTTTTCCCATAATTGAGTGATCTTTACCGTACACAGTTGCCTCAATAATATTTTCCGCTTCAAGTAAGATAGTTTCAATCTCAATTGGGAAAACTTTTTGACCTCCAATATTTATCATTTCAGATTTACGTCCTAATATTTTAATATAATCACCTTTTACCTCTACCTGGTCACCTGTATTCATCCAACCATCTTCACCTATTGCATTTGAAGCGTTTAAATAACCAACCATATTCGAAAGAGACTTCACCCATAAATAACCATCGATAATTTTTGTTTCAAATCCTTCTCCACCAACTTTAACCCACACTGAATTATCACTTTCAGATTTAGACCTTAATACCCCTAACTCAGATAATCCATACGTCTGCTTAATTCTTGCATTTGGAAAGATTTTTTTTAATTTAATTAGTGTTGATTCAGGCATTACTTCTGTTCCGTATGTTATCAACTTTATACTTGACAAATCAAACTCTTGATAACTACGAGATGCAATTAGCATATTAATGAATGTTGGAGTTGTAGGCAAGAGAGTTGCTTTTGTTTCTTCGATTATCCGGCAAATAACCTCTGGCCTTCTATTTGGGATGCATATCGCACTTCCACCATATGCAAAAGATGAAATTAAGGTATTAAATCCGCCAAAATGGTCAATTAAAAGAAATAAAATTGTTTTCCATCCTTCGCGATCATTAATAAATTTACTCATTACATTTTCACAGTCATGTAATATTCCCTTGGGCTTTCCAGAAGATCCTGACGTAAAAACCACCAAACCTGGATGATTGCATTTTAAAAAGTTTCTTATTAAAACATTGTTTTTATTGGTTTTGATTTTTTCTATACCGTACTCGTCATTTTTATCTATTGTTATAAAAAATTCAACTTCAGCAATTTTTATAAATGACTCGTTTTTTGCTATTTCAACTTCTCTACTTAACGGTACAATTATAGCCCTTCTTTTCATTAGTGCAAATATCAATGAACATGTTGCCGGGGAATAATCTCCTATAAAACCACAGACACTGCCTTGATTAATGTCATTATGCTCAAGAAATAATGTCCATTTATCGATTCTGTTTAATAAATCTTTGTATGTATAACTTTTACCATTCCAATAAACGGCACAGCGTTCTTCAATATCATTGAATCTTTTTAAAATTATATTTATAGACTTCATCTAATTTCACCCAACATATTCTTTAATTGTTACTAGAATCAACTGATAATTTAACAATTCAACAGCCTCTGAATCAGTAAACTCACAATCAAATTCCTCTTCTAATGCAATAACAAGATTCATATGTTTTAACGAGTCCCAAGATTCAATTTCATCAGGAGATGCGTTATCTTTTATTTGTCTTATAGGAACTTCAAAAACAACTGACATAACATTTTTAACCCTTTCTTCAATTTTATTTTCCACTTATAACCTCTATATAATTTATTTTTTTTGATTTATATTCATTCACTTTTAATACATAACTTATACTCAATTCATCCTCAGAGGTCACGTCAAATGAGCACACATCGTAAAAGCCCTCAACTTGTTTATTTTTTCGAGTTTTTATATATTTTGCACTAAGATTTTTTATTTTCTTATTTTTTATTTCTTTAACTATGTAATCCATAAAGGCATATTCAATATTTCGCCCAATTATTCTACAGCTCATTAAAAATGTATCGATTTTTGCAGTGCAAATATCATCAAATATAGAAATTATTCCAAGACCTGTGATACCGCTATCTCCAAATTTATCAGACACTGAAAAGGTGTAAACATATACGCCCTGACAATCAATAAAATTCTTAATATCGTTCTCTGTGTATCTCTTTGTAGTAAGATTAAATTGATTAGTTTTTTGACTTAGTTGAGACATCCTGGGAATAATGGATTTATCATTTTCAGAAATAGTCATTTTTAGCTCTAAAGAAGTAAGATAATCTTCAATACCCACAAAAGAAGGTTTAGTAGACTCTCTTTTTAGCTGATTTTCATACATTTTATTTCTTCTGTTATCCTCTAAAGTGGTAGATAAATTGTAGAATAGATTTAAATTCTTTCGAAACATCTGTGGATATTCATAAATATTCTTAGGGACCTGTAATACCGTAACCTCAGGTAATTTCTCTCTAATCAGATTTACTTCAAATGACGAATCATCTACAAAAACTAAACTATCTAAACCAACATTTAACTCATTGGCTATCTCCTGTAGGTTAGATACTTTATCTTTCCAATTTATTTTTTTAATAGTAATTACATCTTTCTTTAATTGCATATCAGGATGTGAAATAATCACTTCGTTTATATCATCTAAATTATTTTTACTACATAGCCCTATCAATATACCTTGTTTATTTAAGGCAAGAGCCATAGTTTGAACTTCTGCAAAAATTGACCCATTTTTTTCTCTTGAAGACATTTCAATTTTACTAAAACCATCCTCACCTAACACGCCTTTCCATAAAGTATTATCACAATCAAAAACTATTATCTTTTTAGATTTACCATTAATGGCCATTATAAATGGCTTGATGAATTCCACATAAAACTTGAAAAATTCTATTGTGTACAGTGATTTAGATGAATAATATTGTCTTAAAGACAGACTATTAGATATACCAACTGAAGCAATAACCTTGTTAATCTCAACAAGTGCTGTATTAGTTAATATTTTCTTTTCCAAGTAATTATTTAATCGGTCTGCCAATTTATCAAACCTGCCTTTCTTAGCATTAAAACCAAAAAATGTAAGCGATGTAAATTTATTAATAAGGACAAATGATGTCTTATGAGTATTTTTAAGAACAAAATCAATCTCAAATTTTATTTTTTCAAAAATTTCATCAAACTGACTCTCATTTAATATGTCAACCTTGAACTGTAGTCCATCAACAATATTGCACAACTCCCAGAAAATGATGATGAGATCTGAATCTTGATATTTTTCACTGTCTTGGATAATATTGTCATAATCACCAAACTCAACATTAGCATTAATACCTTCACCTCTTAGTGAAAATTCCAATATTTCTTTAATTTGATGAACAATGATATTTGAAAGCACTGTGACACTATAGGGACTTGATTTAGAGCTTACTCCTAACTCTTTATTTTGTTGCAGTATATCTAAATACTTCAATTCATTCATAGCATAACTTGCCCGCCATTTACTCTGATTGTTTCTCCAGTTAAATAATTAGATTTGTCAGAAGAAAGGTAACTAATTGCACCTGCAACATCTTCAACAGTAGCCAAAGTTCTTAATGGTGTTTGCGCAGCAGAAAGTAATCTTATTTTTTCTGGCACGTCTGCAATCAAAGATGTGTCGACCATTCCTGGGGATACTAGATTAAATCTTATACCTTTGGGTGCAAGTTCAAATGCTAAAGCTTTTACAAAACCATTTAAAGCTGTTTTCGCTGTAATATATCCCAATAACTCAGGTTGTACTTGTTCAGTATACATGGTGGTCAAAGCAATAAATTTTCCAAATTTATCTTTTTCCCAAACTGGTAGAAATACTTTTAATAAATTAAACGAACCTTTAATATTAGCATCAAAATGGGATTTTATTTCAATCCAGTCAAGATCTGAAAATTTAATATTGTGAATTGATATAGTAGAACAATTCACAATAACTGATATATTTTCAATCGATCTAATAGACTTTTCTTTCATTTTCATAACATCATCTAACAAGGTGATGTCGCCAGAAACAATAATTGCTTTTCTGCCTATTTTCTCTATTTCTCCTTTAAGTTTAATTGCCTTGTTTTTATTTTTATGATAGTGAATAACTATATTAAAACCATCTTTTGCTAATTGAACACAGGTAGCGCTTCCAATTCCTCCTGTACCACCAATTACCAATACAGTTTTATTTTGACTTCTTTTTTTTTCTTTTGTTTTTATTTGAACTAATTCAACTATTTTTACTTTTGAAGTTCCCGCGGTAACCTTTTGTTTGTGTTGATTATAAATATCAGTCCTAAGCTCAACCGTCTTAGTTCTATCGAATTTATTTACCACTTCAGCAGTTATTCGCAACTCATCGCCCACACGCACTGATTTTAAAAACTCAAGATTTTGACTGTACCACAATGCCCCATCACCTGGAAGTTTTGTTCCAATAATAGTCGAAATAAATGAAGCCCCCAACATACCATGCACCACAGGTTTCTTAAGTGAAGTTAACTCTGAATATTCTTCATCTGTATGTAATTTGTTATCATCTCCAGTAAGCTCAACAAATTTTTCAATATCTTTTTGAGTGATCTTGTGTTTTATTTCAGCTTTATCACCAATTTTAATTTCTGAATATTTCATAAAATATTTATTTTTCTTATTATTGCACTATAATTAATAGCAATCTTCCTATCAATTATCTCTCCAATTGGAAGATTTTCAACAGGTAGGATTTTATCGCTAACTATATCAAAACCTGTCTGCTTAATCATACCTCTAATTTCATCAATAGATTTAAAGTGATAAACATGATCTATTGTTGGGCAATCGACACAAGTTGAAATAAATACACTCCCACTTTCGGAAAGTATACTGTTCAACCTACTTAAAAGTATATCAGGCCTTTCCACATGTTCAAGAACCTCGCCCATTACAATAAAATCATATAATTCTTTGCTTTTATAATTTAATATATCTTCATTAAGGTACGCAATACTATTATCACCCAGTTGGAAGAATGAAATTATTGATTTGGTTAAGTTTAAAGATATACTGCTAATATCAACTGCAGTATATTTGCAATTATTACCAATTATCTCTATGGCCTCTTTAAAAAACAAACCATGACCCGGACCGATTTCCAAATAACTTTTTATTTTTCCACGATTACTTGCAAGCGACTCTGTTAGATGCTTAAACATCTTAAAATGAGTGCCCCACAAGTATTGAGAAAGAGCCAATCCGACCATATAAGACTGCATTTCATTTTTGGAATTATATACCTCATCAAATGCTTCACCTTGGTCACTCAAAGGATATTTATCTTTTTTCATAAAATATATTTGACTCTTAATCATGTCTTTACACATTTTTAAATACGCATCAACAGCATATTCAAATGAAATATCTTGTGATTTTAAATACCTAGAATAATCAATAATAAATTTTTCTGCTTCTTGGAAAAATGATTTTGATTGGCCAGTCAAATAAATATCCAATTTTTTCTTCTGGAGTGGAGATTTTTCATTTATTAATTCAATAACATTTATAAAGTTTTTGTAGTCAATCATGATGTAGAATTACTCCAATTAATACCAGCGAAATACTGATGTTCCAAAAGTAAACCCTGCCCCAACACCTGAAATAACAACTATATCATTGCGTTCAATTCTCTTTTGCTCGAATGCTTCACTTAAAACTATTGCAAGCGAAGCATCTGCAGTATTGCCATATTTTTCTACATTTGTAAAAGTCTTATTCATAGGCAACTTCATCTTGGCCATTAAATACTCAATTAACCTGAGATTTGCTTGATGAAATAGGAATAATTTCACATGCTTAATGTCAATACCAGCTTTTTTCAATGCATTCCTTATAGATGTTGGTTGATGTTTTATTAACTGCTTCCAGACCTCCAGCCCATTTATTTCATAATAATCTAACTTTGGATTATAGTTCTTTGAACTCATTGGAAAACTAGATCCGCCCCCCCTTAGTCGCACTGCTTCATAAGCATTACTATTACTAAATATATCAGTTGATAAAATTCCATACCCATTTGGAACACGCCCCAAAATTGCCGCACCAGACCCATCGCCAAAATAGGTCGCAGAATTAGGGTCTGTCCAGTCAATAAAGCGAGATTGAAGAGCAACACCAACAACTAAAGTATATTTAATATCAGAGTTAAATAGCATTTTTTCAGATGCTATACTTAATCCAACCTGAAAACCTGTGCAATTAGCCATTACATCGAAAGCACCAGCATTCTTAGCGCCAATATCTTTTTGTATTTTACATGCTAACGCTGGATACCTATAGTCACCAGTAAATGTAGCGCAGATGATAAGACCCACATCTTCTATCGCAATATTAGCACTCTTAATAGCTCTCATTGCAGAGATAGATGCCATACTTGATGCTGTATCATCTTTATTTGCTATATATCTTTTTTCAATACCAGTTTTTTTGCGTATTGTATCTTGCGGCAAACCTGTACTAGATTCAATTTCTTTATTTAACAACAACTTACTAGGTATATATTTACCGGTGCCTAATATTGCCACCCCATAGTTTAATTCATTGCTCATAATTTAATAAAAAGTATTATATTGTGGCAAAGAATATTTTGCATTTGTCCACCATTTTTTCGCTTCATATATTGACCATTGAATACCGTGCCCACTAAAAATTATGGTCCTTTCACAGTTTGTCTCTAATATATTATTAACAGACTTTTTTAATAATTTCAAATTACTTCCAGGAAGATCAGCCCTACCAATTCTTTCATATAAAAGCGTATCTCCAGAAAAAATAAACCCATCGAAAATATATACAACCCCACCTTTGGTATGTCCTGGTGTTTCCATTGTATAAATTTTTACTCCGTCTAAATTTACCTCAAAGTCTGATGAAAACGTTATTACATTTTCGGGTATTTTAAAAGTGGAGCCGCCAAACCTAATTGCATACATCGTCCCTTGCCTTAGTAATTTATAATCTTGCTCATGAACCAAACATGGGATATTAAAATATTTCGAAATTGAATCCACTGCTCCAATATGGTCAAAATGAGCATGTGTCAATAAAATATACTCTACTTTTCTATTTCCATGCTTTTTGATCATATCTATTATATTGTCAGAATCGTCCCCAGGATCGATAATAATTTGCATACCAGATTCTTTATGAGTAACAAGGTAACTATTCTGTTTCCATAATTTATTAGTAATAATAATTCTAATTACATAACCGTTTATTCTAAATATTTTTTCTTTTACATTTTTCATGTTACTAATCCCATACTTATAACTTGGCCTGTTACACAACTACTTCTATTACCAATAAAAAAATCAATTATATTGCACAACTCTTCTATACTATGAGTAGACTTTATGGTCTGCTTGTTTAGCAACATCTCTTTCCATGCATTACTAAAATTTTTCGTAACACCTGTTTCAATTAAACCTGGATTAATTACATTACAAGTTACACCGGTTGGTGCTAGTTCTTTTGCAAGTACTTTTGTCATATCTACAATTGCAGACTTGGTAGCAGTATAAGCAGATGTACCTCTAAGTAGAAGAGGGACAGATAATGAGGAAATTGTTATAATTCTACCATATTTCTGCCTTATCATTACTTTTGAAACTTCTCGACATACGATGTATGTCCCTAAAATATGTGTTTCTATGAATGACGAAAGGATACTTGTTGGTGTAACAGTCATTAATAGAGATGATTTTACTAATCCTGCATTAGATACTAGAACATCAATCCTATTATGTGTTCTTTGAATTTTTTTAATCCATTTACACACCTGTTTTTCATCAGTAATATCAATTTCTGAATAAAAATAATTCTCAAGGTTGTTTTTTATTTTAGACCTACCACAACCAACTACAATATGACCTTGGGAAAGAAAATATTTCACCATTCCAAGTCCTATCCCTCTACTAGTACCTGTTATTACAATGACTTTACAATTTTTCAATCGATATTTTTAGTAATTTCAACAATATGTGATGCAATTACACCTGCGGATAAAAATGGGGTGTCAATATCGAACTCATTTATATCATCTAAAATTAAAAAAACATCTGAATTAGTTTTTTCCATAATACTGTCTTCAATCTCGGCAAATAAAGTAACAAATCCAATTGAATCAAATATAGATTTACCGCCAAGTACATGTGTTTCTTTGTCAATTATAACTTTGCTATCAATTAACCCACCCCTGTGCAAGCTATCACAAGATTCTTGAATTAAATTAATAGCATTTTCATATGTAATCATTTATTACTCCTATTTAAACTTGTTAACAACTCTTCATTTTGAGCAAAATTTAACTTACCAAAATTATATATGTTTTTCTTAAGTGTAGATTGATTCTTTATAAAGTATGAAATATTTTTTGTCATTTTTTCAATGGTCAAATCATCGTACCACCCAAGATCAATACACAAGCCTTCTTTAGATAATTTCTCAAGATAAGGTTTTTGCTTCTTTGTTAAAGCTACCCCCATAAACGGAATCCCCATATATGCAGCCTCCCACATTATCGATCCACCTGACAATATAGCAAGTGAGTAATTTGACATTTTTTCAGCCATATTATCCACACTGTTTTCCATTTGTATTTTTGGAGAAAGCCTATCTGCTAATTCTTTTAAAGAATCAATGTTCTGACTAAAGGGACCTAAAACTATTGTAATAGATAAATTATCTTCCTTTAATTTAGAAATAGCTTTAATAATTTTACGATTCACTAAATCTGTTATTTCTGATCCACCGCCAAGGGTCACTAAAATTCTATTTACTTTTGTCGAGTCTTTATATCCGAAATCTAAACTATTATCAAGTCTCGCCTTATGAAATTCTTTTCTAAGAAGCAAATATCTTATTCCTAACAATACAACTGCGTAAGGCTCAACTAAATAACTATTATTTTCTGCCCCATAGTTTTGATCAAATAGTAAATCTGCATAAGTATGTTTTATAGAAAAATCAACTACTCTCATTAATTTATAATTCTTTTTTATCGATTTTTCATACTTAAGGTCGAACTGCTCTCCATCTATAACAATCCAATTTGTTTTTATTTTATTTGCTACATTAAGAAGAAAATTTCGGTCTTCTCTAGAATTCCATTTAAATTTATCTAGATAATTATGCACAATAAAATCTTCATCATATATGCTATCCAATATATACTGATTCTCTGTTGATAAGATATAGTGCACTTCGAAACCTGATGATTTGCACAACTGCCCAAAAGCAATCATTCTTGAGAAATGCCCCATTCCCAAACAAGAATTAGTGTCAGTTCTAATTAGTATTGTCTTTGGACTTGCCATTTATCAACCTTATCTTTAAGGGGTTATGTTTAACAATAAAGATTAGTAAAAATACATATTATTTTACTAATCTTTATTGTATTAATATTGGTCACTTATTATTTGAAAAATATTAAGTTTAATACTAACTACTATCTAACTTTAAAAAGTGGCTCTAAAATATCGCCAGATATCGCTTCTATCAAATTGGAATTTTGAATCTTCTCTTTAATTAGTGGCAAGACTTCATCGTAAACTAAGAGCAACTGATCTATATCACTCTTAGTATGTGAAAAACTTAGATTGTGAGCCCCCAAAGTTAAAATTCCACGTTGGAACATTTCTTGCAAAAAGAAGGTTTTTACCTCATAAGAGGAATATTTTTTCTGCTCCTTTATCTGTAAAAAACTCCAAGACGGATGTCCGGACGTATAAAAAATATCACTAAGATTTTTGTCATTAATTAATTGATCTAATTCAATCAATAAGTACTTTCCTAAATCATAAAAATACTCTATTACATTTTGATTTTTATATTTATCAATCACTGTATTTGCAGCTACAAGTGAAAGTGTTTCGCCACCAAAAGTCCCTGAAAAGAAAATGTCTTCAACTTTTTGCATTATCTCATCACCACCAACAATAGCAGATAAAGGGTAACCATTGGCCATGCCTTTACCAAAAGTTGCCAAATCTGGAATGACGTTAAACAATTCCTGAGCTCCACCCAATGAAAATCTAAAGCCTGTAACAATCTCATCAAAAATCAATAGTGCGTTGTTTTTATGGGCTAATTCTTTAACCTTTTCTAAGAAGTTATTTTTTGGATATTCAACATTCATTGGTTCCATAATCACACAAGCTAATTCTTGTTCGTGAAACAACTTTTCTAATGATTCAATATTATTATATTCAAACCTATGCGTCAAATCTTTAACAGCTTTTGGCACACCTAAGTCTCTGGTTGTTGATCCTATGTACCAATCCTGCCAACCATGATAACCACAAACGGCAATATGTTCTTTTCCAGTATAGGCTCTAGCAATACGAATAGAGGCGCTAGTGGCATCAGTACCATTTTTAGCAAACCTAACCTTCTCAGCACAAGGAATGATTTCAATCAACTTTTCAGCTACCTCCATCTCTAACTTGTGTGGCAATGAAAAAGTAACGCCACTCTTCATCTGTTCTTGCACTGCTCTATCAACATCTTTGTCACAATACCCAAGCGTAACTGCTGCCAATGAATTGACAAAATCAATATATTCATTACCATCTACATCCCAAACCCTTGCACCATTACCTCTTTCAATAAAGAGTGGTGACACACCCTTTGGGTATTGAGTTATACTTTTGCTAAACGTTTGACTCCCTAGTGGAATGACTTGCAACGCCCTGTTCAGCAAGATCTCAGATTGATTATATATTCTCATCTTTATTACTATAAATAATTTTATACATATGTTTAGCACGATCAAGATCTTCCACTGTGTCTATATCAATAGCTCTATCCGCTGACAAAACATACGACAGGACACCTTGTGAAAAAGTACTTTCGTCATATAAATGCTCTTTTTTCCAGATTGAAAAGGGGCCACACTCATAGTATGAACTCTCTAAATCTTGAGACCTTTCTAAAAGCATTTTAGGTTTTTTAGCATGCATCAATCCATCTTCAGACTTAAGAAATGCCCAATCAATTGGTACTGGATACTTCGCAAAAACTAATAAAGGTTTTTTTTTATTGTTCTCCTCAAAAATAGTAAACGCATTCACAATATCTGAATATTGAAGTAGTGGGGAGCATGGCATAATACAACAAATTTCATCATACACATCCCCCCTTTGTATATACTGTTCAACGACCCACTGTATCACAGGAAGAAGCCCTGTAAAATCATCAGCTAGACTATCGTCACGAAAAAAATCAACCGGACAACCTAGTTTAGCCGCTACTCTTGCTACTTCTTTACTATCCGTTGATACGTGTATATGGTCAAAAATATTAGACTTTTTTGCAGCATCAATAGCATACGACATCATCGGCTTTCCAAAAAAAGAAATAATATTCTTATTGGGAATTCTCTTACTTCCCCCTCTTGCGGGAATTATGGCAAGTTTCATATGTTAAAAATCTAAGTTACAGTTGTGAGTATTCCGCCATCAAATGCTATACATGTGCCCGTCATATAATCTGACTTATCACTTGCTAGAAAGGCGACAAAATTTCCAAACTCCAATGGGTCTCCAAATCTCTCCATTGGTGTCGAGGATTGAGCCTTTTGCTTCCATTGTTCAAAGGTAATACCTTCATTGTTAGCAGCTATTCCACCCAATTCAGTTACACGATCCGTCATCATCGGACCCGACATTATAGTATGTACACGTATACCATGTTGTACGACCTCTCTAGATAAAGTTTTAGAAAATGCTGCTGATGCACTTCTAAAAACATTTGACAAAGTCATATTATCCATGACACACTTAATACTCGTACTTTCGATATTAATAATTCTCCCGTATCCGTTTTGGACCATATAAGGAATAACAAACCTACAAGCACGAACTTTACTCATAAGTACTAGTTCATACGCAGCCCTATATTCAGTATCCGACAACTCTGTAGTTTTTCCGGTTTTTGGGCCACCAGTATTGTTAATAAGAATATCTATTGCACCAAAATGATTAATCACATTTTCAAAAAACTTATTCAGTTCTTCTGCGTTTGATACATCAACAGTCTCTGAAAAAACCTCTACACTGTATTCCTTTTGAATGAAATCTGCTGTATCTAACAACCTATCTTCAGATCTAGCACAAATAGCAATATCACACCCTTCTTGAGCTAGCACTTCAGCTATCCCTTTGCCGATCCCAGCACTGCCGGCAAGAACAACTGCAACCTTTCCTGATAATTTTAAGTCCATAATATCACCTCTATATATTTAAGAAATATCAATCATTTTTAATTGATGGTATTTCCCCAAATCTTTATTAATTGTTCTTCCAATTAAATTCGATACCTCCCTTGGGTCTATCCCACCTAATCCTGGTCTCAACATAACAATATCTTTGTCAGACAAAATATCTCCAGACTGCAAAAATTTATTTGTGTAAATACTTCTACGATGCAAGCTTCTATCCTTTAATTCAGCTTGAGATATTTCTTTCGATGAACCTTGCGCGTCAAAAGCATATTGAAAAATCTCCCTTGCAGTATGCCAATCTTCTGGATCAAGACAAACAGACCAGTCAGGGCCTCTCCATGACTTATCGGGAAATAGATGCTTGGTTATTAAGTCTGCCCCTTTAGATACGGCTAATGCGGGCGTATATTTCGTATCGGTATGATCAACAAATCCAGTAACAAGTCCATACCTACTCTTAAAATCTTGAATACAATCAAGTTGCAACAAATCAACTGGCACTCCATTACCTTTATCTGATGACATAACATGTTGTCCATGCAATATTCCAATATTAGAACTACTACTCTTTTTCAACGCATAGTCAACAGCCCAATCAATTTCTTCCATAGAGCCCATTAAAGTCGCCAAGAAAAATGGCTTTCCAGTCTCTACAACTGCATCAATAATAATAGGATTTGTTAAATCTGTTGCATTGACAATAAAAACATCAGCGCCTAATGTGGCGCATTTTTCAATAACCTCTGGAGATAAGCCTGCAACCTGAAATATCAAAGAATAACTATGAGCTATATCAATTAACTCTTTTATCTGACTAATTGCTAGTTCTCTTTTTTTGTAAATAGCATACCCTTTATCATCTGGTATATACATATCTTTAGCAAAAAACAATTGAAATTCAATTCCATCGGCACCAGATTTCGCTGCAAGTTCACACATATTAATTGCCATATCAAAATTACCTTGATTAGCCTGTCCTTCCTCTGCTATCATCAAAGGTTGCCGACCATCGCCTATAATTTTACTCCCAACTTTCATAATACCCACATTGTTACGCCTGCCAATCCTTGATTTCACTACTATAAATACACTCTAATACTTTAACACCTGAATCAATATCTAAGTCATGACGAACATCCTGATTACTGACTAGATCAAAGAAATGTTCCATTTCTTTAACATATGCATCGTTACCCGAGTATCCCAACTTAGTTTTGTCTTCTTTTAGGTCATATAGAACACCATCTTCCAAGACTTTAAAAAACGAACCATTGCTTAATTTATCTACTGTATTTGGTAAAAATCTCTTACCCCTAGAATCCCA
>Ga0233436_1001532_pt1 | contig 19003 bp, 14 predicted proteins | sample SI_122_August201_2_FD_182723 | JGI IMG/M metagenome (GOLD analysis project Ga0233436, IMG submission 182723) | Seawater microbial communities from Saanich Inlet, British Columbia, Canada - SI_122_August2016_150_MG | ecosystem: Environmental > Aquatic > Marine > Inlet | place: Canada: British... | reverse complement strand
TTGAGAATTGTACATTATTGATACTGGATTTGTTGGCTCTGGGTATTTTGCTCATTCTATTTTAAATAATTCTAGACTTGTTTTTATTCTACTTATATCTGATATTCTTGCACTATCTCTCGCTGATGTACTATATCATTGTAAACTTATGAACGCTATTGTTCATAATATGGCTAATATAGTGATTACTACTATTAGTTCTACTAAGGTGAAACCTAATTTCAGTCTCTTTCCTTTAGACTTAAGGGTATGAATTCAAGATAGGGATATTTTGTTTTTCATAATATAAAAAAATTTATAAATTAATGTATATTAAATATAATCTTTTTTAGTCTTTTGGCAAATGTTTTTTATACAATTTTTACTTTTTTCTTGATTTTAAAAAAATTTAGTTAAAATGGTAGATACATTATTTATATTATTAATAAATTTTATGGAAATACAAATTAAAATTCATATATGAAATGAATTAACTGAATCTAAAGAAGTCGTTGAAAGATTAGTTTGAGAAAATCTAGAAAACAAATTAGATCACTACCTAAACAAATTCGATAAACAAGACGCTGAAGGTTCTATAGAAGTAACTACAGATAAAAATAAAAAAGGATTATTTGATGGTAAAATACAAGCTAATTTAGATGGAAATTCTTATAGATTTGAAAGAGAAGATTATAAAAATCTTGATGATTTAATTAATCATCTATTTGAACACTTCAAAGAAGCTTTAAGTAAAGAAAGATAAAAAAAATCAGATTAAAATCTGATTTTTTTTTGACTAATTTAAATATTAAAATAAAATATTATATATATAATAATTATTAAAAATTAAAATGAGTTTTAAAAGAAATAAAATAAATAATAATAGTAGTTTTTTATGAGGTTTAACTAAACTAATTTTTGTTATACTAATTGCATGAGTTTGATACACTTACAATGACTATAATAATTTTATAAATAAATCATTAGTTAATGATGAATTTATTATTGAAATAAAAGAATGATATACTTTTGATGATCTAGCATTAGAATTAAATATAAATAAATATTATTTAAAATATTTCCATAATAATTACTTAAAAACTACAAATAGTGATTTTAAATTAATAGCATGAAACTATAAAATCAGTAAAAATTCTGATATAAAAAATATTTTAAAATGACTTGAAGAACCAATAATTTTTGATGAAATAAATTTAACTATATTAGAATGATGGAATATATATGATATAGATGAATATTTAAATAAAAAAGAATTAATTGAAACGGGAGAATATATAGCTTATGTAAACAATATTGATAAAATACTAAAACTTAAAGAGTTCTTCCCTTTTTTAGACAAACAAGAGACATTGGAATGATATTTGTATCCTGATACTTACAAAGTAGTAAAAACTCCATTCAAAATAAATAATTTTGTAATCAAACAACTAGAATGATTTGAAAATAAAGTATATAATACTATACTTAAAGAGTTAAGTAATAAAGAAATTTTGGATCTAATAAATTTAGCAAGTATAGTAGAAAAAGAAGAAAAAAATCCTGAAGAGAAGTCAAGCGTGGCTGGTATTCTGAAAAAAAGACTTGATTCTGAGTGGATGATTTGAGCAGATATAACTGTTTGTTATCCTCATGAATTAACAAGTCAACAATGTAAAATGGTAGTAAGTAAATATATAAATGAAAAATCTGAATACAACACAAGAACTATGAAATGATTACCTAAAACTCCCATTTGAAGCCCTAGTTTTGATACAATAAATGCTACACTAAACTATAAAGAAACAGCATATTGGTTCTACTTACATGATACTACAAATTGAAAAATATATTATGCAAAAGACAATGCATGACATGAAAAAAATAAAAACCTATATATAAAATAGGTTTTTTTTGTATTTTAAAATAATATATGTTAAAATTATATAAATAATTATTATAATATTAAAAAATATGTGAAATTTTGAACAACATGCTTGGACAGTGGGCAATAAAGAAAAAATAGTTGACTTTTTAGGAATATTAAGGAATTATAAAAAATTACCATTAGATAAACAAGAAAAATACTTAACAAAAAATTGATTAGATTATACTAAAGCAAAACAGTTTGATGAATTTATAAGTGAAAAATACAGAGATGGTAATGTAAGTCAAAATGAATATGCTGATATAATAAAATATATGAATAGTATAAAAAATACTATTCATAAAACTACTCAATTAGGAAGATTAAATTTAAGGCAAGAACTAGAACAAAGTAATAAGCAATATATTTGAATTATAAAAAGATGATGAAATAGTTTATGGAAAATATGTATGGATTCATGAATAAATATCAATTCCAAAACAGTAAAAGTCATATGGGAAAATAGAAATCCAAATAATATTGAGCCAGGAACAAAAATATATAAAAAATTAATAAATAATAAAATTCATATAATACTAGAAAATTGAAACTCTAACACTATCCCAAAACAATATGATACTAATCTAGATTCTAAAAGAATTAACTCAAAAATAAAAGAAACGAAAGAAACAAAAGCCTGAGTTATTCAACAAGCTATAGATTTGATAATTAAATTAGAAGGTGGTTTTGTAGCAGAATCTTATAGTGATCATAAGCAATATAGTCGGTGATATTGAACAAAAGCACCTTGAAAAGATAAGAAAGTATCAAAAGAGCAAGCTAAAAAAGAATTACAAAGAGAAGTATACAAAACAAATAATTTTATTGATAAAAATTTTCCAGAAATAAATGATAATCAAAAAATTGCACTTATATCATTTTTTTATAATACAGGTACTTCTAAAAAATGAAAGGCTAACTTAATCTGGAGATTGAAAAATATGTGAAAAAATATTAAAGATGTTTGATATATCGCTCCAAATTGAGTAGCAAATATGTTAATAAAATATGTGAATGCGTGATGAAGGAAATCAAAATGATTACTTGCTAGAAGAAAAATTGAAGTAAAAAAATTCTTAAGTTAAGAATTTTTTTTACTTTATATAAAATTTCAATTCTTCCAATTTATCTATTTCATATTGAGAAGGCCTTTCTAATATATCATCTTTTGAATAAAAATCATCCTTTATTCTTGAAAAATATTCAACACCTTTTTTATGATATATTAATTCCTTTCGATAACACTTTTCATCTAAACAATACTCTGATTCTTCTACACCAATTGGTGTATTTATATTCCTATCATGAATATATCATAGTTCAATAGCTTTCTCAACTATTTGATGCCAAATATAACCAGCTCAAGTAATTCAAGTCACTCATTTCATAGAAGAATTATCATTATTCCCTACCCAAACTCATATTACAAGATCATTATGATATGAAATAACTAAATTATCTCTAAAATCAGTTGTTGTTCATGTTTTTACGGCTTGAGCTATACTAGTATTTAATATAGAATTAACTCAAAAACTAATATCTCTATTATCTGGATCACTTAAAATATTATATAATAAAAATTTATTATCATTTTCAAAATCTAATAAATTTGCATAACTATAAACTAAATCTTTTAATTTAATATCAGGATTTCATAAAACTAAAGAATAGCCATAATGCTCAGCATTATTATTAAAAGTAAAACCATATTGTTTATAAAAATCATAAACATTATTCAATCATAATTCTTTAGCTAATCTTACTGATGCATTATTTAAACTGTTTCAAAGAGCCTTTTTAAGTCTAACCAATCAATATTCATTAAGAGAATAATTTTCAGATATATAACTAGAATTATCTTTAAAACTATTATATTCACTCTCTATATCTATTAAAAGATTATCTGGATTGTAACCTAATTCTAATGCTTTTAAATATAAAAATGGTTTCATTGTACTTCATGGTTGTCTATTTGAATTTATTACATCTACTTGACCATCTATTTCTTCACTATAAAAATCTCTACTTGCTTGATAAATTAAAACTTGATTTGTTTTTGGATCTATTGCAAAAATAGCCCCATTTGTAACATTTTTTTCTTTTAATTCATCTAATGTCTGATTTAAGATTTCTTTTGAAAACTTTTGTAAATTATAATCAATTGATAACTTTTGTTTTTCTAATTTTAATATATCAGTATTATTTGTTACATGAGGAAAAATATCTATATTTTTTTTCTTATTTAATTTATAAATTTTTCTTTTAAATTCATAATCTAATTTATTTTTTACTTTTAAAAAATAATTTTTAAATTCCTTATTATTAATATCTTTTACTCATGGATTATGAATTAAAGAAATTAGTAAAACTATTTCTTCTTTAGTTAATTCTTTTAAATCATTTTTATCAAAATAAACTTTAATAGCAGAATTTAATCAATATATATTATTTGCTAAATATAAATCATTTAAATAATTATTAAGGATTATATTTTTATTATGTATAAAAATTCCTAATTTTTCATAATCATGTACTTTTTTTTCTAATCCCTCCCCCTGTGGGTATCTCCACATACTGCGGGACAGGCTTCCCTTTGGGAAAAGGGAAAAATAAATAGAAATAAATGCTTCTCTTGATTTTTGTAGATATGTTCTTTTATTTTCTTTAAAGTACTTATTCTTAATATATTGTTCAGTTATAGTACTTCATCATGACAATATTTCACTACTTTTAATATTAGTGATCAAAGCTCATATTTTTGAAATAATATCTACTCAATAATGATTATAATAATTTTTATCTTCTATAATCAATAAAGATTTAATAAATTCAGAATTTAAATCATATTTTTTATCAGTTAATTTATATCAATATTTATTTGCTTTATCTGTGATAACTGTTCAATTCCTATCTTCAAAATAAATTCTTCCAGGTTTATTTTTTTCAACATAATTTTTAACTGGATAATAGCAGTAAGTCAAAAAACTTACTGCTATTAATATTATTCAAAAAATTAATATATATTTTTTCATTATCTTATTTCTATTTCTCTATACTTAGTATTAGCTCTAGTTTTTGGATCATACATCATATATCAAGTACTTGGTGGATAAGTAAATTTTCAAGAGAAATCTGCTCTAACAAAATATTCATATGTAGCAATGTTTCACCAAATATTTTTTGCATGAGCCATAACTACTCATGGTTTACTCTCTGAATAATCCCACCTCCATCATGATTTAGTTGTATTTTGTTTAGTAGCTATTGTACTAGTTTTAAATTTTGAATTAATTACTGTAAATCAAGCTGGTAGATAATCCTCAATAACAAAATTTTTAATTCTATTAGTATTATTTAAATTAGCAGTTATTTTTACTTTATAAGTAGCTCATTTTTTAAATATATCACTTGAATGTTTTTCTAATCATTTAGCAGGAATACAGACTTCAGAACTATAAGTTCTATTACATGTATCTTTCAAATATTTTTCATCTGATACTTCAAATATTTCTCTCTTTATATCCATTTTATTTCATGAATAAGGTATCCTTGTAATATCTTTTGGGTAAGAAATAATATTTGATGTAACAAATATAGGATTTCATTTTATATTTTCTATCTTTAAATCTATTTTATCTCATTTAAGTACTTTATTTAAAGATACTGTCTTTCTATATGAAATATCTGAATTTAATTCTAACACTCTTGATTCTCAATTTAAGATAAATTCAACTTTTGTTGTATTTCACTTTGAAGCTATTTGTATATATTTAACAAAAGATTTAAATACTTCATTTTTTGTTTTTGTTGAATAATAATAACTTGACCAATCATTATTATATAACTGTTTTATTAAAGAAAAACTATAATTATTATCATAGTTATAATCTAATAATAATTGAGCAAAAATAGCTTTATTTTGCATATTATTTGAATAATAATAACTTTTTGTATAAGTGGAGTTTAACATTTTCTTAATTTTTTCGATATTGTTTATGATATGAAATTTATATTTAATCTTATCAGTTAATATCATTGCATAAGTGTGAGCTATTAATTCATATGTTTGCATTTTAGTAAAATCAAAATCATCTGTCAAATTTTGTATTCAAATATTTTTTATTATATTTTTATTATTATAATTTTTTGCCAAAGTCCATAATATTTCTGATTTTTTATTATTTGTTGTCTTATTATAAATACTCTCTAAATAACTAACTGCATTATTAATCATAAGATCTGGTATTTTTCAACCAACTTCTTTAATCTCTATTAAACTTCTTGTTACATATGGAGTTATAGTATCATTTACATTATGATCTGATTGCCAATAAGAGAATCAACCATTTTTATTCTGCATAGATGCTAATCTTTCTATTCAATAAGCAATATTTTTATCTAATTCTTCATTTTTTACTCATGTTTTTATCTTTAAGTTAGAAAACTTCTTTAATATAGCATTTGGCATAGTACTTGAAGTTGTTTGTTCAACACATCAATATGGATATTTAGCTAAACTTGATAATATTTGTTCTATTCCAGCTAAAGGATTAGTTGAAATATATAATTCATAATTAGATTTTAATATATCTGTATTATTTCATAACACTATACTTAAATCTTTTATTTGTCATTCTGAAATATTTTCTGACTTTGAATTATTAGTAATCAAAGCTGGAGATTGTTTTATTTTTACTTTTCATTCAATTTTATCACTATGATCAGCACTATCTCATAATACAGTTATTTTATAATTTATTTCTTCCAAAGCCAATTCCTTTGGAATGGATACTTTCCACTTTACAATATTATTATTTCATGCTCATATATTAAAATATTTTTGTTTTTCTGAAATATTTAATTCTTTGGAATCAATATTAGCTTTAAATGAAATTTGTTTATCAGTATTATTAAATACATTAGCACTAAATTCTAATTCATCTCCTCATCTAACTATAAGAGGAGTTCTTGGTTCAACTAATACTTGTTTCCTTACTTCAATATAATCTTCATTATAACCAAAGAAATTATCTTTTGAATTAGCTATTACCATTACTCTAAAATTTGTTAGATTATCTGGTAATTCAAATTTTACTTTAGCATTTCAATAACTATCTGTAATTACTGAAGGATTATAATAAGCTGTATTTTTAAATATGTTTCTAGATGAAACAGCACTATCTCATCATTTAAAGCCTCAAGCTCAACTTCATCATACTATTCATTGTCTAGAAAAATAATAATTTTTTAACATTGCAACATTAGTAATACTTGTTTGAATCTGGAATGGTAATTTTTTATAAAACTTTTCTAAAGTATTCAAATCAACATTTCACATCAAACTAATAAGAGAATCATCAACAACCATGACAGTAAGTTCTGATTTTTTTCAGATTTTTTTGTTATTTGTTACCTTTAAATTCAAAACTACTTCATCTCTAGGTTTATATTCTCATTTGTTTGCTTTTATATCTATAAAAGTTTTTTTATCAGTTTTATCTACTACTATTTCAGTATATCAAACTTTGTATTCTGGTATTTTTTCTTTATTTGTATCAACTACTAATACTCAAATATATGCATTTGGTAGAAAAGTATCATCAACTATAAATTCTTTAAAAAAGGTATTTCAAACTATATCAATATATTCATGTTTTAATACTCATTGTTTTTCAATAGTCCAAAGTATTTTTCATTTTGAAAAAGGTAGTCTTACTAAGACTCTTGCTTTTTCTCATAATTTATAACTTACTTTTTCAGATAATACAGTTATCTTATTATCATTTTCAATCGGATTAGAAGCCTTTTTGTTTCAATATCATACTATTGTAAAATATTTTCTTGAATCACTATCTATCAAATCATCTATTTTTATCTTTTGTTCAAGCTTTATATTATAAAATTTATTTCTACACTCATTTGTAAGATATCATTTTGCACATCATAACATATATAATAAATCTTTTTGCTTACAACTATTTTTTTCTTTATTACAGTTATCTTGTAAAGCATAAATATTATCCCGATTAACTTTTATTGTTCATTTAAAAGTTTTATATATATTTTGTTCTTTTCAAGTTTTAAATTCTGATATTAAATCATCTATATCAAAAAGTAATTTATTGTTTATCTTTCAAAATTCAAATATATATTCTCAAGTTTCAGATATTTTATGATTAAATTTTAATTTTCAATCAGAAGTTAAATTAAAATTATTATCATTAACTTTTATTATTTTTTCTATCTTTTCTACAGCTGTAGATATAGTTTTTGAGTATCATCTTACATCATTAACTATTTTATTTTTATAATCTTTCTTTTTTACAATTAATAAAAATTTATCATTATAATCTTTAGAAAATTTTCAAGCAGTTAATCATCATTCAATAGTTATATTTTCTCAAGATTTATAAAACCTTTTTTCAGTTTTAAAATACACTCAACTATTAGGATCCCGTCTTTTATAAATAGATGGTAATTTTGCTACTATAGAATTAGATCAAGAAATTTTATCTTGAATACTATCTTCAACAGTTACTTCAACAATATATTTATAGTCATTATATCTAGAACTAAATTCTACTGGTATATTAACATTAGCTTTTCAACTATTATCTAAAATTCATTTTCATTCAGTATAAAATTCTTTTTGAGGTTCCCAATAACATCCATAATAACAATCATTCCAAAATGCATCATCATAATAATATTGTTTATAAACCTTATAAGTAAAATTAGCATTTTTTACAGGACTTCCTGAATAATATTTTGATAAAATTGTTGCTTTTATATCAAATTTTCATTTATAAGTTTCTCTCTCATATCACCGATAAGTAGTTTCTTTATCAGTCTTTATTATATTAACATCACTATTATTTAATCATATAGTTTCAAGCATTACCTCGTTTTTAAACTTTGGATTTTTAAATACTTCAACTGAGAATCAACTAGTTCAAATTATCTCACTATTGTAAGAAAATAATATATTATAACTTCATAATTTTGAAGTTTTTTTCAAATCAAGTTCAGTACTAATACTTCAAAACTCATTTACTTTTATTTGTGTATTAGATAATTCATTATTCTGAGAATCTGTAATTTTAACAGTTATTTTTTTATCTTTTGGAATACTTAAGTCTTTAGAATTTCTTAATACTCATTTAATATATACTTTTTCTCAAGGTAGATATAATTTTCTATCTGTGTAAATATGAGAATAAATCTCAGCTTCATTACTTCACCATCTTTCTAAAGATATTTCATCAGAATTTTCACTTATAGGATTCCACCACCATCAACTTGAAACAGTATATCAAAAATTCCATGGAGATAGTCATCCATTCCATTTACTAGACACATAACTTAAATTCGTTTTACTTGCTGAAGTAATAAAAAATCAATCTAAGTTTCATCTCCTATCATAACTAAAATTATCAAATGTCTTATTAAAAAATCACTCGATTTTTCATTTTAAATTAACTTTTAATACTCAATCTCTTCAGGTGATTCAAAGATATATAGCTTCATTTAATACGTCTTTTTCAAGAGGTGAGAAATAAGTTTCATAATAACTTTTACTATTTCTGTCCCGATTAGTTTCTTTTGAATTAAAATTATTAACATAAACTTTTATATTTTGATTAGCTAATGGTTTTCAATCAAAGTCATTTACAAAGAAAAAAGCTTCTCAACTTTTACTTACTTTCATTGTTATATGAGAATCAATTATACCAAAAAATATTGGTTTTTGAATTTTATTATTAAATTCTCTATCAGCTTGATCAGAAAAAGTCACATAATACAATCAACTTCTAGCAACCTTTCAAATTAAATCATCAAAAGTTATTTCTGTTTTTGATAACTTTGCATTTGAATATTGAGTTATATTTATTTCTTTTTGTTTACATCAATATACATCTAACTTATCAATTCATTTTTTATTAAATTCTTGTTTTTCTAATTCTAATCACTTTGTTTCATTAAAAACTTCTATTTTTGCATAAGTTTCTGTATTAATTCTACATAATTTTATTTTTGTTTTATTTTTTCATGAATTAAATGAAATTAATTCTATTTTTGGAGGAGTAGTATCCTTAAAAAGTGAGACTGTTTTTTTTCTTTGTAATGAAAATACTTTATTATCTGGAGTTTTTAAATTAAAACTTTTACTTGATGATTTTATTAATTCTGTTTCATGTTGTTTTAATTTTAAATTATAAGCAGTATTTTCATCTAGCGATAAATATAAAATAATATTTTTAGTACTTGTAAAATATATATCTTCTCAATTTACCTCTATTTTTGGTTCTATTTTTAGTAAATCTATCAGTCTATTTTTTTCTTTTAATCTATTAGCTAAATATTCTTTACTATCTTTTTCTCAAATATCTTTGAAAAAATTACTAGAAAATTTTAAACTAATTCTTGTTTTAAAATCGTTATTTGGATTTAAATAAGTTCACACATTAAAATCTACATCATAATCTTTTTTTATAATTGTTTTCTCAATAATTTTATCATTAATATTTTTTTCAATATCAATATTTTCAGTGAATTCTTCGTTAATTATATTTTTAGGAATTTTTTGAGGGATTTCTATTAATTTTTCTTCAGAATCTACAGTTTTATCAATAATATTTTCTTCTGTATTAATTGGTGTAGTTAAAATTTCATTTTCTTTTACAACAGATTCATTCAATTGAATATAAGTGAAATATCAAATCATCATTAATAAAAAAATAACTATTGCTCAAACTATAATTTTGTTATCATTATCTTCAAAAAATTTGTGCATAATTTATTAGTTATTAGATAAATATATTTAATATGAAAACTGTAATACTATTAAGTAAATATTACAAACTATCAATAATTTGTTTTAATATACTAGTTACTTGGATATTTAGTTTTTCTAATTTATCTCACTTGACAATTCAAGATATCATAACATCGGGTAATCCAACTGAAACAACAACTTGATTACCTTGTTCATAAATAGCAACACTACATGGCATAAAAACTCACAAATCCATATTTTCTTGCATATATTTATAACCTAATTCAGGATTACAAACTCATAATATATTATATTTTGGGAAATTTGGGTCAATTTTATCTTTTACCTTTGTTGTTACATCCACATTTGAAACAATTCAAAAACCAGCATCGGCAAAACAGAAACGCACTTCATCTAATGCCTCTTCAAAAGACATATTAATATTTTTTTTATAACAATAATTCATTATTTTTTTACTATTTTTTTAGAATTTAAAATCATTTTTATATATAAATCTCATCATTCTAGATTTGCTCATCTAAAAGGAAGTTCTCAAAACTCTTCTATTTCAGTTAAATCATAATTAAATGTTTTAATTGATTCAACAACTTTTCATACCCGAACCATTTCTCTTCTATTTTTTATTTTTCAGATCATATAACCAAACTTTATTTTTTTATTAGGTGAATATGTTAAGTGATACTGAGAAATAATATAAAAATATAAATTCATATTTCATTGTTCTATAGTAGATAACTCTGTATTTAAAAGATCCTCTATATTTGGTTTTATTACATTTTTTTGATATATTTGAGAGACAAGATTATATAATTTTTCTTTTTGTTTATATCTAATTAAATCTATTTTTTTTAATTCATCTTTTATATCTAAGGTTCTATTAATAAAATAAAGTTTTGTTTTATTAAAATATCATAATTCATCATTATTATTTTTTAATATGTTTTTAAGTATAAAAAATAATTTTATTTTATAATCATTATCTAATTCTTTATAATTATGTTTAATTATATAATTAACTGCATCATTTGTGGTTCAACTAGGAAATTTTAAAGAACTATATTTTAATAATAATAATTTGTCTAAAAAATCTATAGTTGTGATTAAATCAGATTCACTTTCTGGAGTTTCTCAAAATCATCAATCCTCATTTTTATATGACATAATTCTATCCAATCATCATTCAAAACTAATTGTTTCAAGTGCTTCGATTCAATAAAATATATTATTTTCTTCTCATAAAGCATTGTTAATCAAATATCAATCAAGTATATAATTAATATCTTTTGATTCATTTTCTCTATAATACTCTACTAAATCATTTAATAAATATAAATTATTGTTAGCAAATTTTATTTCCAAAGTTGATCAAGTATATACTACATTTTTTATATCAAGATCTATATCTAGAACTCATCATTCTATAATACTTCAGGTATATATTTTAACATAATTTTCTTTTACTGTTTCCACTATTTCCTTTGGTTCTACATTTATTTTTTCAACTCTTTTTGGTTCTCTTTTAACTTTTTTCTCAAAAGATACATTTCCTTGTTTTTTTACTTTTGCTTCTAACAATTCTATTTCTTTTTTATTTTTTTTAATTTCATCAGATTCTGAAGATACCATAAAATATATTCAAATAACAACAAAAAGTAAAAGTAGATAAGCAATAAAAGATTTATTCATTTTTAATTTATTTAATAGTAATATTTATATAATAATTTTTTATCAGAAAAAGCAAGCAAAAAATTGATTTTTATAAAAAAAACATATAATCAATCTAATTATAATAATTAATATTAAAAAATGTATAATATAAAAGATATAAAAGCTAGAGAGATTCTTGATTCTCGTTGAAATCCAACAATAGAAGTTGATATGAATATAGATGACAATATTTGAAGCTCTATGGTTCCAAGTTGAGCAAGTACTGGTATCCATGAAGCTCTTGAATTAAGAGACTTAGATAAATCAAGATATTTATGAAAATGAGTATTAAAGGCTATTAACAATATAAATACTACAATTAAAGATGCTATAGTCTGAAAAAGTTTTTCAGATATTTATGAATTTGATAAATTTCTAATTGATTTCGACTGAACAAAAAATAAATCTAATTTATGAGCTAATTCTATTTTATGATGTTCTATGGCTTTTGTATCATCAGCTGCTAAATCTAAAAACAAGGAAATATTTGAATATTTAAAAGCTGATAATAATTACTGATTCCCTGTTCCTCTAATGAATATTATAAATGGTTGAGAGCATGCTAATAACAGTCTTGATTTTCAAGAATTTATGATTGTTCCAATGTGAGCGAATTCTATGAAAGAATCTGTTAGAATTTGAGCTGAGATATTTCATAATCTAAAGTCTATTTTAGAAAAAAAATGATTTGAAACAACTGTATGAGATGAATGAGGTTTTGCTCCAAATTTAAGTTCTAGTAAAGAAGCTATAGAAACTATTATTGAAGCAATAAATATAGCTGGTTATAATACTGATGATGTCAAAATATCAATGGATGTAGCTGCTTCTGAATTTTATGAAGATTGAATATATAACCTTAAATGAGAGTGAAAAAAATTAAATAATATAGAAATTATAAAATATTATGAAGAATTAGTTGAGAATTATCCTATTTTTTCTATAGAAGATCCCTTAGATGAAGATGATTTTGAATGATGGGCAATTATGCAGCAAAAATTAGGTGATAAGATAAAAATTGTTTGAGATGATTTATTTGTAACTAATATAGAGAGAATAAGTCTTGGTATAGAAAAAAATCTAGCTAATGCTATTTTAATTAAACTTAACCAGATTTGAACTGTTTCTGAAACTCTTGAAGCTATAAAACTTTGAGCTAAACATAATATGATTTCCATTATTTCTCACAGGTCATGAGAGACTGAAGATACTTTTATAGCTGATTTATGTGTAGCGTTAAATACTTGATATATCAAGACTGGTAGTCTTTCTAGGAGTGAAAGAATTTGTAAATATAATAGATTAATGAAGATTGAGGAGATGATAAAATAAAAGATGTACAGATTATTTAATAATCTGTACATCTTTTTTTGTGAAATATAACTGCGAACACAAGCTTCGCTACTACTGGCAATGTTTAATTATCATGGTAGTCTTTTTTTATTAGTCATAATTTAAAACTTTCTATTAATTCAAAATTGACCAAAAACTCAAAAGCAACAAAAAAAACCTTGAAAAATCGAGGTTTTAAAAGTTATTTTTCTAAAATACTTTTGCTTTAAAATCAGGTTTGTTCATTAAAACTGCTGTTCCATCTTTTCATTGTGTAAATACAAATAATCAGGCTTTTTCTGCCTTTTTTTCTTGATGTGATCATACTATTAATCATCAGATTCCTCCATATAAATTATAATCCTTATATTGTGGAAATAATGTTTTAAATTTTGGTAATTGTTTATCTACAAATTTAGTAATATAATCATCTCTCATTTTATTTTTTACTTCTACAACTACTATATCACTTCCATTTATTCATAATAAATCATATTCTCCATCTAGCATTTTTCCACTATTTTGTTTTATACTATTTTTAAACTTTGTTTTTATTTCATCTACATCAATCCCCCTTTTACTCATCATTCATTTCATATTTCTTCTAAACAAATCTATTCATACTTCTTCCTGACTTCTTCACATTCATCATAATTGTTTATTTGTCTCTTTTATTTGTTTTTGTAGATCTTTAGTACCTTTTTCCATTTCTTCACTATTTTTCTTCATTTGCTTATCTGTTTTTTCTTGTAATTCTTTTATTTCTGTACTATTTCTTTTCATTTCTTCACTATTCTTTTTCATTTGCTCACCTGTTTCTTTTTGTGATTTCACTAGTCTATCCATCATTTTTTCAATTCTATCCATTCTTTCTGTCATAGTTTTATAATTATTTTCTAAACTATACTCAGTATATTCAATAATATTTCCTTGTCAAAAGTTTTATATATTCTTTATACTCAGATTTCAATTTATATTAAAAAATAAAAAAAGTAGAGTGTTTATTTAGTCTCTGTTTATCATCAAAGGCTTAAAATAAAGATAAACTAACTAAGAAAGTCAAAGAAAAAGTAGTAAACTGCATGAAAATGAGTATAATAGCTCTATTACTAGTGCAGTTTATTACTTTTTAATTTTTGCAAAAATGAGAGCACAAGATCCAAAATTATCAAATAAAACATTATTTTGAGTAAAACTTGAAGTATTCATAGATCCAGAACATAAATTAGTAAAATTAAAAAATGAATTACCATGGGATGATTTAGTAGATATCTGAGATAGAGCATATTCAAATGAAGATTTTTGAAATGAAAAAATTCACCCTAGAATTATGGTAGGGATATTAATATACCATGCTTACTTTTTAAAAAAATCATTTAGAGAACTAAAAGAAGATTTTAGATATAATATTGTTTTACAATATTTCTGTGGTTATGAAGAACTTCAAATAATGAAAATAGACCACTCAACAATCAATAAATTTGAATCTGCTTTATGAGAAGAAAATATAAAAGAAATATTAAGAATAGTTGAAGATATAGTTATCAAAAAACAACCACCAAGAAGTAAATGAACTTCTGTTTGTGATACAACAGTTATTCCTTCAAATATAGCTTTCCCAACAGATATAAATTTACTTGAAAAAGTTAGACTATTTCTTCATGAATTTATTCTAGAAAATCAAAAAATAACTTGAGATGAATATAGAACCTATTCAAGAGTAGCAAGAGAAAATTATATTTGATACTCAAAAAGTAGAAAAATATCTAAAAAAGATATAAAAAAAGTATTGAAAAAACATATTCAATTTGTAAGAAGGAATTTAACACAATCTTTAGAATTAGTATGAAAAATAGAAAAAACATTAGAAAAACAAGAACTAGTTTTTTCAAAAAAAGAAACTAAAAGATTTGAAAAACTAAAAAATAAAATAGCATTAGCTAAAGAAATATTATCTCAACAAGAAGAACTTTATAAAGAATGAAAACTTCCAAAATGAACTTGAAGAATAGTCAGTTTTCATAGAAAAAATATTAGACCAATTTATAGATGAAAAAAGAATAATAAAACAGAATTTTGAATGAAAGTAGATTTTCTTAAAGTTTGAAAAGCTATTATTTTATGAAAAAATAGTTATGATAATTTTCATGATTGAAGTGCTTTGTGAGAAAGTATAGAACAATTTAAAGATAGATGATTTAAAGATAAGGTTAGAATTTGAGATAAGTGATATTCAGGTCAGTCAGCAAATATGAAAGAAAAATGAATAATTGACTGAGTTGAAAAAAGATGATCTAGAACTACTCCAAAACAAGTTTCAAAAAAGATATTCAAAAGAGAAAGAGCTTTGATTGAGGCTACAATTTGAATATTCAAAAATGTATTTTTTTGAAATACCAAGTCTCGAGCTAAAACAGATTTTTGAGATAAGAGGAATATTCTCTTGTGATTCATAGGTTACAATTTAAGATATGCCTTTTAAAACAAGGTATATCAGTTTTGATGTTGCTAAAAACTGATTAAAAACTAAAAAAGCAACAAAAAAACCTCGAAAAATCGAGGTTTAGAAGTATTTTGTAATTTTTCAGCTATATTGATATATAGTTTTCTTTTTTGTTAAAGTTTAAGAAACAGAGACTACCTAAACTTGATAAAATATTTCTCTTTATACCTAAATCTCAATTTATAAATGCTAATTTTGATTGTGATATAAAATTAAATACTTTTATTGTATTTTCTAAATCCTGTTTTGATTTTACATCTATATTATCTCTTTGTTCTTTTAGTTTAGCTATTGATTTTAATAACTCTTTCTTTTTAATTTTAAATTCTTCTTCAAAAATTAACTCCTTTAATAATAAATCTGTTAATCTATTTAACTGTTTTTATACAAAAAAAATTAATAAAAATACTTTATTTAAAAATTAGCTTATAAATGAACTCAAAAATAACCCTTATACTATACATTATGCTTTAAATGAAGTACACAAAACTAAAGATAAATTTAAAAAAGAAATTTAGTAATTTAAATAAACATAAAATTAAAATGAACTGACCCCATAAAAGTAGAGTGTAAATAAAAAACACTCTACTTTTTTTGTATATTTAGATATAATATATAAAATTATGTAGAAATACATTAATACTTAATAAAAAAAATATGTCTAAAATAATCTATACTGAACCTCAAATAAAAGAAATAGAGTTAAATAAATATGTAGAAAAATGTACAACTAAACAAATAAGGTTTACAAATGAATGTAAAGTAGAAGTACTTAAATTAGCAGATCAAGGACTGTTTTACAGAGAAATATTGGCATAAGATTAAAATCAGTGGAGTAAATTAACATTATCAGAAAATTTTAATGATTCTATAAATCATATAATCACTATTTTTAAATCATCTAGAATTAGAAATAACTCTCTGAATTCTAGAATTTAATCATTCAGCATATCAATTAGTTAGCCTAGTTCTAAAATAATTTAATATTCTATCAAAATGATATTTAATCATTCTTCATGTATTTTGTAATTCAGTTATAAAATCAAGATTTGAAAGAGAACTAAACCATCTTTCAAATCTTTTTCTTGCTGTTTTTTTACATGTTGAAAAATCATAAATATTAAATATTTCTTCTATTTTTTTATACATTGCTACTATATCAGCAAACATTGGTATTAATTCCATTGATTCCCATCTATTAATTTGATTTATATTCCAATTTTCTCTTCTTTTTACAAACTGATGCCTGCATTTTGTTATTATATCCTTTCAGGTTTCTCAATTTCAATATCTTTGATGTTTAGGTGGTCTTCTATCTATTTTAGCTTGCTCCTGTTCTGTTAAATATATCTTTTTTATTTCAGTTTTATTTTTTGTTATTAATGCATTCATATCTTCAAGTACATTTTTCATAACATGAAATCTGTCCACTATTTGAACTGCTGCTGGAAATACCATTTTTATTATTTTAGCCATTGAATTAGCCATATCCATTGATATTTCTTTTACTACTAACTTATCCTTTTTTTTACAGAATTTATTAGTAAAATTAATTATATCTTGTGCTTTTACTCATGGAAAAATTCAAACTAATCATTTTTCTCATAAATCTGGATTTGAATAGATTGTATACACTTGATTTCATATATTTTTTTCATCTATATTTAATCTTTTTCATAACTTTTTAGGGTTAAAATAACCATTCTCTGATATTTTTTCTATTGGTATTATTATTTCTCAAATTTTAATTCATCATATTAGTTTTTCTTTTTCATAATTCTTTTTTATATATCAAGTAATTGTTTTAGAATTAATTCCTGTAAATAATGCACAAACCTCTATATTTATTTTTCAGGTATCAATCAATGTCTGCAAAAAAAAATTAAATCATCTATTGCTTTAGATCATTTATATTCAATATTATCAGTTGTTATTACTTTTTTATTTTTAGTATCATACCACTTTCTTTGTTTTACAAATACTCTTCATCTTCTAAAATTAATTGGAAATTCTATTAATTTTTTATAATCATAAAAACCTTTTGATATTATATTTTTATTATTTTTATATCATTTTGGTTTTATATTTTTTTCTGTTAGATATATCGTTCTTAGTCATAAAAATGGACTATATTTTTCTCTATTTTCTTCTTCTTCTATTTTATCAAGTTCATATTTATCAATATTTATTTCTTTTGGTAAATATGTATCTAACATTTCTTTCATTGCATTTACTTTCATTTCGAATATTAAAAGGAGTAAAATAATTTTAATTATTTTACTCCTTTTTCTTAAATTTACTAATTTACTCCACTCTTTTTAATCTTAAGCCAGTTTTTTAAGACAAAAACCAATGTATGTATTTACTGAAGATAGTTGATTAGATAGATACATTATTCCTGATTTTTATTGTTATAAAAGTAAAATTATTTTAGAAGTTGATTGAAATATTCATAATCTAAAAGAAATTTATGAATTAGATTTATATAAAGAAAATTTATTAAGAAATATGGGATTTAAAGTTATTAGAATTAAAAATGAAGATATTAAATATAATATTAACAATGTAATTAAAACAATAAAGTCTAACTTGTAAATTTCTTCCTTTTCCAAAGGAAGTACCCGTAGGGCAATACCATTAAGTTAAGAACATAAAAAAACACTAAATAAGCTGATAATAATCGCAAGAACACAGTATTTAAAAACTGTGTTTTTTTGATGTAAAAAACATAGGAAAAGTCAAAAAAAACTTGACAAAAAGA
>Ga0233436_1001517_pt1 | contig 19160 bp, 18 predicted proteins | sample SI_122_August201_2_FD_182723 | JGI IMG/M metagenome (GOLD analysis project Ga0233436, IMG submission 182723) | Seawater microbial communities from Saanich Inlet, British Columbia, Canada - SI_122_August2016_150_MG | ecosystem: Environmental > Aquatic > Marine > Inlet | place: Canada: British... | reverse complement strand
GATGAACTGTTAGTTACATACGTATCATTATTTTTAAACATTATCGACAGTGATATCCAATAGTTTTCTTTTGGTTCTATTTTATAGTTATTAATAACCGCACGGGTATATCTTATACCATACACGCCCCAATCATATACATATCGAATATTATGGTTGTTTGCGTAAATATAGTTTCCACATCTATTTAACCTTACTTTGGTTTCCACGTAGGAAAGAAAAATTTTAGTGGCAATATTATTGTAATCTACATGATATATTTCATTTATTACATAATTGGTTGATTCTATTAAATGCGATACATTAAACATAATAAATGAATCAATTATTTTGTATGCTTCGAATATCCAATTCATTTACATACTATCAACATGTAAACTTTATATTGTTACGCATAACAACAATAACTGCGGATCTACAACACCGAGTGATGTTTCATATCATAATATTACTTATTATCTTATGAAATATGTATTTAGATGTCTAATGAGACTGTATTTTTATTCGACGTGTTTTTTCTGCGGGAACGCTTTGGCATATTAGTGTTTTGCATTTCGTTCAATGATGAGATAGATATTACAGAATCTTCGTCTGCGGGCATAGGCTGTGACGATTGCGGGGGAGCATTTTCATGAATGTTTACATTTCGTGTTTTTAACCCGGATAATATATTGTCTATATCACTCGACTGTGGTCCCTTCATTTCTTGACGCTGTGGTGGTGGACGCATGCTCTTTACCGGTTCATTGAAATTTTGTTCGCTCTGCATATTTACACCTTGTTCTCTAAACATTGTGCCTCTGCTAGCATTAATGTCCGGTCTATTCGCGGGAGCATTATTTGTGTAAACCATACCCGGTCTAGATTGAGGAGGTAAGTTTTGCGTTTCGACGGATGCTGGTGGTGGCGGTCCACGTGGACGATTGTCATTTTCCTGCATTAGATTGTTTGCCATCGCAAATCCCGGAGAATTTTCACTCATACTGTTTACAGTTGCGTTTGTAAACATTTTCATCAATTCGGGGCTTTGTTTAATTACGTCATTAAATGCGGGAGTAGCCGATGAAAGTGCTTTATTTGAAAAATTTAATACGGCTGCGCTAAATCCTACCCTAAGAAGAAGAGAAATTTCAGGTGCCAATTTGCCTCCCTTGTATTTATCATGAAGTTCCATGAAAATTTCTTCGTAACTGTCTATATCCTCATTAACTTGTTCGCCCCATCCGTCTAGGTTAAGGTCGAATGGATTAAATGCTGTATTCGCATATTCCATTGAATTAACAAATGTCATAAACCACCACCCTTGCAGTTTAACACTATCCTTCTTGCGTTTATCCTCGAGAGCAGTTTCATATTCGTCCTCAATCTCGTCAAAATCTGAATCTAATGTAAATCTAGAATTGTGTTTTATAGCACCTTTTTCATACCAGTCGTCTAATTTCTTTAACATTGCCCTTTTTTTTCTGCGTTTTTCACGATCAGACATTGATGTATTTACTTTAATATCGTCTTCAAGTGGCATTTCGTTCATCTTGGAGAATCCATCCCATGTTTTACTCGAACCACCGGTTTCACTGGTTGCTTTTCCAAGGTGAGAATCAGATGCTTGTTCTTCTGTTTTTTCAAATCCAAATAAACTTGACGCAATCCCAGAAACCGATTTTGTATTATCACTTGATTTTGGGGTAGTATGACCGGACAGTTCATTTAATTCGGATTCTAGATTATTTAATTCTCCTAAATTTAGATCGAGATTTGATGATGGCATTTTATTTTCATTCATTATAAGTTCGATTCCATTACCTAATGCTGATCCACTTCTAGATGGATGAACGCTAGGCAAATCTTCAATTTCGTCCAATGCACCTAAATCAATAATTTCCATTGTAATATGATATTTATACAATCTTTATTTTTAAATCCTCCGCAAATGATATTATATTGTTGTGCTTTAAATACCAAATGCCTTGTAAAAATGAATCTGCTAGATCATCTTTCTTTTTCGTATTCAGTGATTCCTTCCATTCAATCATTCGTTCATTTGCATCTATCATCCGAGAACAATAATATACTCCGTCCAGTTTGTGTTTTTTATAATTTGGATTTGTTCTTGTGCTGTCTGTTATCGATTCGTCTTGTTCTCGTTTCTCCAAATTAAATTCTGAAAATTGTTTTAGTTTATGTGACGAAGATACAAACTGAATGTTAGTATTGTCATTCATCATTATAAAATATTGTGCCAGCATTCCTTGCACTGTCTTCATTCTGGTAGCAATTGGGGATATTTGGTTCTCTATTATCGCGTGGTCTATATTCATAATATTATCCAAATTGTTTAATTGTTCTTTCATTTTTCTTCCAACGCTTATTAAGTCAGTTTCTCCTGCTGTTCGTTTTTTCTTATTTGCAACAACTTCGAAACATTTTTGTTTATAATATTCTAATACCAGTTCGAGAACAACCGGTTTTTTTAGTTTTTTTACGTCATCGATATTCAAAAATACCAAATTATGATTTCCTTGTGCTATTAAATCATCTAATTTTAATTTTTTTAAAGATGTTATAGAATATTGCTTTGTTGGAATAATATATTGAGAACATGCGATTGCGTGTTTTTCACAGTAATATTTACCGTTTTTTGTATATTTTGCCTTTTTCACACACTCTTTTGGAGATGCCTTTTTACTTTTGGGAATATTCATACATTCACAATTATGAGACACAATATCATCATCCATTAAATTTAAGACGCCCCATTCATTTATCGTAACTTGTTCGCTATCGCATTCCAGTACACAATATGCCATGTTTTTTATGCCTACATCAAAACTAATAAGTTTCATGAGTGGATATTATTTACACAATTGAAGATTTTAAGTTGTTTGTAACCGTATCCCTTTCAAAAACATAAATATGTATAAAATTGAAATATGCAATGATAAAATGCTACAAAATATTTTATAATGGTGCGACATTACCACGGTTCAATTCAAGGAAGATTCTGGTTTGCTGTTCAAGATAGCGATGATATTAACAATTTAGTTGCAATTTCACCCGAAATGTCTTATGTGTGGAAAGTATGTCTATGCACTGTGAAAACGGCGTTTTAAATCTTCAAGGGTGTAATGAAAGATAAAAATGTAACTATTATTACATTTTTATTTGATATCAAATTTGTATGATAAAAATTGAATTTACATGGTTGCGTCAAACAATGGTATCTATAATATTACTACAATGGGAGAATTCTTAATTGTATTTTTGGTGGTTATAACGCTGTTTATGGCAAATGCCATCTTCGCTTCAGATAATCATAGAGTAAATCCAAGATAAGATTTATTTTGCGTCCTTGGGGGCTGATTCTGATGATACAATTGGTGCATACTGGCGCGATGCTAATTGTTCTCTAGTCATATATAAATTCTTTAGATCACTGTTAGAATGACCGAATGGTTTTGCTGTCTCGATTGTTGACGAATAAGAATAAGGTATATTATTGAAACCTTTCACCTCGTTTGTTTGAATACTTGGAATATCTATTGGACGTTTGTAATAACCCGTGTCATTTGATGATTCGCGAAAGTTGTATTCCATTATTTTTTTCGCATTTTCAGTTAAATATTTACGGTATTGCCAGTTAGACTTAATGCCAGAATTTTCAATTAAGTCGGCATTAACAGATGATTCGGGTTGCCATGTGGCAGTTATCGACCGACCATCATTCATTAATGGTGGAAATCCCGGATATTTATTATTTGTAGTGTATCCTCTGGATGATTCTGGTACTGTTTCTTTTATGACTGGATACGCACAATCAACTGATTGAAATGGAGTTGATGAAGGAGAAAACATTATAATATACTAAACAGTTATATATTATATATGTGAAATTATTTTTTGATTATGCAGATGGTTCTAGTAACTTTAACAAATCGGGTTTCTTCATTTTTCCAGTATCCGTAATATAACCATTCTCAATAACAAGTGCTCTTAATGCGGTTATATTCATCTTGCGATACATATCCATTTTATTTGGCTCTACATTACCATCATTAACATTCTCTAAAGTTGATTCGGTTAGTTTCTCTACTTGGATCGATTCGATCTCTTCAATAATCAGTTCAGAACCATTCATAGGTTCTGTGTCTGACGCTGGATTTGAATCTTCATTCTCGTCTATTTGAGATATTTCATTATCTATATTCGTTATATTGACGTTTATTATTCTAACAGGATCATCTATTTCGAATGTATCTGGTATAATCATACACAATTCTTCATCTTCGCTACTATCTTCGTCTCTACTATCTTCGTCGCTACTATCTTCATCATCACTATCTTCATCATCACTATCTTCATCATGACTGTCTTCTTCCTCGCTGTCTGAAACAAGTAATTTGGGCATATCATCGTTGTGACTAGAATGTGAATTTAATACTAAATTATTTGGCGCAAACTGTGCAACATCCATTAACGTTGTCCGATGGTTCATTTCTTTTACCATATTATTAATTATTTCAAACATGGTATCACATTTATGTTCAAGATTTGTAAACTTTTGTCTAAATTGATAGACTAAAAATACAATCATTACGAAAGTTATACCTAAACTAACAAAAAATAACATTTCGAGCATATTGAATATTCCCATTTATAATAAAACAACATTATATAAGAAGAAAGCAAACGAACCTCTAAATAAAATAGATTTGTATAGTATATATAAATTTAAGTATGGAGTCTATAACAGTTTCGCCTAATTCAATTACACCAACAGGTGATAATAAAACATTCCTTATTGTAATTTTATCTGGATTATTATTATTATCTCTTTTAGGCATAAACCTGTTTATTGTAGTTGGAAATATATTTCAGAAGATTCTTGATATTTTTAAACCTCTTATTTCTCAAATTCTCGCTATATTTGGATATACTGCCGGAACTTTGATTAATAAATCTGCCGACGTAACCTCCGATGTTGCACGCGCCGGAGTTGATATTGCGGAGGGAACACTTCAATCTGTTGGAAATTTACTAAAAGATGCAAGCAAGGGATCTATCAATATGAATACACGAAATGAATTAGATATGGTAAGCAGTGAACCAGTGGCCGATTATGCTGAAAGTCCTATTCAGAATACTATATCTTCGGGTAAAACAACGTGGTGTTTGGTTGGTGAACAAAACGGACGTAGAGGATGTGTTTCAGTCGCCGATGCGACGAAATGTATGTCGGGACAAGTATATGGTTCTCGTGAAATGTGTGTGAATCCTACACAAACGTCAAATATTCCTCCAAAAATACCACAACATCCTCTAAAAAGTGTAAAAACGCACTAATTTGTAATACAATCAATATTTGGTTATTGTATTACAACATGCATGTTACATTGAAGTTACAGATATAGGTGTATATACTTTGTTACTTGATTCTGTTATTATTTCACAATTTGAAACGTCAGATGTAACACCCTCTGATAAATTGAGTAATAATCCGTAACTAACGTCATAATCTAATTCAAAAGCGCTGGTTAGAGTATTGTCGCCAATAACGATATTCATATGGGGTTTTATATATACATCGTAAATATAACCGGCTTCAGTATACAAGTCAATGTTGGAAATAGTTAATATTCCAGTATATAATGTAGCAGTGAATGTAGGTGCATTATCATCTATGTTAAATGAAATGTCGGTGATATTCTCATTTGAACTATATGATATAATTGGGTCTGAAATTACCTTCACATTATCATCATTATAATTAACAATAAATTCAATTGGAGTATTGAATGTGGGGTCAAGTTTAAGTGATAAATTATTATATGTGCTTACCTTATTGTCAGTAGGTTTCTTGCTACCCGATATTTTAAATCCAATTGGAACACTCACGTAATATGTGTATTTATATTCATCTATAATATCTGTAATATTTATTGAAAATAATAAATTCATATCATTGTCATTTACATAAGTATTTTCATCTGCATAATGAATTAACCACTTATTGGTATTCGCATTCTCACCAATGCCCTCTGAAGTCGTGTTCGTAGCATAATTATACAACGGAATGCTATTGTCTAGATATAAATCGACACTTGGTCCCGGTACACCTGAAGCACCGCTAGGTGTATATATGATAGTAGTAGTAGGACATTGATTATTATTTTCGGTATTATTTGGGGTTGATCTGACTCCATTACGTCCTTGCATGATTTGCGAATAGAGTTGTTTTTTTGTAGGATTATTCGTTTTGGTATTTTGGACGGTACCCGAATATTTTAATATTTCTGCTTTTCGTCGCATATTTAACTGAGATGACGTATATGCAGGATATGGCGATTTATCAAGAATTGTATTTCGAGGTGGAGGTACAGTAAAGAGCATATTTTTTTTTCGCTGTGCGCATATTGAACTTAAAGATGTATTAGTTGCCATACTATACTATATTATTACTTATAATATAGTATGAAATTAGTATTTGGAAGAATACCAATAATTAGATAAATATTTAAAACCACCGTCCGTGGGGGTCGTATCTACAGAATTCATTTTTGGGCCACTCGCAACTAAATTGTTGATTTCGAATACATTTAATGCGTTATTAAAATATCTTAATGATGAAAGTTGTCCCATGAACCCACCATTTTGACAAATATAAACGTCACCGAAATTTTGTTTTGGGGTATTTGACATTTCTAAACGACTTACTACAATACCGTTAATATAGACATCTATGTTTATATTTGTAGCACGAATTGCTACATGAAACCATTTCTTTAATGGGACATTCTCAACATCGATAATCGTATTAGTATCGTTACTCTCTACACTATCCATAATAATATGTAATTTATTAGTCATAGGCGAAATATACATCCCAGGAGCATTATTTACAGTTGCTAAATTGGTAGTTGAATCAAAATTGTCATCTCCTTTACTGAATATATGCTGGTACTTTTTACTATCTTTACCGAGATCGTTAATGTATAACCATGCCGACCATGTAAACTCTAATCCTTCCGATTCATTATTTGATTTATATATTGGTTTACTTTCGGCATTTTTTGGGTTTTGTGATACAATCATTGCTGTACTACCCGATATCAGGCCGTTAATAATATAAGGATCAGTTGACGCTTGAGTAAAATAATGGATAATTGTTATACCTAAATTTATAAGAAATAGAAACACGATTAATACCAAGAGAATAAAGGCAAATTTTGCAATTAACGTATTTGAATTTAAAAATCCCGATGATGCGGCTACTCCTACAGTTGCCTTTGTAGAAAAATCATCAAATGTATTTGTTAATGAACCTTTCGCATTTTCATATGTATTACTAATATTATCTATCGTTGATTGATTGTCGTCAGACATAATATATTTATATACTATAATTATATAAATAAACTGTTTACATTAATGAATATTTTCGGATTTCTTCTTTATTTTGTAAGATAGAAACATCAATGCCTATGTCACTCAATGCAGAAGCCATTCTACTTGATCCATTTCCCTTCATATATGTATCCCATGCGAGTTTTGGATCTACTGGACCCGTCCAACGCTTCAATAGACTGGCGTAGGCGTCAAACTTATTGACGGCTTTATTTCCTAAATACAAGGGCACTTCCTTCCCCGGAGGCATTGCAGGTACTGCCCCAGTGTCTTTGAAAAAACGTTGGGATCTTACTAGTTTACCATCTAAATACGAATCGGCGAATTGATTATCCATACTTATTATGATATTTACCCACTTTTGAAGAGGGAAATTATTAGTGATCATCATAGTATCTTCGGTATCATCGTTCATGTAAACGTCTAATTTTAACGTGGGCGAGTGTTTATCTAAATATAATCTAAATTGTTTGTCCCTTGATAAAATAGTTTTTTCGACATTATTGTCCCATGTATTTACGTAAATCCATACTGAGTGACCGAATCGCGTATTATTTGGTTGGGATATTTTGGTTATAGGGGGTATCGGTGTTAATAAACTGGCGGTTTTAACCAACTGTGTAGCACTATCACTATAATAAGCATATAATATGTATATCAAAACAATTATTACTACAATTAAAACAATGGTAATTGTCTCCATTCTATATATTTATACATCTATAAAATATTCGTAGGTGGGTTATTTTTTACAAGTAAATTGTAAGAGTTTGCGATTTGAGAACGTGTTTGATTACCTATGTAATACTCTACATTACATATGGCGCCGTCTATACCATCAGTCGAACCAACAACAATCAAATCGTCGGATGAATATTTTGGTAACATTTTACCATTAAATGAAAAAGTTTTTTCTAAAACACCATTTACAAATAAATCGGCTGAATCAGATCGATAATTAAATACAAATTGATTCCATTTTTGCGTATCTATTTCTACTGTATATCCCCGATCTACTCCAACATTCGTAAAATAGATATGTAAGGTATCCTTTGCATCAAATTCTGTCTTTTTTTTATATGTTATTTTTGGAACACCATTACCGTAATTGAAAATTGGAGTTTCCTTCGCATATGCAATAGTATTTTCGGAATGGTTGTTTACCATTATCCACATCGATAGACTATAATTATTACGATAGACTATGGGAGAGTTAGGATCATCCGTTTGTTGGTTGAATCTTAAATCATAACTACTTCCTATAGGTTTCTCTATGTCTAAAAATACTGCATCTTTAAGTAACGGGATACTCTGTTTTAACGATACTTTTGATATAAACATTGGAATATATTTGTATAAAAGGATTAATGCAATTTCTGTCATAAACAAATAATAAACAACATTGGTAGTTAATTGAAACTCACGTCTGATGTAATTATACAAATCTAGAATTAAACATGGTATGTAAAAAATCAAATTCGCGAAGAATCCACTCCAACCTTGGGCTGTTTTAAAATAATTACCATAAAAGTAAAATATAATTGCTAGGGCCACAAAAAACCCCACGGTTATAATTCCCGATAACAAATAATTAAATATCGAATATGTTGAATCTGCTACAGTGAAATAAAAATATAACACAGATCCAAATACTGCACAAATAGTTCCTATAATTAGCACGGTATAGTACAAATTACTCATTGATTCTTTTCCTAAAAAAACACTGGGTATTAATATCGATAACCCAATTATCAATGGGAACATATAATTGTTGTATTTAGTTGTTAGTGACTTGTTATCATTCGACGATAGATATAACGTCCATATCAAATATATGATAAATAATAATGATACTATATACTTCCCTATTACTGTATTTTCCATAAAGTTTATTATATATTCATTACATATAATAAATCGCGATTTCATTTTCAAGTTTATAAGTTCTCCATCGTTGTTTTCTTACCGTGACATTCTCGGCACATTGCAACTAAATTATCTACGTGATTACTTCCGCCATATTCTAGTCTAACTATGTGATCAACTTCAAACCAAGCAGTTAATTGTGACTGACAATCACCACATTTCCAGTTTTGTCTCGATGCTACAAATTTCTTTTTCGTTTCACTTACAGAACGCTTTGTTGTTTTTTTACCCGAATTCATAATTCTATCTTCTGAAACTTGGGTTTGATTTGACATTGGCAATATAGGGAGATGACTACTGTCTGACATAAATCCTTGTTTTGAGGTAAAATCCAAAATTGGCGAAATCATATTAGATGTATTTTTATCTATAGGTAAGTACTTTATATATTCATTTGAAGTTGTCACTATTTCTCTAGCACGCAATGGATTACGTTTAAATAATATATAGAGAGTAAGCGCACCAAACGCAATTCCAGCCATTTGGTAATATTTCTTCCATGAAACTAACATAGTCATGTATTTACCGTCAGTGTAAATATTACCCATTAAAAATCCTGCTACTAATATTATCACCAATTCAAATCGCATTATTTTATTTTTCTTCTTATATTGTCTGTATACATTTTCATTGATTGCCCTATTCATAATACATATAAATCAAAAATACACATGCTAATATTACTGCTAAATGTATGTAATGTTTTTTTAGATTTAATTTTTCGCTCAAATACACTGGTTTTGGTTTATACTCATTTCGATAATTATCTAATGCCTGTGGCAATGTTATTTCCTGTTTTCCCAATAATACATTGAATTTGTTGTGAATAAAATGGACCCATCTCACAAACGAGTCGCGGTTATCCAAATAAGGGGACACTGGATACCTATCTAACATTTCACTAAACTTGTTTCCCATTTCTTCTATAGGTATAAATAAAGGCATATTTTGAATGAAATCATAATATTTTCGCTTTGTAACATCATTTGGGTTTTTGGGATAAGACTCGGCTACAGTATGTAAAAAAAACCAATAGTGAGGCCCCCATACATCCGGATCAAAAATCATTTCGTATACACGTTAGTAATATTTATTTTTACAAATCGAACCTCAATGGGATAACCTCTATTTTCAACGAGAATAATTTGTATTTTTGAAAAAGGGTGTAAAGATTACTTTACGTAAAACAATAGCTAATGACAGATAATTATTGTAATAACTGTGGAAAAAGAGGACATAACTATAATCAATGCAAATTACCAATTACAAGTTTAGGAATTATTTTATATCGTAAAGACATTCACGCCAACAATATTGAATATTTAATGATTCGTAGGAAAGACACACTTGGTTTCATTGATTTTATGAGAGGTAAATATTCCCCAACCAATAAAGATTATATTATGAATATGTTGACACAAATGACAACGCATGAAAAAGAACAACTTATACATTGGTCATTTAATGATATTTGGACAGGGATATGGGGGGAAAATAGTATATCAAATCAATACAAATCCGAAGAAAATACTTCTAGAATTAAATTTACACAACTTCGAAATGGGATACATGGCAAATTTGGTGTATACACATTAAATGATCTTATTGATAAAAGTAATACCATATCGACATGGGATGAACCCGAATGGGGATTCCCAAAAGGAAGACGAAACTTTAACGAAAATGACATTGACTGTGCGATCAGAGAATTTACAGAAGAGACGGGATTTGATAAATCTAACATTCAAATTATTTCCAATATTGTTCCATTTGACGAAATTTTTACAGGTTCAAATTATAAGTCATATAAACATAAATATTTTGTAACCTATATTGATTACGACAAATCGATGAAGATGGATAATTATGAATTATCGGAAGTTAGTAAAATGGAATGGAAAACGTTTGACGGATGTATAGAATCCATACGAAATTATAATTTAGAAAAACAAAATATGCTAACTAAAATACATAATATGCTGACTAATAATATTACACTATTGGCATATTAGTCATATTGACAATATATATATATATGCAAAATTATATACATATATTTTAAAAACCAAACAGTATTATGAGTGATACAAAGAAAACCAAAGATATACCTAAAAATATTACTCGTAAACGATGCCCTGCTGGGGAACGACGTGACAAAATTACAAATAAATGCGTTCAAAATAAGGTTAAGGTTGACTTTGTACCAACTTCATCGCAAGATGTTGCAAGATTGAATGAACTAACTGAATTATTCAAGAAACGTCAATTAAAAAACAATGATTTACGAAACATGGTGTCTGATTTGATTGGCGAAGAACGAAATCTTCATAAAAACGAAGTAAATGGTATACGTTTATCAAACGACCTAATTCACTACATTGTATTTCTAGAAAATACAAAACGGAATTCACTATCAAATGGAACCGAGGTCGAAACGAAATCATCTCCTGATACGGAGTCTATAGTAGAAACGAAATCATCTCCTGATACGGAGTCTATAGTAGAAACGAAATCATCTCCTGATACGGAGTCTATAGTAGAAACGAAATCATCTCCTGATACGGAAACTTCAATAGAAAAAGAATCGACTATAATACGCGAATTACCTAATATGGAAATCAAAATATCAGACGACGTTCAGGAATTACAAGACAAAATCGGTATAGAACCTGAAGACATGGATTCAAAAGAATATAATGAATTCCTGTTTAACAAAGAAAAAATAGAACATGAAAATAGTAAAATAGAAAATACCTATGATTTCCTTTACCCCGACATAAACGACTCGGACTTCAGTAGAAAAATCGCATTACATAAAGAATTTAATGATACTCAATATGACGGCACAATTAAAGATATTAAAAAACAATCTGAACTATTATGTAACGCAGATTTCGAGTTGTTACCACATCAAATGTTTGTTAAAAATTTTCTTTCGTTACAAACTCCATATAATTCATTGTTATTATACCATGGGTTAGGTACAGGAAAGACATGCAGTGCTATTGGAATCGCAGAAGAAATGCGATCTTTCATGAAACAGGTTGGTGTGGCACAAAAAATACTTATTGTCGCATCTCCTAACGTTCAGAATAATTTTCGACTTCAATTATTCGATGAACGGAAATTAAAACTAGATGGCGAAATATGGAATATAGATTCATGTGTTGGAAATTCACTTTTAAAGGAAGTGAACCCAACAAATTTAAAGGGTATCACGAAAGAGAAAATTATTTCTTTTGTCAACTCCATTATTAATAAATACTATTCATTTGTTGGTTACACTGAATTGGCGCATTATATACAAAAGAAAACTTCTATTCCAGAGGGCGTTTCCTATACGCAACAACAGCGTAAACAATTCAAACGCAAGCGTATTAAGAAGTATTTTGACAACCGATTGATTATTATCGATGAAGTACATAATATTCGACAAGGAGATGATAATAAAGACAAAAAGAAAACATCTAGTTTATTACTCAAGTTATGCAAATATACGAACAACATGCGTTTTTTATTATTATCGGCAACACCAATGTATAACAGTTACAAGGAAATCATTTGGTTAACTAATCTTATGAACGCGAACGATGGACGAAGTGTTATATCTGACTCTGACATTTTTGATAAAAACGGTGATTTCATAAAGCAATCAAACGATAGTCAACTTGAAGGAGGAAGAGAACTATTAATGAGAAAACTAACTGGATATGTATCATTTGTAAGAGGAGAAAACCCATATTCGTTTCCATACCGTATTTATCCCGAGACGTTTGATACTACCCGCGCATTAGATATAGATAACTATCCTTCGAAACAAATGAATGGAAAAGAGATTGAAAACCCATTACAACATATACCGATATATACTACTGATATTGGCGAATACCAATCAAATGGGTATAAGTTTATTATTGATACGCTCTTTATGAATAAAAAGACCAGCATTAAGGTGGACTCTATGACACAATTACCCACATTTGCTAATATGGAGTCATTTGGTTATACTCAATTAGAACGTCCACTGCAATCACTCGATATAGTATATCCGAACACCGAATTAGACAATGTGATAAATGGAATCAAAAATACAATGAATCCTGAAGATATTGTCAAACGAATGGTAGGTAAAAATGGTCTTATGAATGTAGTAACTTACCAAACTACAGATAATGGTAGACACAACTTCACATACAAACCTAATACACTTGAAAAATATGGTCGCATTTTCAGTCCTTCTAATATTTCAAAATATAGTGGAAAAATATCGTCAATATGCAACACAATAACCAATTCCATCGGTATTATCATTGTGTATTCGCAGTATATTGATGGTGGTGTAGTGCCATTCGCACTAGCATTGGAAGAAATGGGGTTTTCTAGATATGGAAGTGCATATAATACCAAATCATTATTTTCAGAACCACCTACAGAACCAATTGATTCACTATCGATGAAACCGAAATCAACGTTTACGAATATTGACGAATTTAAACCCGCAAAATACGTTATGATTACGGGCGATAAACTTTTTTCACCTGATAATTTGTCCGATATTAAATACATTACAAATCCCGAAAACAAAAATGGTGAAAATGTAAAGGTTATACTAATTACCAAGGCAGCCGCAGAAGGTCTTGATTTCAAGAATGTTAGACAAGTACATATCATGGAACCATGGTACAATATGAATAGACCCGAACAAATCATTGGCAGAGGCGTTCGTAATTTAAGTCATTGTGGGTTACCATTTGAACAACGCAATGTTGAAATATATTTACATTGCACGACACCACATAATGACACCGAACATGCTGATTTGTATGTGTATCGATTCGCCGAGAAAAAGGCATCTTTAATTGGAAACGTAACTCGATTAATGAAAGAAATATCAGTAGATTGTCAATTAAACATCGGTCAAACTAACTTTACTATCGACCAATTACTAGAAGAAGCCGGAAATCAAGATATTACTATCAAGCTTTCTAGTAAACATGCTGAAGATACCCCTTTTAAAATTGGCGATAAACCATTTACTGCTATTTGCGATTATATGGAAGACTGTAATTTTAAATGTTATCCCAACGCAACTATTAACTCGGACGACGTTACACAAAATACATATAGTGAGGAATACGCACGTATTGGCTTCTCCTCAATTGTCAAGCGTATCAGACAATTATTTAAAGAGCAGTTTTTTTATAAGCGAGATGATTTTATTAATTCTATTAATGTTGTCAAGAAATTTCCAAAAGAACAAATTGATTTCGCTATCACGCGGTTTATTGGTAACAAAAATGAAATTATTGTAGACAAATATGGAAGAAATGGATATCTAATCAACAAAGGTGAATATTATGTATTTCAACCTATGGAAATTACGGATGAATATACATCCCTTATTGAACGGTCTATTCCAATACCATATAGACGTAACTCACTTGAACTTGAATTACCCACTAAAACAATATCAAATGACGCAACAGTAGGGGATAAGATGGATAATATTATAGAAGAGAGGAAATCCTATTCTGAAATAATATCAATATTAACCCAAAACATTCTTTCTGCTACCGTGGATATAGATACACGGACTAAAGACGACAATAATAAAACGGAAATCGCAACCCCTACTGGTAAAAAACGAAAAATCAAAGAGATTATCAATTGGTATAATAGTTACCGAAAAATTACTCCTATATTACACACTAATAATTTTACCGATTCACAAATATATGAATTTATTATAGAACATTATATTGATACATTACCAATACTTGATAAGGTTACCTTGATTAACAATATTTTTAAATCTAACCCAGAACTTTCTAATGACGAAAAAATCATTAAATCATATTTCCAAAGATACATAAATGACACGGATAATGTCATTATTATGTTTGACATTTCGGACGACAGTACCGAGCGTATTCAAATATACACACTCAATCAAGAACATTCTCCCATATGGAATAAGGTCGAACGAGATACTCGCATACAGTATAAGAACGAAATAACCAACTTTGTAATAACCAACCACTCTAATGTAAACACTTCTATATTTGGATTTATGGCAACTGATAAAAAACATAATATAGTTTTCAAAACTCGTGAAAATAACGCAAGTGGGTCAGGATTCAACTGCAGTTCAAAAGAGGCCATTCTCAAAAAAATTAATAAATTGCCTATTTCAGTGGTCGCTGATTCGAATGAAACAACTGAACATCAGTATTGTGTGTTATATGAATTATTATTTCGTAAATTGAACCGAGATAAATATAACAAAAAACGATGGCTATTTGATATGGTCTCTTACGATAAGGACAATAAGCGAAATACATTTTTTTGTTATCCGACCGTCCAAATAGAAAATTGAATTTAACATATTTTTATTATGAAACTACATAAAACATAATATACTAATATATTAGTGAATATCATGAATAAAAACAATCAAAAAACTACTTCCAATGTCTATAATCTCGAAATGATTACTACAAAGGTATTCTTAACAATAGATCAGGTCGGACAAAATATAAAACGAAATTTAGAACGAAGTATATCTAATAATATAGAAGGTAAATGTATTCAAGAAGGGTATATTAAACCTAACTCTGTACGAGTTGTTAGTTATTCAGCGGGCATAGTAAATAATGAAAACGTTGTATTTCAGACGGTATTTGAATGTATGGTATGTCATCCGGTAGAAGGACTCGATGTTGAATGCATTATTAAAACTGTAACCAAGGCTGGTATACATGCTGAAGTTAACGATATTGATGGCAATTCACCTATAACTATCTTTATCGCAAGAGACCATCACTTCAATAATAAATCCTTCTCCAATATCAAAGAAAATGATACAATTAAGACTACCATTATCGGAATTCGGTTCGAATTGAACGATCCATATATTTGCGCCATTGGCACATTATTTAAGAATAATCTAACCAAACCACCAAAAAATCAATTGCGCGTTGACGAATAGCCAATCATTTAGTCAATTCGTTTTATCATAAAAATAATATAAGTTTACATTATATATAATAATATGGTTGATTTTGTAATGCGAAATGGAATTGCTTATCGTAAACGTTCTCAGCAATCCAGTGAAACTAAACCAGTGAATAACACCCCTCAGCATTCACAAGTTGTATTTACGATGCCTGAAAATAATACTCAACCTGTTGAAGAAGAAGAAGAATCCGCACCGATTGAAGAAGAATCCGCACCGATTGAAGAAGAATCCGCACCGATTGAAGAAGAATCCGCACCGGTTGAAGAAGAATCCGCACCGGTTGAAGAAGAATCCGCACCGGTTGAAGAAGAAGAATCCGCACCTGTGGAAGAAGAAGAATCAGCACCTGTTGAAGAAGAAGAATCAGCACCTGTTGAAGAAGAAGAATCAACATCTGTTGAAGAAGAAGAATCAGCACCTGTTGAAGAAGAAGAATCAGCACCTGTTGAAGAAGAAGAATCAGCACCTGTTGAAGAAGAAGAATCAGCACCTGTTGAAGAAGAAGAATCAGATGAGGAATCTCAATAAATATTTGATATAACACGATTTTACAAACATATCTATATGTTTGTAAAAATTACACGTAAAAGTTACTTCTTGTCCTTTTTACAATTGAATTCTTTATCACGCGAATAACCGTCTTTGCAATTAATCTTACAACGTTTCGTTTTTGGATTGTATTCTTTTCCTTTCGCGCATACCTTTTTTACAGAACTTTTTTTTCGAACAATTGAATGTATAATTTGGACTGGATCTGTTATAGTGCGTTCAGGATCTAACTTATTTTTTTGTGTTTTATTTTTGTTATATTTATTTATACATCGTTTCGTTTTTGGATTACGTTCTTTTCCATCCGGACATTTAATTATACATCGTTTCGTTTTTGGATTGTATTCTTTTCCATCAGGGCATTTTAAAACCAAATCATCTATAAATTTCTTAACGCTTTTTGGTAGGTCTTCAATCTGTTTTTCTTCATGTTTTTGTTCGGTTCCGTCTACCAATAAATGGTCTTCAAATCGCATCTGATATTTATCTAATAATCCGTTACTTTTTAAAATATTTTCATATTTGTCTACAACCTCGCTTGGAGACGGGCGTTCAAATACATTAAAATGCATCATACTTTTAAATAGTTCTCGTAAATCGTTTTTTAATTTTTTATCTATACCAAATTTTGTGTTTTTCAGTATAGAAAACAAACTGAACCCAATTGCAAAATTATCAAATGTTTCGAATGATCTTTTTAAAAAATCGTTATATTCGCTGTCTCCTTTTTTTAATTGTATACACATGTTATAAAAATCTATTGCTGACCTCTTTATAAAATGATGTGCATCTTCGCGATCTGTTTCTAACATGTAATATTTTACATGATTAAATATATTAGTATATGGTTTAAATACGTCTCCGATGTCTACACTTCTAGATTGAGGTTCATTTCTAGTCAGTTTATTATATTTAATATAATTATATAATGCTACTTCGGGTGGAAACGACCAATGTGCACCATATCGATAACGAGAACCAGTGGCATCCTTTATCATTTTTTTGATAGTTGTCATTAATCCAAAATCTATAAAATTTACGCGTCCAGTTTCTTCATTGTACACTATATTTTGTTGCTTTAAATCATGATGAACTATGCCGTTGCTAATTAAGACGTTTGACCCGTAAATTATACGACTCATGTCCAACCAAAAATGTTCCAAAATACGTCTGTTCGCATTGTTTGGTTTTAATGAACTAAATTTATCCTCTATTGCCGATAAGTCTTTACCGCCATTTTTTAATAATAATAATTTATATTTATCAATATCACTACTATCAAATCGGTTACATTCATCAATTCCAAATTTATTATCTAGATTTGTATCCGGGAAACACGACCCTGGTTTTCCTAAATGAAAATCTTCCTTTTTATCTGCTTCTTGGATTAATTTAAATTCTTTTAATTCACTATTCGCGTTTTTCCGTGTTAATATTTTAGATACCTTATTAGTGTCAGAATTATACGGTTTATTTTTACACTTTAGTGGAGGGTTATGAACGCATCCATAACTACCCTCACCTACTTTCTTGGGCGATATCATATGTATATATTATGGTTAGAGAATTTCAATTGTTCTACCTAAAATTGATTCGGTTAGATTCTAAATAACCCGTGATAAATATGAAACCAATAATTATTGATGGGTATAAGGGGGTAATGCCACTGGATTTAAGTGGAGTTGACCCAATATACCATACGATTATGATAGAACAACATGAAGAAGATATTAAGGAATACAATAAATATCAACAAAGTTTACCTGCAAAACTAAAATATGAAAATACGACTCAAAAAGCCATACAATTATTAGAAAAAGATAAAGAATGGTTGGAAAGGGAGGCGACTAAAAAACGACTAGAACAAAATGAACGTGATAAAAAATATTATCACGACAATCGAATAACATCTATTCAACCTTCTGAATTACATAATCGCAAGGTTTGAATAAGCGCGAAAGGTAACTTATTTATTGGCATTTTTGTTTGTTTTTCTCTTTTTGTTTGTTTTTCTCTTGTTGTTTGTTTTTCTCTTGTTGTTTGTTTTTCTCTTTTTGTTTGTTTTATGTTTCCCTCCATTGACATTAGCGGGAAATTTCGGACTAGGAGAAGAACCGAACAGATTCTTACCAGGAGGACCAGGAGAAGAACCGAACAGATTCTTACCCACTGGAGAACCAGGAGAACCAGGAGAAAAACCGAACAGATTCTTACCATCATTATAACCCACTTGAGAATCAGAAGGACCAACTAATGTCTTTACATC
>Ga0233436_1001501_pt1 | contig 19297 bp, 21 predicted proteins | sample SI_122_August201_2_FD_182723 | JGI IMG/M metagenome (GOLD analysis project Ga0233436, IMG submission 182723) | Seawater microbial communities from Saanich Inlet, British Columbia, Canada - SI_122_August2016_150_MG | ecosystem: Environmental > Aquatic > Marine > Inlet | place: Canada: British... | reverse complement strand
TCACAACAAGGATAAATACTTTTAAAATTAAAAATATTACAACGATTTACACCACGATTGATAACATGATGATAACCAGCAATATCAACTCTTAATCTTGTAGGTATTAAAAATCCTTATTTCTTTTGTTATGTCGATAGTTGAAAATTATATCATAAAAGTGGAGATTCATTCACAGGGGTGCAATTTTAACTCTTAGCTATCAAGAAGGAACTAACATATATTTACAAGCTACTAAACTAACTAAAGTTCTTATGGAACTTGTAAAATATTTTAATATGCAAGAACATTCCAAGAGTCTTAGAATGTACAATAAGGTTTTACCTTAACAGATTCTACCTTCTCTATGCATTTCAGTCACTTATACACATGCACTACACATTAGAAAAGTATACTGTCGTACATTTAGATAACAAAGGCTCAATTATGAAAAATATTTTATTTACTTTACTGCTGTTAACATTAGGTTTTAGCATTATTCATGCATCAGCATTTACTAAAAATGTACAACATAGAGATACAAAAGTACGTATTACATCCCAAAAACCACTAACTACTGGCTCAAATACTTTTATTTTAAATATCACAAAAGATTCTAAAGTACTTAAAGACACTAATGTAAGAGTCAAAGCTTTTATGCCAGCAATGCCAGGTAGCACCTATCATGTATATAGATGGAGTAGGAAGTGAAGTTATGCAACGAATAGCAGCACCTATGCTAGGTGGAGTAGTGAGCTCAGCTATACTTAGTTTAGTAATTATTCCCATTGTCTTTGAGATATATACAAAATGGGAATTAAAAAAACAAAGGTAGCCTCAGCTATTTCTAAACCTCGCCATTTTAAATCTCTCACCTAAAAAGTTTGGAAGGATAAGCATTTTTACTTTTTCAAGTTCTTGTTTGTAGATTTTATCATCTACATTTTCTTTGAGTATCTCTAAGAGGTCTAGGACACCCATGTCTACTAGTGCTACCATTTGAGCCTTTAGTTCTATGAACTCTACTCCAGCCTCTTCGTAAGCATCTTTAACATGTTCGAATGTCACATCGTATGTGATGTCACTCTTAGAAAAGAGTTCTTCATGTTTTACAAAGTCTTCTTCACCTTCTTCGAGGAAAAAAGGGATGACCTTATGTTCTACATAAACTCGCAGGGAAAAATCAGGACGAGCCTGCATCTCTCCATAGTCAAAAGTCATAAATTCAAATGTCTTTGCAGATGAAGCCATCTCTTGTGCAAACTCTTCATAACCCCTTGCTATTTCACCTCTATCTTTATGGTACTTCTTCGCTTTTTCTTCTACCCATGCATCATCTATGTCAAATGCGACATCGTGTCCATTTACACTTCCTGTTTTCCCTTTAAAGTAGAGTTCACAAGGAAAAGCATCAAATATTTCATTTGCGATAAAAAAAGCATTGTCACAACTAAGTTCACTCAAAGATTTATAGTGTGTCAAAGAAACAACATCACCAAATGATTCTTCAAAGTACTTATTTTGCTGTTCTTGAAGTGCATCAAATCGTTCTACGATAACAAAGTTTAAAGTAGTTAGAAGTTTTGGTCTTAGTGTATAGATAAACTCACATACATCAGCGAGGAAATAACCATGATGTGCCCCTATTTCACAAATGACACTATCTTCTTTTAAAAAACCCTCATCTATTAAAGAAATAATATGTTTTGCAATACTACCGCCAAAGAATTTACTCGTACTAACGGCCGTATAAAAATCACCCTTCTTTCCTATGTCTTTATAAGTTGAATAATATCCATCTTCTCCATATAACCAATCACCCATATATTCGCTAAACATAAGATTTGGCATCTATCTATTTCCTTTTACGTCATTCATATAGACTTCATATAACTCTAAGAGTGATAGTTGTTTATCTATTTCATACACCTGAGTATCATACTTTTGTAATTCCAAAGAGTTGTTAAGAAGTGTAACATCATACTCAGTTTTATAACCAGCAGTAAAAAGCTCTTTCGTATCCTCTAAAAGTTTTGTATATATCTCTATATTATCTTGTGCTAAGGCTATTTTTTTTTCATAGTTATCTATGCTATAAAGTGTCTGTAGAAAAAGAGCCTTCTGTTCTCTGCGTTTATCTTCCACCACTACTTTAGATTTCAAAAAATCGACTTTTGCTGATTCCATATCTCTAAAGCTGTTAATGTCTAGAGGCATTGATGCTTTTAGCCCGTAGTTATAGGAAGCGATATTAGTCTTAAATGTAAGGTCATTATCAATAAACTGTTCATTACTTGACCATGTATATCCTGCCGTTAAATTAACTTTTGGTAAATATTTAGAACGAATAATATCTCTAGAGTAGTCTGATTTCTCTACTTCAGCCTGACTCTGTTTAACTGCAAGATTGTACTGCATAAACTCATCTTCACTCATCAGTGAAAAATGTGGGATATTCAATGTTTCATACGGACTATCACTTAATGTTTTAAAGCTTGTAACAAGTAGTTCTTTTGAAGTTTGTAAATCGTAGAGTAAAGATATAACTCTATTTCTCTCTATCATAGCATCATCTAAAAATCCAGAATCTAACTGCCCACTAAGATATTGATCTCTTTTTAGTTTTAAATTTATCTCTGCATTTTGGATTTTTAACTTTTGGGATTTTACTTTTAATGTACTCTGTTTTATCTGCATTAAAATCGACAGAGTAACTTTTATCATTTTAACCTGAGCAACTTCTACTGAATAATCCAAATATTTTTTACTAGCATTTGCAAACTTTATTCCGTAGTAAATTCCACCACTTTGAAAAATAGGTTGATCCATAATGATGGCTGTATTTTCACGAGTAAGCTCTTTTGCCCCTGGTTTACTTCTGGAGTAAATGTACTGTAGTTGTAATGGAGCTATCCAAGAATCACGAAGTTTAGAAGCTTCTGCTTCATTCTTTTCGTACTCATACTTAAACTGCTCTTTTTTGTTTTTGGATATATAATCTTTAAGAGTGCTATCCTCCGCTACAAGAAGAGAATTATATAGCAGACATAACAGTGTTAAGGGCTTTAAAACCTGCATCAATTTCCTCTTTAGTTATCGTAAGTGGTGGTAAGAAACGCAGTGTGTTACGTCCAGCTCTTAAAAGCATAACTCCATTTTCTCGTGAATTATTTATGATCTTTGCTAAGGTATCACTATCTACAGTACGTAGACCACACATCATTCCGATACCTACTTTTTGAGTAAACACATCTTGATTTGCATCAAAGAATGTTTCTAGTTTTGTGTTAAAGTACTTAGAAGTATTTTCTAATGCTCCATTCTCTTTAAGCTCATTTAGTATATCTACAACCTCACAAACAGCAGTTGCACTTAGATAATTTCCTCCAAAAGTAGAACCATGGTCACCTGCACTTAGTACATGTTTGAGAGTTGTCATAACTATTCCAACTGGAACACCACCACCAACACCTTTTGCAAGAGTAATAATCTCTGGTTCAATGCCATACACTTGACTTGCTGTAAACTCACCTGTACGGTAAGCACCAGTTTGCACTTCATCAATTATAAGTGGAATATGCTTTTCTTTAAGAAGCTTTGCTAGGGCTTGAACCTTTGCTTTATCCTGTGGTTCAACACCACCTTCACCTTGAATAAGCTCTATCATAACAGCTGCTGTATGATCATCTAAAAGTGCCTCAATGGCATCCATATCATCAGCATAAACAAAACCATCTGGAAAAGGTCCAAAGTAGTTATGCATTGATTCCTGTCCTGTTGCTTTAACAGTTGTTATAGTACGACCATGAAAAGAATGCTTCAGTGTTATAATTTTGTAACGTTTAATCTCACCATCGCGTTCACCATGCTTTCTGGCTATTTTTATTGCGCCTTCATTTGCTTCAGCACCACTGTTACCGAAGAAACATGCCATGTCATAACCACTAGCTTCTACTACTTTTTGAGCTGCGTTTGATTGAGCTGCCATATAGTAAAGATTAGAAATATGTGTAATATTGGAGAGTTGTTTAGTAAGTGCTGCGTTTACTCTAGCATTTGCATGACCAACACTAACAACACCTATACCTGAAGTGAAGTCAATATATTTTTTGCCATTTGTATCTGTAAGTGTCGCGTTTGAAGCAGTTACAAACTCAACATCAACACGTCCATAAGTCTGGAGAATATATTTTTTATCTAACTCTTGTGTATTCATAATATACCTGTTTAATTTTAGTTAATTATATCTAAAATCAGGTTATTTCTTTTTATAAGTACTCATTTAAAACCTGAATAAGCTTATCTACATCTATTGGTTTTGCAAGGGTACTATTCATACCCGATTGAATAAACTCTGCTTGCTCATCTTGCATTACATTTGCAGACAGTGCCACTATTGCTATCTCTTTATTAAATTCTCGTATATTTTTAGTGGCTTCTGTTCCACCCATAATCGGCATTTGATTATCCATTAGAACAAGTCCATAGTCTCCTTCTATAACAGCATTAATTGCTTCTACACCATTAAAAACAACATCATACTCTACATTAATATCTTCGAGTATTATCTCTAGTAACATGATATTTGTTTTATTATCCTCAACAATAAGCATTCTTTTTTGATACTCTTCTTTTGGTTTTATACTCTGTTCACCTTGATTCTCAGCTTCATGAGAAGTTCTTACTGGTATATTAAATCCAAAACAACTTCCCTCGCCTTTTTTACTTCTAAATATTATTTTTCCATTCATGAGTGAAATTAGTGCTACTGAAATAAAAAGTCCTAGTCCAGTTCCTCCATAGTTTCTTGTTGTTCCTGAATCTTCTTGTTCAAAAGCTTTAAATATACTCTCTTGAGCAGATTCTTCTATACCAATTCCATTATCAACAACTTCTATCAGTAAATTATTTGTATCTATAGAATAATCTACTTTTACATTAACTTTACCATTCTGCTCAGTAAACTTAATAGCATTAGAAATAAAATTTGAAACTATTTGTAAAACGCGAGTATCATCAACTAATAGAAACGAAGGAAAGTCATCACTAAATTTCACTTCAAGAGTTATATTTTCCTCTGCTGCATTATTCCCAAAGAGAGAAATAAGATGTTCAAGCTTTGTCTTCATGTCCACTGAAATTATAGATATAGTAAACTTTCCACTTTGGATTTTAGAGATATCTAAAATATCATTGATAATTTGAAGTAAGTTTTTCCCACTTGAGCTCATAATTGCTAAGTATCTATCAAAATGCTCTTTCTCATAGATACTATTACTCATCACTTCTAAAAATCCAAGTATGGCATTTATTGGTGTACGTATTTCATGAGACATATTTGAGAGAAAGTCACTTTTTGCTTGAGAAGAAGCTTTTAAATCTACAAGAGTCTTTTCTAGTTCTTCGGTTCTTTCTTTTACTTTTAGTTCAAGGCTTTGGTTTAACTCCCATAGTTCTAAACTTTTTACTTCAAGAAGTTCTTCTGATTCTTTTCTCGAATTTCTTTCCCGAAATAAAATTCGCTTAAACTGCTCATCATTCATTATTATCTCTTTATGCTATCTTTATTGTAAAGAGGACTCTTGTATCATCACTTGCATCCATCGTAATATCTGCATTTTCATTAAAATATGTTGCTGCACCTTGTAAAAGGCCTTTTGCAAGATGATGAAGTTTTTTGCTAGATATATAGTAAAACTGAACAGTTTTTTCTTCATTTTTTACGATTTCAAACTTAGGAAGTTCTACATCAGGGTATAACTTTTTAACTTCAACATGAATATAATTTTCAACTTCTGGAATAAAATGTAAAAGACTCTGTTTTTCTACTAAATGAGGAAAAGATTTAACTAGTTTTGAGAAAAGATGTTCACCAAAAACTTCAAGTAAGTCGGGAATAGATACACCGGACTTATTACTTAATGAAACAACAACTTTTAGAAGTTCTGAAAATTGGTAATTTCCTGTTGCTGCATAAGTACCATCATTTTCAAGTTTCGACTCCATAATAACATCATCAAGTAATTCAAAACCAAACTTCTCTTCAATAAGTTCAAATAATTCTGTAAATATCATTCCCTTCATTCTATCAAGCCTTTTTTATAATATAAACTATTATATTAAAAAAAAATTAAAGAGTTATTAAACTATAAAAACTTATATACATCAATGTTTAGAATTCAAAAGAACAGGATTTATGCTTACTAGTCACCTTTAAACTCTATTTTTACGAGTTGAGAGAAGATTTTTGGTGCTTTAATAATTATTTGAGCCTTATATTTAGAAATATTTACACTATCTGCTAAATTTAAAATTCTTGAAAGTGTGTATGTAGTCTTTAAATCATCTATATAAATGATGCTATTTTTAGAAAATTCTACATTCTCTTTATCAAGGTATATTGTTAGCAATGCTTTAGATGTATCAACTAATGTAGCGAGTTTCGCCGATCTAGTAACAACCTGTCCTACTTTTACATCCAAGGAGTAGAGGGTTAGACCTTCACCTTGTAAGTTTTTATCTTTAATACTTCTTTGAAGTTGTGATTTTCTCAATTTTAAGTCAGAGATCTGCATTTGTATTGTGTTTATCTCTTTTTTTGTGTTTAAGTAACTATTTTCACTATTTATCAAGTCATAAAACTCTCTATCTTTTTCAAGTTTTGACTTTATTTTTAAGAGTTTTATTTTTTCATAGTTATCTCTTTTTTTCGCTAAAGATTCTTCTAAGTTTAGAACTATTTTTTTATTTGACTCTAAATTTTGTTCCGAGTAAAGCAACTTTTCTTTTGTATACTTTAACTCATTTTCATCAAGCTCTGAGTCAATCTCTATATAAGTCTTAGTGGTAAGTTTCTTTCCAAGCATACTTTCATCAATAAATCTAACTAAGCCTTCTACATTCGCCGATATATTTCTTACTTCAAAAGGTTCAACCTTAGAATAATAAACATTAGCATGCAATGACAATGAAACTAAAAACATATAAATAAAAAATTTAAAAATAAACATAATTACAAAAATCCTTTCTCAATTAAATACTCTTATTTTAACATTACATTATTAATATTCAAGGGTATTTCATTATCTTTTTGGTATTATGACATAATATATAATTAAAGGTTTTTTAATGTCCATCTTAGATAATGTCGATGCTGCTACAAATCTAGCAAAAAATAATGAACTGCAACTTCTCGTTTTTAGAGTAAACCATAAAAATGATTCTGCTTTTTATGCTATCAATGTATTTAAAACGAAAGAAGTTGTTGAAGTAAAAAACCACTTTATAACACAGATTCCTGCTTCTCATACGCTACTCGAAGGCACAATTATTCTTCGTGGAGTGCAAATTCCTATTTTAGACCTTCCTTCTTGGCTTGGAAATAAACTTTCTAAAAAAAGTTTAGAAAAAACTAACATACTCATATGTGACTTTAATGGTATAACTATTGGTCTTAGAATTATGTCAGCATTTAGAGTTATAAAAAAGAACTGGAACGAAATGCATGCTCCTGATAGCTATAGACTAAAAGAAGATGGTGTTGTTATGAATGATACAAGACTTGAAGATGGCACCTTATGCCTTATCCTAGATTATGAAAAATTTCTTGCTGAAGTTATTCCTCAAGCAATGGTAGATGTTTCAGCAGATACTGCAAGTTTAGAGCATTTTCTAATACCTGACAAACTCAAATATGGAATAGTTCTTGTTGCAGAGGACTCAAAAACAGCACAAAGACATATGATTCAAATTTTTAGAAACGCTAATATTAAAATGAAAATATTTGATAATGGTAAAAAACTTGTTGACTATATAAGTGAGCTGGGAGAAGATGCTCTTCAAGTTCCTGTAATTGTTACAGATATTGAGATGCCTGAAATGTCCGGATTTACTGTTATTAGAACACTCAAAGAGAACCCTTATGCAAAAGATATTCCCATTATTGTTAATTCATCAATGACAGGACAAAATAACAAACGCGAAGCTGAATCTTTAGGTGCTCGTGGATTTATAGATAAGACAAAAAGCCATAATATTATTAAATTAATTGCTTCGGTAATGGACTAGATTAAACACCGATAGACTACCCTACTTTAACTCTCATGATATTCATGGGAGTAAATTCTTTTCCCAAACAATCAAGTCAAACTAATCAAAAGTCATAATATAAACAATTATAAAAAGAGCAAGACAGAAGTAAAAAAGTTTAAAGAGTGATGTAGTTTGGGTATTTCATAGTGAGGAAGTGTACTATTGTACACGACGAGTGTAGCAATGCACAAAATGCATTGCTACTTGAACTTTATACCAGATTACTGGAATAAAGAGATTAAAACTCCAGCTGCAACAGCTGAACCTATAACACCTGCAACATTCGGACCCATTGCATGCATTAAAAGCATATTTGTACGGTCGTACTCCATACCGACTTTATTTGATACACGAGCTGCCATAGGAACTGCTGATACTCCAGCTGAACCAATAAGTGGGTTTATCTTGTTTCCTGGGAAAAGATTCATAATCTTAGCCATAATAACACCCGAAGCTGTACCAACTGAAAATGCAACAATACCAAGTGCCATAATAAACATAGTATCAGGAACTAAGAACTGGTCAGCTGCTAGTTTAGAACCAACACCAAGACCTAAGAAAATAGTTACTGTATTTATAAGTGAGTTTTGAAGAGTATCGTTAAGACGCTCAACAACACCTGACTCTTTTAAGAAGTTACCAAACATAAATGCACCAATAAGTGGTGTAGATTCAGGTAAAACCATAATAGCAAGAGTTAAAACCATAACAGGAAACACTAACTTTTCTAAACGTGAAACATGACGGAGTGTAGTCATTTTAATACGACGCTCTGTATCACTTGTTAATGCTTTCATAATAGGAGGTTGAATAATTGGAACCATCGCCATATATGAATAAGAAGCAACTGCAATAGCACCTAAAAGTTCTGGAGCAAGTTTTGTTGCGATAAAGATAGATGTTGGACCATCTGCTCCACCAATAATAGAAATAGCTGAAGCTTGCTGAAGAGTAAAGTCAACAAATCCAAACTGTGAAAGTGCAACTGCACCTACAAGTGTTCCAAAAATACCAAACTGAGCAGCTCCACCAAGAAGTGCTGTCTTAGGGTTTGATAGAAGTGGACCGAAGTCAGTCATAGCTCCAACACCCATAAAGATAATAATTGGAAACATCTCGTTAGAGAGTCCCATTCCATAAATAACACCTAAGAATCCATGGTCTCCAGCGATTCCAGCAACTGGAATATTAGCTAGAAGCCCACCGAAGGCAATAGGTAAAAGTAAAAGAGGCTCAAACCCTTTCTTAATTGCTAACCAAAAAAGAAAGAAAGTAAGAAGAATCATAAGAACACGACCCCAAGACTTATGGAAGTTACTCATAGGCTTACCATCAGAGCTTAGCTCATCTGGATCAGGATGAAGTATCGCGTTTACACCCGTAGATGCTAAAAAACCAGTTATCATTTCTGAGAATGGTTTTACTTTATAATTCTCTTCTTTATGTGTTTCTAATGATACATTGGCAGAACCATTGTCATTAGCAAGTACATTTGTAAAAGAGAAAAACATAAATAATGCAAGTAGTTTTAAAATAAATAATTTCATTCTATTAACCTATCACTGCTACTACTTGACCTTCTACAACTTTATCATTTGTAGCAACATTGATTGAGTTAAGTTTACCAGTTCTAGTAGCTACAACATCAATCTCCATTTTCATAGACTCTAGAATCATGATAACATCACCATCATTCACCATATCACCTGGATTAAGAATGATTTTCCAAACACTACCTGGAAGAAGAGCTTTAATCTCTAACTCATCAGCATTTAAAGATGGAATTGGAGCTGAAGTATTTGCACTTACACTCTCTCCATTAACTGCTGTTACTTGAATGTTTGCATCACCCTCAGCAACTTGAACACTAAATTTTTGACCGTCTACTACTACTGTATAATTACCGTTACCCATTGAATCATCTCCACAATCTTTTTTCATTTCTGATATTTTACGTACGTTTAACTCGCCCTTTCCTTGTAGAAATGCGATACCTTTTTCTTGACATGCGGCAGCAATGAAAATATTTTCTTCTGTAATCTCAATACCTGCTGCTTTAAGTTCATCTATAGCATGCTGAAGAGACTTAGTTGGATCAGCATCTGCTAAATCAATTGCATTTTCAGTAGTTGGCTCTAAACCCAACTTTTCTGAAGCAATTTTTACAATTTCTGGATCTGGAGCAACTGGCGTTTTACCGAAGTAACCAAGCACCATTTTTCCATATCCTGGTGCTATTGCATTCCAAGGACCTTGCATTACATTGTTAAGTGCTTGCTGGAAGTAGAACTGAGAAACTGGTGTTACAGATGTACCATAACCACCTTTTTCAACTACTTCTTGCATTGCAGCAATTACTTCAGGAAATCTATCCATAATACCATTATCACGCATCATTTGAGAGTTTGCAGTAAGTGCTCCACCAGGCATAGGAGAGAATGGAATCACAGGAGAGACCATAGTCGCTTCTGGTGGCATAAAGTAATCAGAAAGACAGTTTTGTAACTCTTTTTCATAAGTAAGTATTTTACCTATTTCAAGTCCACCTAAATCAAAGTCCATACCTTTAGTGGCATGAAGCATAGTTAAGATATCTGGTTGAGATGTTCCACCACTAACAGGAGCAGCAGCCATATCTATACCATCAATACCAGCTTCTAATGCAGCCATATAAGCAGCAACAGAAACACCAGCAGTTTCATGAGTATGTAGGCGTAAATGAGTACCTTCAGGAACTAAACCTCTAGCCATTTTAATAGTTTCAAAAACTTTTTGAGGGTTTGAAGTACCAGATGCATCTTTAAAACAGATACTATCATAAGGAATTCCAGCATCTAGAATACCACGAAGAGTTTTTTCATAAAACTCAACATCATGTGCACCATGGCACCCTGGTGGTAAATCCATCATAGTTACAACAACTTCATGCTTAAGACCATGATGAGATATTCTTTCACCTGAGTATTTAAGATTCTCAACATCATTAAGTGCATCGAAGTTACGAATTGTCGTAGTTCCATGTTTTTTGAACAGTTTTGCATGTAGGTCGATAAGTTCTTTAGAACCAGTGTCTAACATAACTGTATTTACACCTCGTGATAAAGTTTGAAGATTTGCATCTGGTCCTACAATATCACGAAATTTATCCATCATTTCAAAAGCATCTTCTCTTAAATAAAAATAAAGAGATTGAAATCTTGCACCACCACCAAACTCAAAGTGATTTATTCCTGCCATTTTTGCAGCTTCTACGGCTGGAAAAAAGTCATTCATTAGTACGCGACCACCATAAACTGACTGGAATCCATCTCTAAAAGTTGTATCCATTACATCTATAAATTTCTTAGCCATTATTATCCTTATCCCTGCTTATGTTGAGTAATTGCACCGATGACGGCAGCAATTATCTTATTGTTATTTTTTTTAACTGGTGCAGCTGCACTAACATGTGCTTCTGGAAAAAATTTATTAATAAAAGATGACATAAAACTCATGCTTATGATCATTATAATTAAGAATATAAATACTGTACCCATTCCTAGGCCCATAAATTTAAATCCCTCTAATATAAGGTTAGCTTCCATAAAATTACCTTTGTTCAAAATTTGTTGGGTTAGTATAGTATAAAGATGTTTAAATTATGTTTTTATGCTTTATATACTTTCTATTATTAACTAAATTGTTACTTTTTAGTTATATACTTCGGGCAAAATAAATCTGATATATAAGAGAAAAAATGATTAAAAACAGTGTAAAAAAGCTCGGTCTTATAAATACTATGGAAGGCTATTCTTACTTAGCACTTCTTTTTATTGGTATGCCTTTAAAATATTACATGGACTTTCCTGTTGCCGTTAAAATATTTGGTATACTTCATGGTGTTTTATTTGTTACTTTTTGTCTTCTACTTCTTACATCATGGCAAAAAACAAAATGGAAATTTAGTGAGAATATAATATTTTTCTTAGCTGTACTTATTCCATTTGGAACTTTTTTTACGAGCAGAAAGATACAAAGTTATGAATAACAAAAGTATTTTTTGCTAAACTGCCAATTGAATTAAATATTACATAAGGAATTTTATAGCTATGATTATAGGTATGTTTGAACAAGATTTTATAGCATATATCATTTTTGGTCTTATCCTAAACTTTGTATTTTCTATGATGTTTGGAATCTACTTATCAAATAATATTGGCTTAAATGAAATGATCCGCTCAAAAGGGGATAAAGAGCAACCTATCCTTGTAAAGCTGAGCCTACTTGTACCCTTTGCAAAAATGTTTATCACTCTTTATCGTGTTTCAATTTTGCAAATCTATTTCTTAAATAAAGGTCATACACATAAAGAATTTTGGGTCTACATGACACATAATGAGAAGTAGGGAAATTTTTGAATGATTTTAAATTAAAACTTATTTTAACTGTGTTAGCTGGAGTTGTATTTTCATTTATATTTATAATTTTAGCATTTGCTTTACCCACTAAAGAGAGACAAGCTGCCTTTGTGCCTAAAGCAAAAGGAAAACTACAAATCATCTCTCATTCTTTTAATAAAAAGTAAAACTAAAAAGAACTTTTTACTTCTATTAATTTTATAGTATTAAATGCACATTTAGGGTTTATACGTACGGCCGATGCTTGAAGAACTTCTATACAAAGAAAAAGATATTCTAACTCATCTTTATTCATTAAATCATCCAGGAGTATCACTGCATCTTTAATGCGTAAGTTTCGAGCGACACCTAGGTTTTTATGAGCTAAGTCTCTTAACTCTGTATAGTCAAGTTCTTTTTTAGCATCTTTTGCATTTTGAAGTTTATAAATCATATGTTCAAACTGCACAATTGCTTTAATTATTTGACTAATATAATCTTCAAGAAGCTGATCCATCAGCTCTTCATCAAGTCCAAGTTCTTCAAGAGCTTCATTATTTGAATAATTATATTCTGTTTTAAAAAATGATTTGTATACTTTATTAGCATTCTTAACAAAATCACGAAGCTCAATATTTTTGTTATTTTGTCTTTCGATTTTTTTATCTAAATCCATAAACATAAGATAACATTATTTATCTGAATATGAGCAAAATTAAGATGTATGAGGGAAATAAGTGCGAGGAAAACACTTATTGTAAAGCTATATAGCCTTTGAAATCACTCTATTTAATCTTGTAATAAAATCTTTTGTGTCACTTAATTCTTGACCATCAAAAAGTTTTGCTTGTTCAAGTAAAATAAATGCAGCATCACTAACAAGGTTAACATCCGATGAATCGTTAAGTTTCTTTATAAGTTCATGGTTAGGATTAATCATGAAAATAGGTGCTGGTTCTGGAGTATCACCACCTTGACCCATTTGTTTCATCATCTGAGCCATCATATAAGAAGGATCTTCTTTATCTACTTTAATAGCGACTGGAGAGTCTGTAAGATCAGAAGTAGTTTCAACTGATTTAACAGCATCCCCTAAAGTGTCTTTAAATGCTTTTGCAAGACCTTCATAAGTTTTTGCAACTTCTTCTTCGTGTGCTTTCTCGTCTTCACTCTCTTCAAACTTTGCATCAGCAACAGGAACTAGCTTATACTCTTTATAATCAGTCACCATTGGGAAAATAATAGTATCAACTTCTTCATTAAGTACTAAAACATTGATTCCCTTAGTTTTAAATCTTTCTAATGCAGGAGAAGCCTTTAGCATCCCTAATGAACTTTTACCAGTAATATAGTAAATTTCTTTTTTCTCGTCGTCTATATTTTTAACAAAATCTTCTATCATTACTGTTTCATCAGAATTCATAGTATTAAACTTCATTAGCTCTAAAATTTTCTCACGGTTATCAAAATCGCTATAAAGACCCTCTTTTAAAACATTTCCAAATTCTTTGTAAAATTCTTCATATTTAGCAGAATCTTTTTTAGACATTTTTCCAAGTTCTGAAAGTACTTTTTTTACAGATGACTTTTGTATCTTTGTCATTACTGCGTTTGATTGTAAAATCTCACGAGAAACATTAAGAGGTAAATCTTTAGAATCAATCACACCACGAAGGAAACGCAGATATGTTGGCATTAACTCTTTCTCATCATCAGTAATGAAAACACGGTTAATATAAAGCTTGATACCAGTTTGGTAGTCAACTCTGTACATATCCATAGGAGCTTTAGAAGGGATGTAAAAAAGAGTAGTATATTCAACTGCACCCTCAGCCTTGTTATGCATCCAAGTTAATGGCTCTTCAGATGAATGTGCTATCGAGCTATAAAAGTCTTTATACTCATCATCAGTAACATCTTTTTTAGCCATTGTCCAAAGTGCATTAGCACGGTTAATTTGTTCGTTTTCTATATCTGTACGAGATGGTTCAATTTCTTCTTTACCTTCATCATCCATAACTGCAGAAATATGCTTTTCTTTATCCATAAATATTGGAAATGGAATGTGGTTAGAGTATTTTTTAATAATAGAATCAATTCTATGAGTTTCTAAAAACTCATCTTCATCATCATTAAGGTACATTACTATAGTTGTACCGTGACCATCTTGAGTTGTATTTTCAATGTCAAACTCGCCATCGCCTTTGCTTGTCCACAAAAATGCTTGGTCTTCACCAGCTTTTTTAGTTGTCACTTCAACTCTGTTTGCAACCATAAAACAAGCATAAAAACCAACACCAAATTGACCAATTAGGTTAGAATCTTCTTTTTGATCACCACTTAGGTTTTCTAAGAAAGCTTTAGTTCCTGATTTCGCAATCGTACCAAGATTATTCATTAAATCTTCTTCGTCCATACCAACACCAGAGTCTTTAAGTATTAAAGTTTTTGCTTTTTTATTGGCAACTATGTCAATACGAGGGTTAAACAACACATCTTTATACTTTTCATCCGTTAAAACTAACATGTTTAATTTATCAAGTGCATCTGATGCATTTGATACTAACTCACGAACGAATATCTCTTTATTTGAATAAAGTGAGTGAATCATCAACTGTAAAATTTGATTTGCTTCCGTTTGAAACTGATGTTTTGCCATTTTTATATTTCCTTGCATTTATTATATTTTAGGAATTATAACAAAGATTTGTTAATCCTAACTATAGCTATAAACAAACCTTAGTCAATACCTATATTTAACCTATTTAGCTATAATAACACTATGAATGATGATTATATAAACTCTATTGAAAAAACACCAACACTCTCTACTAAAAAATGTAAAATCATCTCTTTTTTATTGAAACTATTTTTACAGTTCACTACATACATCGTAGGGCTAGTAACTCTATATATATATGATTATTTCATTGCCATTGCATCCATGCTACTAAGCTATATAATAGTTGGAATTATTCGAGCAAAATTAAGAAATAGTGTAATACCTAAATCTCAACAAGAATATAAATATAATGACAAAGACATAGCAGACTGGTACACAGCCAGAGAGTTATGCATAGAAATCAAGGATTAATAATTGGCACTAATAGACCTACAAAACGTCTCTAAACACTACTCTGCACAAACGATACTCACAGAAGTAAATTTTCATGTCGATGAGGGTGCAAGAATTGTTATAATCGGTAAAAATGGAAGTGGTAAATCTACTCTTATGAAGATAGTCCATGGCTCGCTAGCACAAGATAGCGGTAACCGAATCACTAAGAACAATCTTGAAATAAAGATGCTTGAACAGCGTCCAAATTTTGTTGAAGGGCATAACGTTCGCCAAGCGGTAGAACATGGGCTCAATGAGTTAAACGCAGCCAAAGAAAGATACAATGAACTCTCAATCTTACTTGGAGAGGATTTCCAAAATCAACTACTTTTAGATGAGCATGAAAACCTTTCTCGTTACATAGAACACCATAATGCTTGGAACTTAGATGATAAGATAGAACGAATCATTCAGAGTTTTGACCTTAAGCGCTATGAAGACAAACCCATAACACTTCTTAGTGGAGGAGAGCAACGCCGTGTAGCCCTCGCCTCTTTACTTTTACAAAAGCCTGATATTCTACTTCTTGATGAACCTACCAATCACCTTGATGTATATATGGTGGAATTTCTTGAAGAATTAATTTTAAAAGAAAAATTCACTCTTGTTTTTATTTCTCACGATAGATATTTTATAGATAGCATTGCAACGAAGTCTATAGAAGTTGATGACTGTGCATTAAAAGAATACACTGGTGGTTACTCCAACTATCTAGTACAAAAAGCTGAGTATATTCGAACACTTCAAAAGCAACATGATAATCTACTTGGCGTTTTAAAACGCGAAAATGAATGGTTCGCTCGTGGTGTTAGAGCTCGGCTTAAACGAAATGAGGGAAGAAAAGAACGACTTATGAATCTTCGAGAGGATGCTCAAACTAATCCTGCAAAAATTAGAAAAATGTCAGTTGAACTCCAACGTGAAGCAAAAAGTTTTAATGGAGAAAAAAGTATTAACAAGCAGAAAATGCTTTTTGAAGTTAATGACTTGGGCTTGCAGCTTGGGGACAAAGAACTCTTGAGAGACTTTACAACAAGAATTCTTCAAAAAGATGTTATCGCCATAGTAGGGCCAAATGGAAGTGGAAAATCAACACTGCTAAGAGCTCTTTTAGGACGGGTGGAACCTACTCACGGCGTTATTAAACGCGGTGAGTTTAAAATAGGCTACTTTGATCAACACCGTGAAATGCTTGATGATGATAAAAACCTTATAGAAACATTCTGTCCCAATGGTGGGGACAGAGTAAGTGTGAGAGGAAGTGACCTACATGTTTATGGTTACCTTAAAAATTTCCTCTTTCCAAGAGATTTTTTAGAGAAAAAAGTTGGTGTACTGAGTGGTGGTGAAAAAAACCGTGTTGCTTTAGCTCTTTTATTTACCAAAGATGTAGATATACTCATACTTGATGAGCCTACTAATGATTTAGACATTCCTACTATCAACATTTTAGAAGAACAACTTACAAACTTTACCGGAGCTGTAATAATAGTCTCTCACGATAGATACTTCGTAGATAAAATTGCTAAAAAACTCTTTATATTTAAAGAAGATAAAACAATAGAGGAATCACATCAACAGTATAGTGAGTACTTAGAACTTGAAAAAGAAGTTAAACAACTCTCACACATGGAAGCAGAGTTCAAAAAAGAGACAAAAGTAATCACCGAGATAAAAGAAAAAACAAAAATAATCAAACTCACATTTAAAGAAAAAATAGCACTTGACACACTTCCAAAAGAGATAGATGCTCTTGAATTACTTATAGATGAAAAGAATGAATGCCTTGCTCAGCCAAAGTGCTATGAAGAGATAGGAATAGCTACTGTAGCAAAAGAACTCGCTGACTTAGAAGAACAGTATGAAGTTAAAGTAGAAGCACTTCTACTTATACAAGAGAAAGAAGAAGCTATCAATTCTTAAGATGCTAAATTGTGTAATAGAGTTTTTCTAAACTCTATTTCTTTTACTAATTTTGTGCATCTTTTAAACTATCTGCAATAAGAAATGCTAATTCTAAAGCTTGGTCTGCATTTAGACGTGGATCACAATGAGTATGGTAACGAGAAGATAAATCTTCTTCAGTTACTGTAAAACTACCACCGATACACTCAGTAACATTTTTACCTGTCATCTCTAAGTGAACACCACCACCAAAAGTACCCTCAGCTTTATGAACAGCGAAGAACTCTTTCATCTCAGTAAGAATGGAATCTACTGGACGAGTTTTATAATTTGTAGAAGATTTAATTGTATTTCCATGCATTGGATCACAAGACCATACTACCTTAAGTCCTTCTCTCTCAACTGCTTTTATAAGTGCAGGAAGACCATCACCAACTTTTCCAGCACCCATACGCACAATAACATTTAGTCTTCCAGCTTCATTCTCTGGATTTAACTTATTTGCTAGTCTTACTAAGTCATCAGGATCCATTGTGGGTCCAGCTTTAACCCCAATAGGATTTTTAACACCACTTAGGTACTCAACATGTGCACCATCAAGTTGACGTGTTCTATCACCTATCCATAACATATGTGCTGATGTATCATACCAATCACCTGTTATAGAGTCTTCTCTTGTAAATGCTTCTTCATATGGAAGTAAAAGTGCCTCATGAGATGTAAAAAAGTCTGTCTCTCTAAGTGTTCTATGTGTTTTTGAGTTAACTCCACATGCTTCCATAAAAGTTAAAGAACGCTCTATGTCTTCTGCAAGTTTTTCATACTTCTTGCTTACTTCACCTTGATGTGCAAAGTCTAGAGTCCACTTATGTACTTGGTGTAAGTCTGCTAAACCTCCAGATGCAAATGCACGGAGTAAGTTTTGTGTCGCTGATGCTTGGTTATAAGCTTTTATCATACGTTCAGGATCTGGGATACGAGCTTTCGCTGTAAACTCAGAACCATTAATGATATCTCCTCGATATGAAGCTAACTCAATACCATCAAATGTTTCAGTATCACTAGAACGTGGTTTAGCAAACTGACCAGCCATACGACCTACTTTAACTACGGGCACGCCACCTGAGTAAGTCATAACAACAGCCATCTGCATTAAAGCCTTAAAAGAATCACGAATATTATCAGCATGAAATTCACTAAAACTCTCAGCACAATCTCCACCTTGAAGTAAAAAAGCATTACCGTTGGCAACATTTGCTAACTGATTTTTAAGTGAACGAGCTTCGCCTGCAAAAACAAGTGGTGGATAGTTTTTGAGTTCTGCTAATACTCTGTCTAAATTTGCCTTATCTGGATAAGTTGGTTGTTGTAAAATTGGTTTTTCTCTCCAACTTGATGGACTCCAAGTGCTCATATGAATGCCTTATGTAATAATTGTTTTTGCGATTTTACCTTAATATACATAAAATAATGTTTAGAGATTAGTGTTTAGCTCAAAAAAAGAATACAAAAGTTTTATTTATGCTTATAATTGTATAATTAGCAAATATATAAAAACGGGATAGACATGAAAAAAGATGATGAAATTTCTACATTAGCAGATGTTAAAGTAGCTTTTAGAAATAAATATGAAGACACAAGTGAACGTTTTGCTGAAATTCAAGAGCATATGACAGACGAAGTGAAAAGAGCTAACAAAGTGCTATACCGTTCTAAACAAAATGGTGAAAATCAAATGAAAACGGAACTTACTTATGGAAATTAACTATTTTGACATTATTGCAGCAAGCATAATTTTACTACTTGGATTAAAGGTATTCTCAATGGA
>Ga0233436_1001490_pt1 | contig 19371 bp, 28 predicted proteins | sample SI_122_August201_2_FD_182723 | JGI IMG/M metagenome (GOLD analysis project Ga0233436, IMG submission 182723) | Seawater microbial communities from Saanich Inlet, British Columbia, Canada - SI_122_August2016_150_MG | ecosystem: Environmental > Aquatic > Marine > Inlet | place: Canada: British... | reverse complement strand
GGGGAGTTGCGTCTATCACCAAAGGAATTGCTTAAAAATTCAGCACAATAGCATCGCATGAGTAGATTCACTCGTTTTAAGGAGAGATTTTTCTGGCCGGATTCTACCTATGCAACATGCGGGTTAGGGTGGTGGTGCCGTGGTATTTTCATGAAGAGTTGATTGGTTATATTGAGATGGCTCAGGATGTTCGCCATATCCTTAAAAAGGTCAGTGATGGTCATGCGGTTAATCTGCTTGCAGTGGTTAGAAAAGAGTACCTAGAACAGAAGCAGTGGGAGATTGCACAGAAAATTCGTCCCTTCAAAAAATTTGGATGGGACTTACTGCAGAGGGGAGTGGTTGCTTCAACCACCTTGAATCAACTCTCAGTGAATATTAAGTCTTTGATTAATCAGCACCAGAGTGAAGAGAATCGTGATGAGAGGCATGCTGAACTCTCTATCGAATATCAGGAAGGAGAGCTGCACACGCTGCTTAATGTGATACCCATATCGGACTTTGTTCAGCGACAGGTCGGAGATTTGATTGTTGTGCAGGATGTCTCAAAACAGCACATCTCTTTTGAACGTACTCTGATTACGGTCTCCTTCATCAGTGCCTTCAGTGGTCTGCTGATCTTCTTCCTATTTTTTAAGATATTGGGGCGAGTTCAGCAAGAGACCGTGCAGTATGGTGAAAAAATGTTTGAAGCGATGGAGTCTGCAGAGGCTGCAAATTTAGCCAAGGATGAGTTTCTTGCATCGATGAGCCATGAGTTGCGCACACCATTGACCTCAATTATTGGTTGTAGTGAACTGCTGTTGGGGCGTGACTTTATCGCTGAAGAGAGAGAAGAGTTAGTGCACTCTATCCAGATGGCTGGCCGCTCTCAGCTGGCCCTCGTCAATGATATTCTCGATATGTCAAAAATGCAGTCAGGGCAGTTCTCTATCGATGAGTCACCCTATAACCTCTCCTCATTGACGCATCAGATGGAGCACTTTTTTTTGATCCGAGCGCGTGATGCGCATATTGAATATAGGGTCACTCAAGAGTTTGACGCGGAGTATCAGTTGATCGGAGACCAGCAACGTATTGGTCAGATTTTGATTAACCTGATTGGTAATGCCTTTAAATTTACCAGTCCATATGGATGCATCATTGTGACTATTTTTCAAGATCAGGAGCAGCTCTGTTTTGAGGTGAAGGATAGTGGTATTGGTATGCGCCCTGATGTGTTGAACAAGATTTTCCAGCGTTTTGAGCAGGCAGAACAATCAACCTTTAGTGAGTTTGGAGGAAGTGGACTAGGTCTTTATATCTCTAACAACTTAACTGAAATGATGCGAGGCTCGATAAGGGTGGAAAGTGTTGAAGGAGAGGGATCAACCTTCACACTGCGGATACCTTATCGTGAGAGTGAGTATTCAGCTTATCCAGCACGTGATAAAACCGAGCATACAGCTGTTGATGGGTATTCAGTTTCATATCAAGGTCGTGTACTGGTTGCTGAAGATGTGCCTGCGCTGCAGTTGTTGGCTGAGAAGATCTTAGAGTCCATGGGGGCCGAGGTGGTGGTTGCCAATAATGGGCAGGAGGCTGTGAGTATGGCTGTTGATAGTGATTTTGACTTGATCTTGATGGATATGCAGATGCCAGTGATGGATGGGCTTGAAGCGACCCAGCGATTGCGAGAAGGGGGGAAGCAGACGCCGATTGTCGCGCTTACTGCCAATGTCATGCAGAAACATCGTGAATCTTTCAAGCTGGTGGGGTGTGATGGTTTTCTCAATAAACCGATTGAGCGCCAAGAGCTGGAGCATATTTTGAGGCAATACTTAAAGCCTGATTCAGGCTGTCTATCACGGGTTGTAGATCGGCGTAAAAGAGAGAGAAGAGCAGTCGATAGAAGGACTGCAGATAGAAGAGAGTTGACCTCTCCAGTAGAGGAACCAGTGCCGCAAGTCGCGGTGAGCACTGTACTTGACGGTTTAGATGCTACTGTTGCGGAACGATTGATGGCGGAGTTTTATCAAACTATGGCGCAGCTTAATAAGGAGGTGAGAGGCGGGCTTTCTGATGAAAACTGGAAACAGCTCCATGAGGCGGCGCATGTTGTCAAAGGGAGTGGCGCGGCGTTTGGTTATCCTGCTTTGACCGCCTCAGCAGAAAAGGTGTGTGATGCGATTGATCAGAAGTTGTTTGAAATGGTTCCATCCTATACAGAAGCACTGTTACAGGGGATGGGTGAGGTGGTGGAATAGCGCGACTGAGCTGGGCTTTACTGCTCGGCCTTACGGTCCCGTTGTAATAGGTCACGTACGGCATCGCGGGGAGGTTTCCCTTGATGTAAGACCTGTGCAACCTGCTCGGTAATCGGCATCTCAATCTGTAGATCATGAGCCATCTGGCTGACATCACGTGCGGCATCTAGCCCTTCTACCACTTGACCTATTGCCAGTAGGGCCTGATCTATTGAAGCGCCGCTACCTACCGCCAGTCCCATACGGCGGTTGCGTGATTGATCATCGGTACAGGTGAGCACTAAATCTCCAAGACCACTTAACCCCATAAAGGTCTCTGGCTGCCCCCCCATGCGGATACCCAGCTTCATCTGCTCATGGAGTCCACGAGTCATCAGTGCGGCACGGGTATTGGAGCCAAAGCCGAGTCCATCTGCAATGCCAGCGGCAATCGCCAGTATATTCTTGGTGGTGCCGCCAATCTCTACGCCGGGTAGATCCTGACTGGTATAGCAGCGGAAGGTCTCACTGTGAAACAGGTCCGCTACTGTATGTGCCGCATCAACACTATCTGATGCGATGGTAATGGCGGTCGGTAGACCTTGAGCAACCTCTTTGGCGAAGCTTGGGCCAGAGAGTAGCGCCTTAGGGTGCTTGACACCAAGCTCCTCCTCAACCACTTGATGTAGTAGTTTGTGGCTACTTTTCTCTACCCCCTTGGTGGCCCAAGCTAACAGTGCGTCTGCACTAAGTATTGGCTTGAGTTGCTGTAGCATCGTGCGGAAGGCGCTACTCGGTACCACCACCAGCACCATCACTGCATCAGACACCGCCTGCTGCAGGTCTGCTTGCGTGGTTACTGTTGAAGGTAGTGGAATACCGGGTAGATAGTGGAGGTTCTCCCGTTCACGTTCGATTTCACTCAAGTGGTCTGCACGGTGACCCCAAAGGCTAACCTGATGACCATTACGCCCCAGCTGGACCGCCAATGCGGTCCCCCAGGAGCCAGCCCCCAGTACCGCAATTTTTTTGGTAGTGGTGGGCATAGTTAAGCCTTAGTGCTTGGTCTCTTCTTCAGCGGTTTCGGCTTGCTGATTCTGTGCGTAAAGCGCATCAAAGTTGATTGGAGCCAACAGCAGTGGAGGGAATCCACCCTTGGTAGTTAGGTCCGAGATCGCCTCACGCGCATAGGGGAAGAGTACATTGGGGCAGTAGGCTCCCAGTAGATGGCCCATTGCGCCCTCTTCAAATCCAGCTAAAGTAAAGATACCAGCCTGCTGTACCTCAATCAGGAATGCGGTCTGCTCCTCCACCTTAACCGTGGCTGTTAGGTTCAATACCACCTCATAGACATCATCGGCCAACTTGGTGTTCTTGGCGCCTACCTGCAGGTTGGTGTCTGGAGCCCATTGAATTTGAAAGACAGCCGGTGCGTTGGGTGACTCGAAAGAGACATCCTTCAGATAAATTTTCTGAATATCAAAGGTGGTCTGTGGGGCTTCGTTCTGCGCTTCTTCGCTCATGCTGCTGTTCTCAATTTAATTTTCTATGGGATAGGAAAGTGTCAGGTGTATTGTTTGACCCACTGAACCAGCTGAGGCAACTGCATTGCACCTGCTTGACGTGCGATCTCTTGACCATGTTTGAAGATGGCTAAGGTGGGTATGCTCTGGATACGGTATTGTGCGGCCAACTGCTGATGGATTTCAGTGTTGACCTTCGCTAAGCGATAGTGGGGCTGTAGCTGTGCCGCTGCCTGGGTAAAGATCGGAGCCATCATTTTGCAGGGGCCACACCAACTGGCCCAGAAATCAACCACTACAGGCAGATCATTTTTGCTGATATGGCGCAGAAAGTTAGATCCCGTCAACTCCAGGGGAGTTCCATCAAAGAGGGATTGGTGGCATCTGCCACACTTACCACCATCACTCAGTTTACTGGTGGGTACACGGTTGATGCCACTGCAGTGTGGACAGACGATATGCAGGGCATCACTCATCGCTTACTGCTCCAGTAGAGGGTCGAGCTCTCCAGCTGCATTCAGAGCAGAGAGGTCATCAAACCCACCTACATGGAGGTCGCCGATAAAGATCTGAGGTACGGTTTTGCGCTTGCTACGAGCCTCCATCTTGGCCCATGCATCGGCATCGCCGTCGATAAAGATCTTGGTGTACTCTGCACCCTTGCGCTCCAGTAGGGCCTCAGCCATACGGCAGTAGGGGCAGGTTTGTGTTGCGTATACTTCAATATTTGGCATCTTTTAATCCACTGTCTATTATTTATACGATACGGGGAGACCTGCACTCTTCCAGGAGAGAATGCCCCCCTTTAGATTGTAGACATGTTCAAAACCATCTTTCTTCAACTGTCCGCAGGCGACACCGGAACGGTTGCCTGAGCGACAAATAATGGCAACCGTGTGTGAGCGGTGTTGCTCCAGATCACCCATCTTCTCTCTCAATTTATTAAGAGGAATGTGTTTGGCATCTTTGATGTGACCATCTTTGGTTAGCTCATCTTTGTTGCGGACATCAATCAGTAGGGTATCTTCACCGTTTAGAAGTCGCACCGCAGCCTCTGCAGAGATTGACTCAAAACCGCGCAGTTGATCGCCGAATATGTTGAAGATCAACATGGCCAAGGTGATCAGAAAGGCGGCGACAAGCTCCCAGTGGTTGAGGGAGAAGGTGTATAGCTCTTGCATATGGAAAATTACCTGTTAGCAGCCAGAATCACAGGCATCTTTACCGATGTTCATCTTTTTCAGTAGTATCTCAGGCGGGCAGAAACCGGTAAAGGCGCTCTGAAGCAGGTTAAATCCGACAAATGCGGTTAGCCAGAGCCAGCTCACATCCATAGAGATGGTGCCGTCAAGAATAACGGAAAGTAGGACGATTGCGCCAGCCATAGCGCGCATGATTGATTCTCTAGTCATGGTTAATTCTCTTAAAGTCAGTAATTCAAGGCCAGCGAATGATACGCAGACCGGGTAATGTGCGTGCGTATTATAGCGCAAACAACACCACAATCAGCAGCGACAGAAGACCTCTTTCATCATGCTGATCAGCTTCAGGGTGCGGTTGTCACCGACCATGTAGAAGACGCGGTTGGCCTCCTTGTAAGAGTCAAGAATACCGCGATCACGAAGTGTCGAAAGGTGTTGGGAGATATTGCTCTGAGAGGTACCCACTGCATCCACAATCTGCTGAACGCTGAGTTCACTCTCACCCAATACACAGAGAATTTTTAGGCGCAACGGGTGCGACATCGCCTTCAATGAGCGTGAGGCGCGATCGATATCCTCGTCGTTACCTAACAGGCTATTGGTATCTTCACAGCCACTACTCTCTACTGCCGAATCACTCATCTAACGACTCTCCTCTTTCCTTGAGTTGATGCAAGGCATTTCTGAAAGTGCCTTTTATTCACATTTGAATAGCATGACATTATATAATAATACGATCATTGTCTACTTTGAGATGCATTAAATTCCTATGAGTGGAAAACGTGGCCCAGCTGTACTCTGTATTCTCGATGGGTGGGGATACCGTGAATCAACCGATTGTAATGCCATTGCAGCAGCAAAAACCCCAAATTGGGATAAGCTCTGGGCAGAGAATCCCCATACCCTGATCACCACGCATGGCGCGGAGGTGGGGCTGCCTGCGGATCAGATGGGTAACTCCGAAGTGGGTCACCTCAACCTCGGTGCGGGTCGTGTGGTCTACCAAGAGTACACCCGTATCTGCCGCTCCATTCGTACCCACTCTTTCTACGACAACCAAACCTTGGTTGACCCGATCGATGCAGCGATTGAGAGCAACAAGGCTATCCATATTCTGGGGCTGCTCTCTCCCGGAGGCGTCCATAGCCATGAAGAACATATCCACTCCATCGTGCGCATGGCCGCTGACCGTGGCGCGAAGAAGATCTATCTCCACGCCTTTCTCGATGGGCGAGATACCGCTCCCAAGAGCGCAGAGAGCTCGCTAGAGGCGATGGAGCAGGTGTTTGATGAGATTGGTGTCGGTTGCTTTGCCTCAATCATCGGGCGTTACTACTCGATGGACCGAGATCGGCGCTGGATGCGGGTAGAGAAGTCCTATCGGGCAATGGTAGAAGGGGTGGCAGACTATCGTGCAAAAACCGCAATGGAGGCGCTGGAGATGGCCTATGCGCGTGATGAGAATGATGAGTTTGTCGATGCCACAGTAATCGCTCCTGAAGGGGAGGCACCACTGCAGATCCACGATGGTGATGCGGTACTGTTTATGAACTATCGCTCAGACCGTGCACGTCAGCTTACCGAGGCGTTGATCCTTGAAGATTTTGAGGGGTTCGAGCGTCAGGTTTGGCCCAACCTAGGATCGGTCACCTCGCTGACAGAGTATAAAAAAGAGTACAACATCCCCGTTGCTTTCCCGCCGGAGCGTCTCAACAACGTCTTTGGGGAGTACATCTCCAAGTTTGGACTGCATCAGCTGCGTATAACAGAGACCGAGAAGTATGCTCACGTCACCTTCTTCTTTAATGGTGGACGTGAAGAGCCATTCCCCTATGAGGATCGCCTGCTGATCTGCTCTCCAGACGTGCAGACCTATGACCTGCAGCCAGAGATGAGTGCCTATGAGGTCACTTCGCGTCTGGTCGATGAGATCAGAGGAGGTGACTATGATGTGATCATTTGCAACTTTGCCAACTCCGATATGGTGGGGCATACCGGTAAACTAGAGCCAGCAATTGAGGCTATTCAGGCGCTGGATGACTGTCTGGAGCGTATTGTGGGCGCGATGCAAGAGGTCAATGGTGATCTGCTGGTGACAGCCGACCATGGCAATAGTGAAGTTATGTGTAACCGTGAGACGGAGCAGCCACACACCTCTCATACGTTGAATCCAGTACCGTTGGTCTATATGGGTAATGGGGTCAATGCTGAGTCCCTGTCCAGTGGCTCACTGCGGGATATTGCGCCGACCCTGCTGCAGATACTGAAGCTTGATGTGCCTACTGAGATGACCGGTCAGAGCCTAATCAACGAAGCGGAATAGGCGGTTACCATCCCCCAAAGGGGGTCATCCAGTTACAGGGTGGAGGTAGTGAGTTACAGAATGAACCGCCCTGCTTCTGCTTGGGCTGCTGGATAGGGTTCCACTGTGGGCTATAAGAGGGCGCTGAGGGTACGGTGAACGGCGTATAAGCCTGGAGGGCTGGCTGTTGCATCGCCCCAGAGAGCCACCATGCGGGGTCTATCGCCTCTCTGCTTCCTAATAGAATATTGTTCCAGCTGGCCTGCTCTCTATACTGCCAACGCTCGTTGGCAGGCTGAATCTGAGAAACAGATTCAGCAGACTCGACAACCTCAGCAGACTCGACAACCTCAGCAGACTCGACAACCTCAGCAGACTCGACAACCTCAGCAGACTCGACAACCTCAGCAGACTCGACAACCTCAGCAGACTGAAGCAGTTCAGGCTGTTCTGTAGCTACAGGGGAAGTAGGCGTTGAGCTACAGGCACTAAGGAGTAGTGCCAGTAAGGTAAGGGAGACGGAGGTCTGTATTGGAGATTGCATGGCCCAGAATGTGAACCGGATTATTTCTGCTCAGAGGGGTCTTTTTCTGACTCTTCATCAAACTCTTCTGCATCATCGTCATAATCGCCACCATCCATCAGCTCCAGCTCCTCATCGAGAGCCCGCTCTGACTCCGCATCCAGCTCTCCGTAACGCTCAGAGATGGGGGATTCATAATGGTCCATACGGATATTATCCGCCTCACGCTGTGCCTGCTTGCGTGCACGATCTTCACGCGCTTGTGCAGCCTCATCCAACGGCTCTTCATTGCTGCTCTCTGCAGCATCCAGTTCGGTACTTGAAGTGTCGCTGGATTCCGCTTGGTCCTCTTCGGCCTCAATACGGTCCAGCTCCGCCTCCATCTCAGTATCCGTGGGTGCTAGGTAGTCACTCTTAAACTCGGTTGGGTCAAAGGGCTTTTTTGTGCTCTCTTCAGTAGAGGACTTATCGGAAGGTGAGATCACTGGAGCTGCTTGGGGAGCGCGGGCTGCTTTTCCGCTGTCAGGGTCGTCATCACCGTTATCGTCATCCTCTTTAGGCATAAAGAAGGGGGCGAAGAGGATGCCAGCTTCAAATAGCAGCCACATCGGAATCGCCAACAGTGTCTGTGAAATCATATCGGGAGGGGTCAGCAGCATGCCGATTACAAATGCACCGACAATCACATAGGCGCGCTTCTCACGCAGACTATCTGGGGTGGTGGTACCCATCCAACAGAGCAGAATGGTCGCAATGGGCACCTCAAAGGCGATACCAAAGGCGAAGAAGAGTTTGAGCACGAAGTCGAGATAGTCCTTCATGTCCGGCATCACCTCAACCCCTTCCGGTGCCGTGGTGGTTAGGAAGGCGAAGATCAGCGGGAAGACCACGTAGTAGGCGAAGGCCATACCGACATAGAAGAGAATGGTGCTAGAGGCGGCCAGCGGCATCACCATCTTGCGTTCATGTTTGTACAGGCCTGGCGCAATAAAACCCCAGACTTGGTAGAGAATGTAGGGGATAGCGATGTAAAACGAGAGCACCAGCGTCAGCTTGAAGGGGGTCAAGAAGGGGGAGATCACCCCTGTTGCGATCATGCTCTGCCCCTCCGGCAGCAGCTCCATCAGCGGGCTGGCAATATAGTGGTAGATGTCGTTGGCAAAGCCAAACAGAGCCAGAAACAGGATTAGGATCGCCAGTACAATGCGCAGCAGTCGATCACGCAGCTCAATTAGATGGCTGACAAAGGGCTGCTCGCTTCCCAGATTCAGAGAGTCCCCACTCATGTGCGTGGTTCATCCTTATTTAGGGAGGGGTTGAGGTCATAGTCTGAGGTGTCGTCACCAGTGCTGTTTTCAGCCTCTAGTGCGGCCTCATTGGTGGCAGTTACCATCTCATCTGTGCTCTGCTTGATGTCTGCCATATCGGCCTTGGTCTCTTCAATGATCTCATGCAGCCCGGTGCCTTGGGTGTGCTTCTCCATCGCCTTTTTCATCTCATCAGCCTTCAACTCGCGATCGATGTCCGACTTGACTGAACTGATAAAACGAGAGATACGACCAAACCATTTGCCTGCCGTGCGTGCGAGCCCAGGCATACGCTCGGGGCCGACCACAATTAGAGTGACCACACCGATAATCGCCAGTTCCCAGAAACCGATATCAAACATGATGAGAGATTAAACCTGTATTAGCGCTGATATAGAGACAGCGGACAGAAGCCCCTTCATTAGCGAAGGGGAGGGCAACTAAGAGAGAGCTTACGCCTTCTCTTTCTCTTCTACCTTCTCACCCTCAACGACGTTCTCTTCCGCCTGCTTAAGTTGAGCGGGCTCAGCATTTTCTGCTTCGGCTGCTTTGCTACCATCGTCCTTCATCGAGCTTTTGAAGCTCTTGATTGCGCCGCCCAAGTCGCCACCTACATTCTTCAGTTTTTTAGTACCAAAGATCAAGACCACCAATACCAGAATGATCAATAACTGCCAGATTCCAATGCCTCCAACGCCCATCGTACAACTCCCTTATTTATAAATTTGTGAGTAAACCGTCCGCTTACAGACGGGTGATTATAGTGTCTCTAACCGAAGCCGGGGAGATTTTTCCCACCCAATAGGTGCATATGTAGGTGGAATACCACCTGACCGCCACCCGCACCCGTATTGATGATGGTGCGGAAGCCACTCTCCAGCCCCTGTTCCTGAGCAATGATGGGCAGTTTACGCATCATTCGCGCAACCACGGCATCATCTGCCTCGCTTAATGTGTCGAGACTTTCGGTGTGCTGCTTGGGGATCATCAGTAGATGGACCTCAGCTTTGGGGGCTATATCCTTGAAGACCAATACCTCCTCATCCTCATAAACCACATCAGCAGGCACCTCGCCCGCCACCATCTTGCAAAATAGGCAGTCGCTCATTATTGGCTCCTCGCAGCTTTCTCATCGTGTCCAGAGAGTCCGAAGCGGCGCTCCAGCTCTCCCAGTACCTCATCCGGGGCGATCCCCTGGTCGCTCAACAGCACCATCGTGTGGAACCAGAGATCAGCGGTCTCATAGATGATCTGCTCGCGATCCCCGTCTTTGGCGGCGATCACCGTCTCGGTTGCCTCTTCACCAATCTTCTTCAGGATGGTGTCTAGCCCCTTGTGGTAGAGGTGAGCAACATAGGATGACTTCGGGTCGGAGCCTTTGCGCGCCTCCAGTACGGTAGCCAGCTGGTTGAGGATATCGCTCATCTACTTCTCTCCCTGATTCAGTAGTGCTTTCAGTCTACGCAGACCGCTAGAACGGTTGTCGGTTGGACGTTGTAAAATCTCTTCACCGCTAATGCCGGGCTGATCATAAAAGGCAGCATTGGCCTCATCATCAACCGATAGTGCGGAGCCATCCAGTGCCACGCCCGCGAACAGTCCACGACTGCGTGACCAAGAGTAGATCTCACTATCCAGTGTGGCGTCGGTGGCAACGGTGGTGTCTCGACCCACTGGGCCTGCAGCAATGGCTGCATCGACACCCAGTGTGATTTTTCCGTTTAACAGACTGTTAATGGTATTGGGGCGCTTGAAGGTGAGGATAACATCGCTTGATTGTGCGCCAATCTGGTAGCCAATACTGGCACCGCTCATGCTGACGAAGATCGGATCATTCCAGCGCCTCTCTTTACGAAACAGCATCACCCCATTACCGTGGCTAACGCCAACGCCCCAGCCTACACTGAGCATGCCGGGCAGGATGACAACGCCATCACTGCGCTGTAGCAGCTGGACGGGCAGGGTCTCTTCAGAAGGTTCATTGAGAATATCTTCCAGTACCTGGACCGCAGACCAGATGGTGGCGGTCTCTTGCCCTCCGGCTTGTACAAATAGAGGGGTGATCAGTAACAGCAGAGAGAGCAGTCGCTTCACGACTTATACATCTCCTTAGGATCTTTCAGTACGGGTTCGGTAGTCTCCCACTGCTGATCGATCAACTGGTGGAAGAAGCAGCTGTGACGACCCGTGTGACAGGCGATCCCCCCCTTCTGCTCAACGGTGATCAGAATAACATCTTTGTCACAATCCAGACGCATGGAGTGAATGGTCTGTTGGTTGCCAGACTCCTCTCCCTTGCGCCATAGCCTCTGGCGCGAGCGAGACCAGTAGACGGCAGTGTCGTTCTCTTCGCTTAAACGTAGTGCTTCTCGGTTCATCCATGCAAACATCAGAATGTCGCCGCTACCCAGCTCTTGCGCGATCACTGGGACCAGCCCGTTCTCATCCCACTTGATCTCATCGGTCCAGTCGGTAGTCTGCTCACTTATCGTGGTTTGATCGTTCATAGTCGTACCTCAATCCCCTGTTCTGCCATAAATGCCTTAGCCTCTCCTACAGTGTATTCGGCAAAATGGAAGATGCTAGCAGCCAGTACCGCATCTGCACCCCCTTTCAATACACCGTCAGCCAGATGCTGCAGGTTACCGACACCGCCTGAGGCGATCAGTGGTACCGAAACGGCTTCACTGACCGCCTTGTTGAGCGGCAGGTTAAACCCCTGCTTAGTGCCATCTCGATCCATGCTGGTTAGCAGGATCTCTCCGGCACCGTACTCCACCATCTTCTGTGACCACTCGATGGCATCAATTCCGGTCGGTTTGCGACCACCGTGGGTGAAGATTTCCCATCTCAGTGGCTCCCCCTCTGCAGAGACACGTTTGGCATCGACGGCCACCACAATACACTGCGAGCCAAAGCGCTCGGAGGCTTCACGTACAAATTCTGGGTTAAACACGGCAGCGGTATTGATCGCCACCTTATCGGCACCGGCATTGAGCATGCGGCGTACATCGGCCACTTCACGAATGCCACCCCCCACGGTTAGTGGGATAAAGACCTGACTGGCAACCTGCTCCACCACATGGACGATGGTGTCACGCCCCTCATGGCTGGCGGTGATGTCGAGGAAGGTGATCTCATCGGCCCCTTCATCATCATAACGACGAGCGACCTCAACCGGATCTCCGGCATCGCGGATATCGACAAATTGTACCCCTTTCACCACTCGACCTTGGTCTACATCGAGGCAGGGGATGATACGTTTCGCCAGACTCATAACGGTATCCTTTACTTATTCTGGTCTGAGTAGGATTGCGCCTCTGCAAAGTCGAGGGTCCCCTCATAGATGGCTCGTCCGGTGATTGCGCCCATAATGCCGTGGTCGGCCACCGCGCAGAGCCCTTCGATATCCTGCATATTGGTGATACCACCGGAGGCAACAATGGGGATGTTGACCGCATCGGCCAGATTTTTGGTTGCCTCTACGTTTACCCCCTGCATCATTCCGTCACGGCTGATGTCGGTGTAGACAATGGCAGAGACCCCATCGGCCTCAAAGGATTTGGCAACATCCGTGGCGTTTTGGTTGGAGACCTCAGCCCAGCCGTTGATCGCGACCATACCCTCTTTGGCATCGATACCGACAATTACATGGCCGCCAAACTCACTGCAGATCTCACGGATAAAGTCTGGTTCGGTGATCGCTTTGGTGCCGATGATGACGTACTGCACACCCGCATCCAGATAGGTCTGTACCGTCTCGCGGGTGCGAATGCCGCCACCAATCTGGATCGGCAGGTCGGGGTAGGCTGCGGCGATTGCGTGGACCACGCCCGCATTCTTCGGCTCGCCATCAAAGGCGCCGTTGAGGTCGACCAGATGGAGACGGCGTGCTCCCTGTTCTACCCACTGTCCAGCCATCGCAACCGGATCATCGGAGAAGACGGTCTCGTCTTCCATAATGCCTTGGCGCAGGCGTACACACTTTCCATCTTTTAGATCAATAGCGGGGATAATCAGCATAGTAAATTACTCGTTCAATCAATGTTTAGGAGCGCCCATTCCACTGGGTGAAGTTCTTCAGCAACTGCAGGCCTGCATGTTGGCTCTTCTCCGGGTGGAACTGGGTGGCAAAGATGTTGTCGCGATAGAGGGCACAGGTAAAGTCAAAACCGTAGCGGCTGCTGGCGGCAATCTCATCGGGTGTTTTTGGTTCAGCGTAGTAGCTGTGGACGAAGTAGAAGCGGCTCTGATCCGCAATCTCACTCCACATCGGGTGGTCGATCTGTTGGGCTACCTGGTTCCACCCCATGTGTGGGATCTTCAGCCTCTCACCATTCGCATCGTCGGCATCAATCAGCGGATTGGGGAACTGTTTCACCTCACCGGGGAGGATGCCCAAGCCTGCAGTGCCCTCGTTCTCTTCACTGCGATCCAGCAGCAGCTGCATCCCCAAGCAGATACCGAGGAAAGGGCGATCCGTAGCGACCTCTTTTACCAGCTCAGAGAGGTTGTGCCTCTCCAGCTCGGCCATACAGTCGCGCATCGCACCCACGCCGGGGAAGACAATACGCTCTGCACCACGAATGGTGTCGGCATCATCGGTGACTACGACATTGAGGTCTGGGGCGACATGCTCTAATGCTTTAGAGACCGAGCGTAGGTTACCCATGCCATAGTCAATGACTGCAACGGTAGACATAGTTTATAGCGCCCCTTTGGTAGAGGGGAGTTGCTCGCCCATACGCAGATCGGCGGTCATCGCCATGCGTAGAGCACGACCAAAGGCCTTGAAGATCGTCTCAGCGATATGGTGGCTGTTGCGCCCGCGAATGGCGTCAATATGTAGCGTTGCGCCCGCATGGTTTGTAAAGCCCTGGAAGAACTCATAGAACAGTTCGGTGTCAAACTCACCAATGGTGCTGCTGGGAAAATCGGCATGGAACTCCAGCCCGGGGCGACCGGAGAAGTCAATCACCACCCGCGACAGTGCCTCGTCTAACGGCACATAGGCATGGCCGTAACGGTTGATGCCACGCTTATCGCCCAGTGCCTTGGCAAAGGCCTGCCCCAGTGTGATACCGATATCCTCTACCGTGTGGTGGGCATCAATATGCAGATCGCCATCGGCCTTGACCTTCATGTCGATCAGCCCGTGGCGCGCCACCTGCTCCAACATGTGCTCCAGAAATGGGATGTCGGTATAAAAAGAGGAGTCACCACTGCCATCCAGATCAACGGTGACCTGAATCTGTGTCTCCAGCGTGCTGCGTTCAACGGTGGCTGTACGGTTGCTCATATGGGCTTTATCTCATTAGGTAAGGGCAATCATTTAGCGCGATAGAATACCTTGTTCTGCGGGTAGTTTGAACTCTTACTGGTCAAGTGGTAAAAAATTGATTAAGATCAAACGTAAGCTATGAATACTTACAGTATTCTCAAATATTCTAATAAACAATAACATAACTCTAACAACCCGCTATGGCCCAGAAAAAACAGCCCGCAGTCCTCTGTCCTCAATGTGAACTGAATGACGTATGTCGTCAGTATGAAAAAGATGATGCTCTACGCGCCGCGGGCGAAAGCCTGGGTGATGTCACACCCCAGAACAATGTTGCTAAGGGAGTGAGTGTCTGTCAGGCAGAAAACAGATTTGAGTATCTCTACGCGGTACATGAGGGGGCGTTTAAAAGTGTAGTGACGCTGCCGGGGGGCGAAGAGCGGGTGACAGGCTTTCATTTTGCTGGAGAGATCATCGGTGCTGAAGGGGTGAGTACTGGAAAGTATGGTCGTACTGTCGTTGCACTACAGGATGGACAGGTCTGCTACTTTCCAGAGACAGCCTTTTCGGCTGATGAGAACGACAACAGCAAAATCCGCCAAGGGTTGTTGATGGCTATGAGTCATCAAGTAAAAAATGAGCAGTGGACGGGGCTGATGGCGGCACACCGTGCCGAGCAGCGTGTGGCCCTGTTCCTCTTCATGATCTCCAAGCGTTTTGAATTTCACGGCTTCTCCTCGGATGAGTTCAGACTGCCGATGTCGCGTGATGATATTGCCAGCTATCTTGGATTGGCTGTAGAGACCGTGAGCCGCTCCTTCCAGAAGCTGAAAGGTGCGGGGATGATTCAAGTCAGTGGGCGTAATGTGATACTCGAAGACCGCGATGCACTGCAGGGCTTCTCCTGATTTTTTCTTTTTTAAGAGCGCAACAGAAAGGTTGCGGGTCCATCATTGACCAGCGCCACCTGCATATCTGCACCAAACTGACCGCTCTCCACAAGTGGGTGTAGTTCACGCGCCCGCTCTACCAGTCGATGGAATAGCTGTTCGCCCAGCGCAGGCTCGGCGGCAGTAGAGAAGCCGGGCCGCATCCCCTTTTGGGTATCTGCAGCCAAGGTGAATTGTGGCACCAGCAGCAGTCCCCCATTGACCTGTTGTAGCGAGAGGTTCATCTTGTCGTCCATGTCCGAGAAGATGCGGTAGCCCAGTATGCGCTGCAACAGCCGTTTCAGTGTCGCTTCACTATCCTCTGGCTCCACCCCAACCAGTACCAGTAGCCCTGCATCAATCCTGCCCACGGATGTGCGATTGATAGTGACCTCCGCGGAGGTGACGCGCTGCAGTAGTCCAATCATCTTTAACGCACCCTATCGGGCAAAGGGAAACATTAACTTTTCAGGCTCAGTGAATAGGTTGATGTCGTAAGCCATCCGCGCCATATTCTGGTCCATGCTGTTCATTGCGCCGTTCATCTGATTGATGTCGTTGCTCATGCCATTGATAGCGCCTGACATCTGTCCAATATTCTCAGACATGCCGCTGATCTGACCCGTCATTCCGCCAATATTGCGGTTGAGCTGGTGCATATCCTGCGCCATTCCCCCCATATTGGCGGACATTGACTGCATGCCGATGCGCACCTGTTTGAAGTCCTCCGACATCCCCGCCTGACCCTGCGCCATACTCTGCGCCATGGTGCTCATACGGTTACGCATATCTCGCATATCTTGTGACATGCTTCCGACATCCTTTCCCATCTGTACCACAGCACTGGTCATATTGTGCATATTCAGCCCCATGCTCAACATAAATAGCGCCATGCCTCCGCCTGCTGCGATAGCACCAATGACAACTGGGGAGTTATATTTAGGTTTTGGGTTATTCTCAATCTTATTGGTTGGCTCAGCCATCCACTACTCCCGTTTTGATCCACTTTAGTCCGTTTTAGCACTGCTCCCATGGAAGTCCACGGAATCGCCAACCGCCTACTATACTACGTTGGTGGTGATCGTCCAACTCTCCTTCAAAACCTTCATCGATGTTATAGATCTCACTAAAGCCATCCTCAACCAGCTTACGCCCTGCCTCTAGTGAGCGCTTGCCGCTACGGCAGATCAGAATGATGGGTGCGCTGGAGATGGTGTCGTTCTCGTGGATGCCGCCGAGAATCAGTTTGCGAATATCAACCCCGAAATGTTCGTTAATCTCCCAGTCGGGCTCATCAATCCAAGGGATGTGCACGGCCCCGGTAGGGTGGCCGACAAATAGAAACTCCATACTGGAGCGCACATCAATCAGCAGTGCGCGTGGGTTATCCTGTACCATCTGCCACGCTTCTGCAGGTGTAACAGAGGTGATGTCGTCATTTTTCATGGTGTCCCCCGACTATTGAGTCTTTATATTGTTGATGTGGGTATATGGTATTTTATATCTGAGATTTATCAAAGTACAAAAATGGATAAGAAGAACTTTATTAAGCCGCCAAAGAGCCTACTACGGCAGGTAGGGCGTGCAATTGCCGATTACGAGATGATCCAAGAGGGGGATCGCGTGATGCTAGGGCTCTCTGGTGGGAAGGATTCGCTCTCACTGCTGCATCTGCTGCTTCACCTGCAGCGTCACGCCCCCATACACTTTGAGGTAGAGGCGATGACCGTTGACCCAGAGATGGAGACCTTTCGGCCTGAGGTGTTACGAGAGTATATGGCATCACTGGGGGTGCCTTGGCATATGGTCTCTCAACCCATTATGGAGCAGGCAGAGGGGCATATGAGGGGTGACTCTTTCTGCTCTTGGTGTGCGCGGATGAAGCGTGGAATTATGTACACCACGCTACGGGAGCGGGGCTTTAATGTGCTGGCGTTAGGGCAGCACCTGGATGATCTGGCAGAGAGCTTCTTGATGTCTGCCTTTCACGAGGGGCGACTCAACACTATGAAGGCGCATTACCAAATTGATGCGGAGGACCTGCGGGTAATTCGCCCGTTGGTCTATGCGCGTGAACGCCAGCTGCGAGACTTTGCGCTAGAGGCAGAGCTACCGATTGTGATTGAGAACTGCCCCGCGTGTTATACCAAGCCGACACAGCGGGCGCATATGAAAGAGTTGTTGGCGCAGGAGGAGGCGGGAACGCCACACCTGTTTAAGACCTTGCTATCGACTATGAAGCCGTTGATGGCGAGAGATGGTGGGCGAAATTGAAGCTCCCTCTACTCCCACTCCAGCTCCTCATACACTCGCTGTGCATTTTTCCCTTTGAGTTGTGGGTAATTTTTCAGATAAGAAAATTGGGATTGGTCAATGCGTCCGATCTCCTCCATACCCAAATCGTTGTCGATAAGCTGTTGAACGGCACCGCGCAGAAACAGTAGGTAGTCATAGGTGTCAGCGGTTGCTTTGGCGAGGTTTGCGGGCTGCCCATGTCCACCAACAACTATCTTGGGCTGTTTTGCGGCCATCTGCTGGAATACGGTAATCCAGCTGCGGTGTGAGGATTGCGAGCCAATACCAAGCATACGATCGGTGTAGACAATATCTCCACTAAACATGATTTTCTGTTTGGGTAGCCAAACAAAAATGTCGCCGGGGGTATGGGCAGCACCCGCGTGATAGAGTTCAATACGGGTTGCACCGACATTGAGTAGAAGTTGATCTGAGAAGGTTTGGTCGGCACAGACTGGCTCGGTGCCTTCCATTCCAGCGCTTCCAACCAGCTTATCCAAGACACTCCACTGTCTCTGTAGGCGTGCATTCTGATCCTCTACCGCTCTCTCGCTGGCGATGATACGGGCTCCCAAAGCTTGGAAGTAGCTGTTGCCTAACCAGCGGTGGTCTTGTCCGCCGGTGTTGATTACGATCTTTATCGGTTTGTCTGTAAGGGTGCGGATGGCATTATGGATCATCTGTGCACCTTGATAGGTTGCTCCAGAGTCGATCAGCACCACGCCATCGTCTGTAATCACAACGCCGAAGTTGGCATTGTTACCGAGGTTTTGAGGGGTGCGATTGGTGGTTGGTCCAATCAAGGCATAGATGTTGTCTGCTAGTTGTTCAACTTTTAGAGCGGATGGAATATTGGCATAACTGTTGAGTGATAGGCTGAAAAGGGTGGTGAAGAGGAGAAGGGGCAATGTTTTCATAAAGTCTTGTGCTACAAAGTATCCTATGTTTCCAGTATTATCGAATTAATGGGGCAAATTTTTTTCAGGTGGAGCAGCTGCCTGTGCAGCACTCTTCTGTCAGGAATGCTATGGTCTCATCCAGCGCATCATACTTTGGTATACAGTGAAGCACCCGCCCCTCACGATGCTGCTCAACCAACCCAGCAGAGACCAGTCGTGCAATATGGTGTGACAGTGTGGAGGCTGGAATGCCAATGACACGCTGTATATCCCCAACAGAGCAGCCATCATGACCGCACTTCACCAGATGGCGAAAAACACTCAAGCGTGTGCTATGGCCAAGTTCAGCGAGCCTTTTTGCGGCGAGATCTAATTCCATATGTGTACGATAGCGTAAGCAGGGCATGCTTGCAATATTCTAGAAATATCGAACAGTAAGGTGTTGTGCGATATTTAAAGGCGTAATGATTTTCTACGTCGATGAATTTGAGTCGTTGATGACTACACTTAAACTCAAATGTGGCCTCCTGTATGATGCGCATCTATTTTATAGTATTGCCACTGCAACTGCTATTGGTGCAGAGATGGTGTCACGATCAGTTGAGACTGTCTCTTCTGAAGAGGCCTTTCTTGCAGGCCTATTTCAGGATGTTGGTGTGCTGGTTTGTGCAAAGCGAATTGCTCGTTATAAATACATATAAAACATTGTCTTACTGTTGTTTAAGGTGGGGTGTAAGAGGTTTTGTCACCACTTCTGTTACCAAAATTAATGAGGTTGTGAGGTAGCCTGTAGTTGAACACCAAGTGAGTGAATTACTTTCATCACAGTTTCAAACCTTGGCTTAGCACCAGGAGCAAATGCTTTATAGAGTGACTCTCGGCCAA
>Ga0233436_1001486_pt1 | contig 19403 bp, 15 predicted proteins | sample SI_122_August201_2_FD_182723 | JGI IMG/M metagenome (GOLD analysis project Ga0233436, IMG submission 182723) | Seawater microbial communities from Saanich Inlet, British Columbia, Canada - SI_122_August2016_150_MG | ecosystem: Environmental > Aquatic > Marine > Inlet | place: Canada: British... | reverse complement strand
ACCAGCCAAAAGGATATTTTTCTCTAACTTTCTTCGAATAACTTCAGCACTCACCCAGTCTGATTTTCTCCCATCTCCCACGATCACCCACCGAATATTTCCATGAGCTTTTAGCCTCTCTACAGCAATGTCGTCAACTTAAGAATAAGAAGTTGATATAAAAGAATATTCCTGTATAATGTGCAGCCACAAAACACTAAAAACGAACCATTTTGGAGAAAAACATGAGTCAACAGACTACCGATCTCCAATATATTCAAGCATTCTCTTGAAAGAGCTGCATCAAGAATCCGCCAGCTCGCCGAAGAGAGTGGATTCATTGCACGTCACCGCACCTCAGACACAGCATTCACTCGCAAGCGCTCCCTGCCATTTCCGGTTCTGGTTAAATTCCTGATGAATAACCTCAAGCGAGCACTGCAAGACGAGCTCGACAGCTTCTTCTCTGTATTGGGGAGCAGCGTAAGTGGTGGTCTGCAACGAGTCGTGACCAAAGCAGCATTGAGCAAGGCACGCAGGAAGCTCAAACATACCGCCTTCATCGAGCTTAATCAGGAAACAGTGAAGATCTTCTACAGTCAGCCAGAGGGCATCAAGCGGTGGAATGGCTTTCGGTTGCTGAGTGTCGATGGATCAAAGCTCAATCTGCCCAATAGTGCAGAGATTGCCGAGCATTTTGGAACCAGTAAGGGTAGTCCACAACCCAGAGCACTACTCTCCAGCCTCTACGACCCACTTAATCAGATGCATGTGGATCAGCAGCTTGCCCCCTTCAAAAGCAGTGAACGAGAGTTGGCCTCACGTCACCTCAATGCAACAGTAGAGGGAGACCTGATTCTCTATGATCGAGGTTACCCTGCCTTCTGGCTCTTTGCACAACACAGAGCAATGGATCGAGACTTTTGTATGCGACTGAGCAGGAGCTTCTATAACGAAGCCAGAGACCTCTATCTACGACCAGAGAGCGACAAGATTGAGGAGTGCGAGATTACACTCACCCCAAACCGTGAGAGCCATGAAAAGTGTAAAGAGCTGGGAGTCTCGGCCGCCCCCATCACCTTGAGGCTTATCCGTGTGCCACTAGATGAGCCAACAGACAAAGAGAGCAAGGAAGAGTATGAGATTCTCATTACCTCGCTGGTGAATCAGCAAGCCTATCCTGCAGAATTGTTTGGTCCTCTCTATCACCTGCGCTGGGGTGTTGAGGAAGGGTACAAGCGGCTCAAGCTACGCAGTGAACTGGAGAGCTGGAGTGGACGAACTGTAGAGTCCATCTGCCAAGATACCCATGCCAAAGCACTTACCCTAAATCTCAACACACTGGCGGTACTGGCTGCGGAAGAGGAGGCGGCTGAACGCCTACGTTGCAAGAAAGAGAGAAAGCACGTCTATGCAGTAAACCGAGCACAGGCACTCTCCAGAATGAAGGATACCGTGGTGAGACTCACCACACTGCTAAACCCAAGAAACCTGATCGATGAGCTAGTTACATCCGCTTCGCAACTGCTGGAACCGGTCAGGCCGGGGCGATCAAACAAGAGAAAGCCGAGGCCAGCTGCGGGGCATCGGTACAAGCACAGCTACAAAGGGCTGCGGTGAGGCTTAAGTTAATGACATTGGGGTAGAGACGTGTACCGCTGCCTCCTGCTAGTATGATTCCTTTCATTGGTTAGTTCTTTTATTTCTGCGGGTGCTATAGATTCAGACCTATCATCAGTGTTTAATCCTCTCGCCCATAGAGGTCATCAAGACGAACTACTATCATAGATGTAGCAGCTAAATATTTTAGCCGGGGAACTGAGACAATAAAAAATAAGCCCTCAATTTCCAGACAATTTATTACATTCCAAAACAACATCTATTATAAAATCAATTACATCATCATCTAATCCCGGATACATCGGCAACGTCAAACACCGAGAGTAATATAACTCTGAATTTATGCATTTATCCATTGAGTAATGATATTTATCTTGATAATAGGGCTGATGGTAAATAGGTATATAATGAACTTGGCAATGTATATTATACTTCCTCAACTCTTCAAAAACAATATTTCGAACATTCGATCCACCCAAGAACTGCAGCGTATATATATGATAACAAACAGATGCATTTTCTGGTTTTGGTGGTGTAATCAGGCCCACCACAGAATCAAATACCGCATTATATTTAGAAAATATTTCAAGTCTTCGACTTTTAAATTCATCGAGACGATCTAACTGAGATAACCCAAGAGCACATTGAAAATCTGTAATCCGACAATTATAGCTCAGCTCATCCATTTCATAATACCATGGCCCCTCATTAACTCTCATAAAATTCGGTATTTTCTCAACACCATGACTTCTCATCTTACGAACGCGCTTAGCAACATCATCATTATTTGTCAAAACTGCACCACCTTCTCCGGTAGTAATTGTCTTTACTGGATGAAATGAAAATATTGCCGCATCTGAATGTTCACAGGATCCACATTGAAATTCTGTGCCATCAAAAACATAAGAACTACCAATTGAATGTGCAGCGTCTTCAATAATTTTAAATCCGTATTTTTTTGACAATTCGAATATTTTTGGTAAATCAGCAGGAACACCCGCAAAGTCAACAGGAATCACCAGCTTAGGTACCGCAACAGTATTACAATAATGTTCAAGATAATCAGGTGAAAGACATAACGTTTCGAGGTCAATATCAATGAAATCGACCCTACCATCACAGAATTCAACACAATTTGCTGAAGACAAAAATGAAATAGGCGACGTTAGTCCAAGATCATACTGAGTCACACCTAAAGCTAAACAAGTTAAATGAAGAGCTGTTGTACCATTATTACACACAATAGCATGCTTTGCCCCAGTCAACTGACAAAGCGCATCCTCAAATTGACCAGCCATACTTCCAGTTGTAATAAATGCAGAACGCAATACTTTTTCAACCACACCTACATCTTTATCATTTATTTGTTGTCTGCCATATGATATAGGCAACTCCATAGATCTTAACTTATCAATAATTAATTTATTTGACGTCATAAACTCATTACTATTTAAATAGTCACTCATATATCATTTAACTTTTTTATTTAATCTACACCCAATACAGCTAGAGGGTAAAGTCATCAGTAGCCTATGCACTACACCCTCAAGAAGACTCCTTTTGCCTAAAAGAAGAATAACATACCTTCCCCACCTGCATAACCATAAAAGACTCTTTTCTAAATCGTGCAGATACTCCATCAAACTGACCATCCATTGAAATATTACACTTGATACCTTACTGATAATGGCAGGGTGCAGAAGGTCAACATGAACTGCAGAGGCAATTGTAATTGTTATGACAATGCAGTGACTGAATCCATTTTCAATTCATTGAAAAATGAGAAGACTTACAGGAAAAACTATTGAACCAGAGAATAGTTATGGATCGACTTCATCAATGACATCAAAACATTCTAGAACAATCAGCACAGAAACTGCTATTTAGAGCCTGAAATAAATATAACAACCAGAAAAATTGCATCTTATTGCTTTCGTAAGGTTCAGAGACCCAATAAGATTAATCTTCTCGCCCATAGAGGTCATCATAACGAACAATATCATCTTCCCCCAAATACCCTCCCGTCTGCACCTCAATCAGATCCAGCGGCAGCACTCCGGGATTTTCCAGTGAATGACTCTCCCCTACATTGATGTAAATCGACTCATTCTCAGTCACCAGGAAACTCTTTCCCTCTTTGGTTACTCTGGCAGTACCAGAGACCACAACCCAATGCTCTGACCGATGATGGTGCATCTGTACAGAGGTACGTCCACCCGGCTTGACAGTGATGCGCTTCACCTTAAAGCGCCCCTCCTCCTCAATCGAATCAAAATGGCCCCATGGACGATAGACTACACGATGGAATTGATCTTCCGGGCGCTGTTGTTGACGTAGCGTATTGACAAGAGTTTTAACATGCTGTGCTTCATTTTTATCTGCTACCAATACCGCATCTTTGGTCTCGATAATCACCAGATTATCTACCCCAACAGTGGTAACTAAACGACTCTCTGCATGGACCAGCGTATCTCGGGTATCAAACAGCAGTACATCCCCTTTTTGGGCATTGCCGTTGTCATCTTTATCGTCAATCTCCCAGAGCGCAGACCAACTACCAATATCATTCCATCCTGCATCCAGCGCTACCATTGCAGCACAGTTCGTCTTCTCCATCACGGCATAATCGATCGAATCGGAAGGTGATTGCAGAAAAGGCTCTCTCGCCAAGCGGAAGAAATCGAGATCATCCACCCCACTCTCTACCGCCTGTCGACAACACTGCACCATCTCTGGCGCATACTGGCTCAGCTCATCCAGATAATGGGCCGCACGAAAGCAGAACATGCCGCTATTCCAGTAGTAGCCCCCACTCTCCAGGTAGTCTTGTGCGGTCTCTTGATCCGGTTTTTCCACAAATTGCGCCACTTGGTACCCCTTATCTACCACTTCACCACTACGAATATAGCCATACCCGGTTTCTGGTGCATTGGGCACAATACCAAAGGTGACCAACTGATCAGTTTGAGCCAGCTCAACCGCACACTCTATGGCTTGGTGAAAAGGGGTTATTTGTGAAATAACATGATCTGCAGCCAGAACCAACAAGACCGGATCATCATCTTGCTGTAGCGCCTTCAGTGCTGCAACAGCAATCGCTGGCGCAGTATTACGACCTGCTGGTTCAAGTGCAATCGTTGCATCGCGTTTACCCAGCTGTTGTAGCTGTTCTGCCACCAGAAAACGATGTTCTTCATTACAAATCACAATGGGTGGCGCGCACTCTACCCCTTCAAGTCGTGCAATGGTCTCTTGCAGCATCGAGTTTTCACCTCCGGTTAACGGCAGAAACTGCTTGGGGTGCATTCTTCGAGAGAGCGGCCAGAGCCTAGTACCAGAGCCACCTGCAAGAATAACGGGGACAATCATTTTTCTATCACCTTGAGAGAAACCGGCAGGATTACAGAGTGCTCAAGCATTGACAAGATTGTCCCCATAAATTTCATATCCATACTCATGAACACCCTGTTCATCCTGAAAAATCCTGTCCAATCATTACCCACGAACTACCTCCTGCTCCAAAAACCAATCATAGGTTTTTCTCAGCCCTAGCTCCAGATCAACCGAATAGCGCCATCCCATCGCAGACAACCGGCTTACATCAATCAATTTGCGTGGTGTACCATCCGGTTTAGTGGTATCAAAAACCAACATTCCTAGATATCCCACCACTCGTTTCATGGTCTCAGCCAACTCACGAATGGTGACATCCACACCGGTCCCTACATTGATATGCGACAACATCGGCTGGGCATTAGTCTGGTAGGTGGCTTCATCTAATTCCAGAACAAACAGGGATGCTGCAGCCATATCATCCACATAGAGGAATTCACGCATCACATTACCGCTGCCCCACACCACCACCTCTTTCTCATCCGCCATTTTTGCCTCATGGAAACGACGCATCAAGGCGGGTATCACATGGGAGTTTTCAGGGTGGAAGTTATCGTTAATTCCGTAGAGGTTGGTGGGCATTACTGAGCGATAATCGGTACCATATTGGCGATTGTAGGATTCACATAGTTTGATCCCGGCAATCTTGGCCAATGCATAAGGTTCATTAGTGGGTTCCAGCACATCGGTTAACAGGGCATCTTCCCGCATCGGCTGTGCAACCGCTTTAGGGTAGATGCAGGTGCTCCCCAAAAAGAGTAGTCGCTGCACACCATTGCGGTAAGCCGCATCGATGACGTTACTCTCAATCATCAAGTTTTGATAGATAAACTCCGCAGGATAGGTGTTATTGGCATGAATCCCTCCCACCTTTGCAGCTGCCAAAATGACATAGTCCGGTTTTTCTACCGTAAAGAATGCTTGTACCGCAGCTTGATCCGTTAGGTCCAGTTCACGGTGCGTGCGAGTAATAAGGCCGGTAAAACCTCGCACGGTAAGCTGACGCACAATCGCAGAGCCAACTAATCCACGATGGCCCGCTATATAGACTTTGTCACCACTATTCATGGTAGTTGAAGGTAGTAAATCCCTCACGCTGACAGAGCTGGTCTTTCTCTGCGTCTCGCAGGTCGGCGACGACCATCTCTTTGACCATCTCTTCAAAGGTAGTGGTGGGTACCCAGCCTAGCTTCTCCTTTGCCTTGGTGGGATCACCCAGCAGTGTCTCCACCTCCGTTGGGCGGAAATAACGAGAATCTACTGCAACAATCACTTTTCCGGTTGAGACATCAATTCCTTTCTCTTCGATTTCATCCCCTTCCCAGCGGATCTGTAACCCCAACTCTTCACAGGCTATCTCTACAAACTGTCTTACTGAGTATTGCACACCAGTCGCAATACAGAAATCATCCGGCTCTTCTTGCTGGAGCATCAGCCACTGCATCTCCACATAGTCACGGGCATGGCCCCAGTCCCGTTTTGCATCCATATTACCGAGATAGAGACACTCCTGAAGCCCCAGCTTGATGCGTGCCAAGGCACGGGTGATTTTACGGGTTACAAAGGTCTCACCACGGATGGGGGATTCATGGTTAAAGAGGATTCCGTTACAGGCATACATACCATACGCCTCACGATAGTTGATGGTAATCCAGTAAGCATAGAGCTTGGCCGCTGCATAGGGTGAACGGGGATAGAAAGGCGTAGTCTCTTTTTGTGGTACCTCTTGCACCAAGCCGTAAAGTTCTGATGTGGAGGCTTGATAGTAGCGTGTTTTCTTCTCCAGACCCGCAATACGAATTGCTTCAAGCAAACGCAGCGCCCCCAGACCTACTGTGTCAGCGGTGTACTCCGGGGTTTCGAAAGAGACTGCTACATGGCTTTGTGCCCCTAGGTTATAGATCTCATCGGGCTGAATCTGCTGAATGATACGGACCAGTGAAAGAGAATCATTCAAGTCACCGTAATGAAGAAAGAAGTTTTGGTTATCGATATGGGGGTCTTGATAGAGGTGATCAATACGATCCGTATTGAAAGAAGAGGCGCGGCGTTTGATACCGTGGACCTCATATCCTTTTTTCAATAAAAATTCTGCCAAATAAGCACCATCTTGACCTGTAATACCTGTTATTAGTGCGATTTTAACCATTATTTATAAATATATTCAAAAAGGGAAGTAATATACTTATATGTAGCAGAGCAGTCAAAATATTAGTTACTGATTCTGTTCCAAATACACCAGATCAACCATATTAGAGTCCGGCTTGTAACCCGAAACCATTTCCTGTAGTAGCTGGCGAATTAAAGGTACATCGTTGGTACTCAGTGCTGCCTCTAACAAGCCCAATTTTTCATTCAGTAGAGAATAGGGAAGCATCCTCTCATGTGCCTTCATAATTCGGGGGTGTTCCGTTGATCTGGGGTCATTACCAATCAACAGCTCTTCATACAGCTTTTCACCCGGACGTAACCCGGTGACCTCAATCTCAATATCCCCTTCCGGATTCGCTTCATTTTTGAGTGTTAAACCTGACAGCTCCACTATTCGACGTGCCAGATCAAAAATCTTCACCGGCTGCCCCATTTCCAACACAAACACATCCCCTCCTGTCGCCATTGCACTGGCCTGAATCACCAACTGCGCTGCTTCAGGAATCGTCATAAAGAAACGGGTAATCTCTAAATGCGTCAAGGTGACCGGACCACCATCCTCTATCTGCTGCCGGAATTTAGGCACCACAGAACCCGATGAGCCCAGCACATTACCAAAGCGAACCATCGAAAAACAGGTCGAAGAGGTCGATGCAGATTCAGCCATCGCCTGTAGTACCATCTCAGCCAGTCGCTTGCTCGCCCCCATGATATTGGTCGGTCGAACCGCCTTATCGGTACTGATCAAGACAAAGTGTGGCACCTGATACTGTGCAGCCATCCGTGCACAGACCCATGTCCCCCACACATTATTACGCACCCCCTCCGCAGGGTTATGCTCTACCAACGGCACATGCTTGTAGGCTGCTGCATGGTAAATAATATGTGGCACCCAAGTCTCTAATATTTCCCCCATACGGGACTCATTCTGCACCGAGGCAAGCAGCGGCACCAGCTCAACATCATCTGACAGCTCTAGCAGAGACTGGTGAATCTCATAAAGCGCAAATTCACTGTGATCAATCAACAACAACTTTCGGGGGCTGCAAGCCAAAACCTGCCTACAAAGCTCACTGCCGATACTTCCACCGGCCCCTGTCACCAACACCACTCTATCGCGTGTATTACGGTTAATCAGGCTATCATCGGGGAGTACTGAGTCTCTCCCCAGCAGATCCTCAATATCCAGCTCGTGTAGATCTGCCAATGTCACTTTACCCGATGCCAAATCATCCAGGCTCGGCAGGGTACGCACATGTACCGGATATTGACGTAACCACTCGATACACTGCAATCTTTCAGAACGTTTCAACAAAGGCATGGCCATCAACACATCGGCCACCCCCAGCGACTCAATCAATGCAGGCAAATCCTGAGGGTTATAGACCGGCCATCCATCCACCAACTTTCCATGCAATTGCTGTTCATCATCCAGATAGCCTAGGGGGCGATACCCCAATGCCATTGAAAGAGCACGCTGCAGTTGTCGACCCGCCTCCCCGGCACCATAAATCAATACCCCCGGTGAATTCTGGCGATTCAAAATCTCCCGGTAAAGCCCTCCTAACCAGTAACGCACCAGCGCCCGCGTTAAACCCACTGCAATCAAAAACAGGATCGGTTGAATGACACCAACAGAACGTGGCACCCCCGACACCCCAACTACAGTAAAGACCATTGCATAAATCAGTCCATAGAGCAGCGATGCATGTACCATCGTCATCATCGCACGCCATCCTGAATAGCGGAAAATTGCGCGATAGAGACCAAAATAGGTAAAAATCGGAACCACCATCAGTATAGCGAGCAGGCCAGCCCACAACTGATTGCCCTCCAGTACAACCCAACTCTCTAGCCGCAGGCTTAATGCCAACCACAATGCAATAAATGCCAGCAATGCATCTGCCGTCACCGCTATAAAGCGTTTCAGCGGGCGAGGAAGAGCCAACACAGGGGTAGCCAGATTATTGATTTTTAATAAATCTTTAAAATTCATATAAATTCAGGTTCATATCACCCTATTCAGGGCATCTCTTAAGAACATCTTCCGGAATCGTTATTAACAAGGCTCAACACCCTAACCGCTATGGAACCCAAACCTTGCTCTCTGGCAATAGTTGACTCAGCTCCTGTTTCAGTTGCTCTTTCGCGCCCTTGTCTCCATGCACCAGACGCACCTCTTTTGGTTTGTGTCGCATCCGTTTGATGAAGTTGACCAAGTTCTGCTGGTCCGCATGAGCACTATAACCACTGACTGTATAGGTTTTGGCCCTGATGGTGTAACGTTTTCCATCCAGTTTCACCCATCCTCCTTTGGGGCCATATTTCTGGATCGTCCGCCCCGGTGTGCCTTTGGCCTGGTAACCGACAAAGAGGATATCCGTGCGCTTGTCTTCAATCAGCGCCTTAAGGTAGTTGACGATTCTGCCCCCACTACACATGCCACTGGCTGCAATAACAATTGTTGGCTTCGCTGTCTTCTTCAGATATTCAACAGTCTGCAGGTGAGCTTCATGGTCATTGATCGTCCAGAGCTGTTCAAAGGCGAGCGGATGCCGTCCCCGCTTTAGTTTTCGCTTCGCCTCACGATCCCAATAGGGTTTGAGCGCACGGTAGGTTTCAGTAAATTGTGCTGCCAGCGGTGAATCGACCACCACCTCCAGGTCCACCTCATCACGGTGAGTTAGCTCTTCGAGTTCATAGAGTAACTCCTGGGTGCGTCCGATACTGAAAGCCGGAATCAGAATGACCCCCCGGTCACGAATGGCCCGCTGGATGATTTTTTTCAACTGATTACGACGCTCTCTGCGCCCACGGTGTACTTTGTCACCGTAGGTACTTTCGAGAATCAGGCAATCTGATCGGTACGGTGCGCGAGGTGCGTTAAGCAACGGGCTATAGGGGGCACCGAGGTCACCGGAAAAGGTAATTCTTTCTCGAACAATCCCCGCCCCACCTTTCCCTTTAGCAGAAGAAGAGGTACCAATATGGGTAATCAGATCACACTCCACATACGCTGAACCCAGGATGTGACCCGCTTGCTGCAGTTTGATGCGGAGTTTGGATTTTCCACGCTCTTCTATCTCTTCACTCTCTGGAGTCATCCCGCGACCTGAAGGAGGAAATGTCAGATCTGTACCAATATCCTGCCACTGCTTGTAGGGGAGTGGCTGAATCTGTTGTTTGATCTGTTTGAGAAAGCGTTCAATCAGTTGTTGGTTGCGGGTAAAGCCAATCTTCAGGGCATCTTCCAGCACCAGTGGCAATAGTTTTGCCGAGGGTTCACTACAGTAGACAGGGCCACTAAAGCCAGCAGCCAACAGATAGGGGATACGCCCCACATGGTCGATATGGACATGCGTAACCACCAGTGCGTCAATTTGTTCTACCGGGAAATCAATCTTCATTTGGTCGAAATGGCTGCCATCGGGGGCCACTTCCGCCCCCTGGAACAGACCACAATCGATCAAAATAGAACGCTGTCCATTCCAGAAAAGTTGATGGCAAGAGCCCGTTACCCCATCAACTGCACCGTGATGAACCATGCGATTGCGATAGAGCTCAACACCAACCTGTTCACTGTTCAAGGTTTTGCTCCAACAATGGTTCAAATATGCTCCGTAACAGTTGACAGGCTCGACTATGGTTCTGAAACCGCTGCTTCCATCGAATATTGCTACACATTGGTTTTCCTAATACAAAAACCCAAACAACCAAATAACCAAATAACCAAATAACCAAAGTGGTATAGCGTTCCCATATCCGGACTCAATATCATCCATGGCAAGGTAAGCATCTTTTGATTTTCCACCGACCTCTATGACCACTCTACCATCAAATCATTTAAACATAAGATTCACCTTTTTCCATACAACTAATTCACAGCTCATTATCTGATTGGCAATACCACACAGCATAACGCTAAAAGAGCTGGCCTACTCCCACCAGGTTTTCGGTCAATGAAGCTTATAAACCTCTTCCAGTGAAAGTCCTGTCTTTTCATAAGTTAGCTGACACTAATCCCCCCATACCGATCAACTTTTCAGAAACAGATAAATTATGATTTTTTTCTCCATCTACTTCTTTCTAGACATCTGCTCCCGGTATACCCAATCTGCAACCCGCTCATCGGGCTGGTACTCTTCAACCAGCTGACTTAGCAAGGCCCGGATCATCTCTACATCACCATTCTCAGCTGCAATTTGCAGGGTGCGCAGTTGAGATTCCAGCGACTCCCAAGGTAGGTAATCGGGTAAGAGCTGCATAATCTGTGGGTGGGAGGTTGCCCTTGCCTGATCGTCCGTGATTGGCTTCTCAAAACGTTGTTCTGACCGTAGCCCGGTAAACTCAATCTCGATATCCCCTTCAGGAGAGCGTTCATCTTTCACCCGTAACCCTGACAGCTCAACCATTCTCCGAGCCAGCTCTACAATTTTCACCGGCTCCCCCATATCCAATACAAAGGTGACCGGGACATTCGCTCCCCCTCCATTCGTTTTCACTTCTGTTGTGGTCTCATCCAACAATACCAACGCCCCCAAGATCAACTGAGCCGCCTCATGTCCAGTAAGGAAGTAACGCAGCTGTTCCGGATCAGGCAAGGTTATCGCTCCCCCCCTGCTGATCTGGTTTCGGAGCCGGGTGATTAGCGGACTTGAACGTTCCAACAAATGCCCCATCTGTACAATAGAGAGCTGTGTTTTACGATGAGTTCTTGAAGATGGCTCAGACTGTGGATCAAAACGAAGTTCTGAGTGGCTCCCCAAACTCTGCACCACTCGATCTGTCACCTGCTTAATTGCAGAAATTGCTTGCCCCGGCACCGCTGTACGGTCCGTACTCACCATGATAAAGCGAGGCACCGCCTGCTCAATCGCCACTTGTGCCAGTGACCAGCTAGTCAGTAAGCTCCCCTTCACCCCTTCTACCAGGTTCTGCTCCATCAGCAGTTCATCATGACTCTCTTCGGCATAAAAGAGAATTTGTGGACGCCAGGTCGTTACAATTTCTGTCACCCGCTGCTGGTCTCGCAGTGATCCCAGTAACGGTACGATGCGTGGTAGCAGACGCACCCCGCGCATAGCACTCTTCCCAGCGCTGCTACTATGTGCATTAATCAACTGATCCTGCTCCCCTACCTGTTGAAGATAAGCTTGCTCCAGCCTCTTGAGTTTAAGCAGCAACAGTTGATGCAGTTGGTTGAGTGCCTTATCATCCTGCTCATATAGCAGTAGCAGCTTGGGCCGATAGTTGATGATCTCCTGACAGAGTGACTGCCCCACCAAGCTCCCCGCGCCACAGACCAACATTGTTTTTCCACTAACCTGCTGCTCAACCTGCACCACATCTAACCAAACTGGTTGTCGCTGCAACAGATCAGCCACATTCAGCTCTTTTACATCCTCCAGCCCAATCTTTCCTGAAACCAATGCCTCTATTTGTGGCACCTCTCGTACCCGCACCTGTAACCCTCTTAAACGTTGCAGCAGCTGGTTACGTTCTAGCTGTCCATTGATCCCATCCAGTTCTTCCGTTGCCAGCAACACATCGGTCACCTCATGCTGATCAATAAACTGCTCCAGTGCTGACGAGGCGATCACCGGCAAACCAGAAAGTAAACGCCCCTCCCGATCCCGGTTATCATCCACAAAACCGACCAACTGATATCCACCTGCTTGGTGCAGCCCACTAGCCAACTGGCAGCCGGCATCTCCAGCACCAATAATCAACACACGACGCTGTGCGCTCTCTAACCCCAATCCTCCCCACTGTAGCTGCAGTAATTTACGCGCTACCATCCTTGCCCCGCCAATCATCAGCAGCAACATCAGCACATGGAGTAGTAGTACTGTTCCTGGCAACAGCACCTGCCCATCCGCTACACCACTGGATGAGAAGAGCAGCCACCCCGCCGCATAGAGCAGCCCATAAAGCATGACCGCCCCGGTCACAGACCAGAGCGCCCGGGAGCCAAAGTAACGAATAATCGAACGATACAGCCCAAACCAGCCAAAAACAGGGAATGCCAACAGTGGCGCTGTCCACAATCCTAGCGACAACGGCCCCTCAAAGAAACGTGCAACCGTATCCCACTCCCCATAATGAAGCTGTAGCGCAATGGCCAACGAAAGGTATACAGAGGTTCCATCCGCCACAAAGAGCACGCCTTGCTTAGTCAAGCGAGAGAGTGAAGCCAGTGGTAGCAACAACTTCCAGACAACATACCTCATCGAGCGCACAGCGGTACGCACGCCCCGAATAACCCGCCAGATATACTGTAACAGCACCATATAGAGCAGAGCAAAACCGAGGAAGAGCATAAAGCGGAGCGACTCCGCCACTCCTGCAAATTCCATCCACAGACCGGCACCCGCCAACACCAGCGCCGCCAAAATAATAAAGAGCAGCGCATGACGATCTCGATAGCCCATACGCAACACAATATGGTGCAGATGGTCACGATCCGGCAGGAAGGGGGACTGTCCCTTGATCAACCGCCGCACCATAATCGCAACCGTATCTACCAGTGGCACCGCAAACAACCACAAAGCGGTGACCGGTGCAAAAACTGCCTGCCGAGCCGTACCAACCTCAGGTTGAGAGAGTGCAATCGCCAACCAGGCAATCACAAAGCCCAGCACCATACTGCCCCCATCCCCCAAAAAAATACGCCGCTTACGACCACAGACACTCAAATTACAGAGCAGATAAGGGATAATCGAGACCGAAAACAGTAGCGCCGTCCACGCCTCTAACGCTCTTCCTCCCTGCCATGCCAACAGCCCCATACTAATCAACGCAATCAAGCTGAGGCTACCGGCCAGCCCATCAACACCATCCACCATATTAAGCGCATTGATCGCACCAATCACTGCAATCAAGGTAAAGGGAAAGGCAAACCAGCCCAGCTGGATATTACCCCAGCCAAACAGATCGCCTAAATTGGTCAGGGCAATCTCTGCCCCCACCACCATAATTGAGACCGCGACCAACTCAACTAGGAAACGAGACCATTAAACTGGCTGAAAATGGGGCGATCAGTAACTCAATGGAACCGAATGCAATCAGCAGCCCCATCCACGCACCGATAAACAGTGCAATTCCACCCATCAGTGGAACCGATCCAACATGCTGTTTTCTTACAGAGGGATGGTCCAACAACCCAAGAATTGGCGCCAGGTACCGTGCTGAGAAAACGACTACAGCGGCACAAAACAGGGAGAATAAAACAGGTGTTATTTGCATTTATTACTTAATATAAATTTAGGGTTTAGAGTATCAACTCAGAAAGGTTTCAATATTTCAGAGTCAATTATCCATAATCCTCAGTTGAGCGCGAAAAAGACACGTAAGAGATTAATGTGCATTAAGACCCTGCGTGGACTTTCGTGATTCAACTGAGGATTTTAGGGTTATGCAGACTCAGTATGACGATTAGCTAATTCCGCCAACAGCCATCCACATAGAATGCCGCCACTGTTGGCCAACAGATCCAACCATTCACCATAACGATTCACAAATGGCTGCACCAGTTCGATAGCACCACTGTAGAGAATAAAAAACAGGGCTATCCATTTCCATAAATTGGGTTTCCGCAGTGCCGTAGGGAATATCAATGCGGCATAAGCGATGAGGTGATGCGTCTTATCTGTACCCGGTACAGTCGGTAACTGTGGCAGTGGTGCCAGTGATAACAGCGTGATCAATATAAGCAGCAGCACCGTTAACAGAGCCCAACGGTGACTCACAAAATCCAGAAAATTGAGAAACACAATACTTAAGGAACCTCTGAATAAGCCATGTGTAAATACCTGACTTCGAATTTATATTGAGGGGGCTGGAGGCCTTAATCTTCAACCCAACAATGGGACGATCTGCTCTTTAAAGAAGTAACCTATCATGGTAATGAAAATTAGCCACTGCATACGATCATGACGGCCCGCAATTTTATCGCTGTGCTGCAGACTTTCTGCAAAGCGCTTATCTACCTGCTCAAAGTGCTTATCTACCTGCTCAAAGCGCTTGCCTATCTGTTCGAAGCGTTTATCCATCTGCTGCTGCATCGCCTCGAAACGTTTATCCATCTGCTGCTGCATTGCCTCGAAACGTTTATCCATCTGCTGAAAACCCTGCTGCATCAATTCTCTTTGATGCTTTAGCTCTTCCTCTACACGTATAGTGCGCTCTCTCAGCTCCAGCTCGTAAACCACGGGAGGAGAAGCCAAGCTCTGCCCCGCAAGCCATTGAGGAATATGCTCTTTAATGTACTGGATATCTTCTTCTGCAAGACTCATATCTTTAATTCTAGTAGCTTCACGGTGATAGGGCAAGAATTTCCCCTTGCAATACGCAGCCCCTCTGCATGGACCAGACTACTCCAAGTATCGTAGAGCAGGATATCTCCTTTCGTGGCATTGCCGTTACCGTCCTTTTCATCGATCTCCCACAGAGCCGACCAGCTACCAATATCATTCCACCCCGCATCCAGCGCCCCCCAGAAAAACCTATCTCAGCTTCTCAATCTCTTCAATGGATAGCCCTGTAATTGCGGTGATTGTTTGGTTCTCTAACCCCTGACTGATGGCATTTTTGGCGGTTTCTATCTTATCTTGCTCTCTTTGCTTTTTGCTTAATCTCTGCTCTTGCTCTATCCCCTGCTCTATCCCTTCCTGCTTTGCTCTCTTTGCCACGACCTCTGTTGTCTTTTTAATAGCCTTCTTCACCGCTGTATCAATAGCATTTACCTCATCCCACGCCTTCAGATGCATATAGTCATATACATCCATCTCTTCCCGGTTCCAGTTATACATCTGTGCTGAATCAAAGGCCTGCTCCAGCGCACTGTTTCCAGTGAACTCTTTGGGTACCATCTCCAGACTGGATGCGTTTTTTATGAAGTAGATCCACTTGTCCAGCAGTGTGCTTAGCTGACCCAAGGGTTTGCTGAATTTCTGCAGCTCTATAAAGCAGAACTCAAAGTCATCAAGATCTTGCGTATTAGTCTCTTGGTTAAGAATCAGGTGACGACTGATGCAGGATTGTCCTTCAAACATAGTGAAGTTCAGCAGCCCGATAAAATAGACCTTTTTTAGTTTGTGGTAGTTTTTCCCTGCATCCAGTTGGTTTACATAGGCTTTAGAAGTGTAGTAGAGACTGCGTTTGGCAAAGTCACCAAGGTCCTTTTTCTGCATCTCGACAATGAAATGTTCCTGTTTTTGATTCGTCACCTTGATGTCGAGAATAGTCTCTTTCAAGGCCTCTATCTTAGGTACCTGATAGGGGTTGGTCAGCTCTACCTCTACAATGGTCTGCTCACCCTGAAAATCAAGCACCGCATTGAGAAAAGAGATGAGGACCTCTTTGTGGTTTTCATCTCCAAAGATCTTCTTGAAGGCGATGTCATTTTTTGGATCTGCAAACTTCATCACTACGATTGTACACCCCCCTGATTAACGGTCAATATTTGTTTTTGTCTTGTTCTCTTTTAAGATTCCAGGAGACGTGATTGGTATCGCCATCGCTGAATTCATATTAAGGGGGGCACAAAACTTAACTCCAATCTTCAACAAGGCTAAATCTGCGGCCCCCATCTTTACTCTTTATGATATCAGCCCGGAGAGATGCTCAAGCACGCTTCGCTTCTCTTTTACCACCTCTTTTTGTAGTCGCTGCTGTAGTTGCTGGTCTACCTGAAACAGGGCCTCTTTGCATTGTTGATACGCTATCTCTGCCTGCTTACGGGTAAGCTCACAGCTCTCTATGCCAAAGCGGATCAGGCCAGAGTGTCCCCACCATTTTTTGCTCCCTAACAGGGTAAGTGCTGCCGTATCATTATTGATGTAGCAGGTTGTACTGACAATATCGTAAGCAGGGGCAAGCCGAACTGTACCAATATCTTGATAGATCAGTCCAAAGTTCTTTAAGTGTGCATCTCCATTTTGCAGATGCATATTCAGTACAATCATTTTGAAGAGCTGTTGGAGTGACTCTATTTTATGGGCTGGTGAGGCAAAAATTTTGATGCTTTTTGCAATCTGCTCATAACTCCCAAGATATTTGTCATCCCGCTGCCTAGCCTGTAGTACGCACATATCTTCAAACCCAAGCGTTGTTCCATCTTCCTCGATATCAAACCGCTTCATAATGAACAGCCTATCATCATCCGAGAGGTAGAATTGCGGCACATCAATGCCCGCCAATTTGAAGGCCTGCATACAGTAGTACTCGTTGAGCGCCAGTTGCGGGTAGTCCTCCCCCCAGGCTTTTACAATGTAGTGCCCCAGCTTCAGCGTTGCTTTATCCTGCAGTTGTGCCAGAACTTTTGGCTGCACACCACTAACCGCTGAACGCAGCGCAAATCGTTCAACCAGCTCACTGAAAAGTGCATCACTCTGCGGATGTAGCAGCACATCCAGCGCCAAGGGGGGCTGATCAACAATTGCGTCTTGACGATAGCAAACTCTTCCCTCAACAGCCGGTGCCAACAGATGTAACAGGCCCAGATCATCTGTTGGAACCAGCTTGGAAAAATGCTTTTTGATCACTGCCAGCAGATAGCCTTCCGGCAGATTCATTTCAAAAATGGGATGCATTTGTGGATGCACATACCCTTTGGCACGTACTGGCATAGTGAGAGAGATAAAGTGTTCCTGAGCAGCCTGATCAGAGTAGTTAAAAATAAATTCCCTCCCCTCTTTCAGCAGCACACCGGTGGGATTCCCCGCTATAGTTACCTGCAAAGGGTTAGTCACCTCTCAACTCCTCCAGCATAGGAAAAGGGGAGCGCTCTCGGGCCATCAACTCATACCCAAGATAATCCAACATTTTCATTACTTTGCGCAGACCAACATCACCCGACCGCCCCTTCTCAAGTGCACTGATTGTTGCGCGCGAAACACCTATGTGATCGGCCAGTCCCTGCTGCGAGCACCCCCTGCTTCGGCGTGCCTCAACAATGAACTGCCCAAGTTCTTTATAGTCCATTACAGCAGAGTAGCATAAAATACTTTACATACTTACAGTTTACTCAATTATTGTAAACTATTTAATTCAACTATATTACAGGAATTACGGTGGAATTACGGTGACAGTTTACTAAATACACATATCTCTAAAACGCACCGGCCTAACATCACAGCAAATCGTAGCCATTACACCCCCAACACTGAAACTGACAATGTGTATGTTGTATGTTGTATGTTGCTCGCAAATTGCGTATTCCGGCGAAGATGAACACCCATCTCCCCAACGCATTGAGGAGTGGTATTTTTACTCCAAGCACTCACCATCCATCAACTCACTAAGCCATTTTCTCATCGACTCCCCCTTCAGGAGGAGGATTGAGGAGGGGATAAAATGGCTGACTTAGCAGCGCTTCATCAACAGCTTACGCTACAGTATAAATTTACCGTGACATACTAATATTTCTTATAAAAGACATTTCTTTGGGTGCGCACATTCAATAAATACATTGAATATATCTCGATACATTAGTATAATCTAATTCTTTAGACTTCTGATTATAAGGGGGCTTGGGTCATGAACAAGATTGAAATGGAACAGTTCAAAGGGTGTTCATGTGGCTCGTTACTGGATGGACAGCATGCAGAGATGTCATCGCTGGTTAATCTGTTGATGGATGAGTGTTTCCAGCGACAAGTCACCAGTAAGACAAGGCTGAGCAATGAGCTCAGTCGACTGGTTTTTCTAATAGACCGGCACTTAGTGTATGAGATGAGTCATCTGACTCACTCTGGTATGGAGGGGCTGGATGATCTTATCTCCGAATACCGTGATATGCAGAAAAATCTGAATCTGTTGCTGTCAAATCCTATACAGATTGAGTATATGCTGATTCTCAGACTGGTTCATGGATGGTTGCGTGATCACCTTGATAGTTGCTGTGATTTTGCGCAGCGTTTGACTGTAGCGGAAGCCGCTCGATGAGGCTCCACCGTGACTTCAGCATCAGAAAGCCTCTCTCTTCTGATTTTCTGTAGTGGACTTCAACTAATTTTCAAGCTTAAGACCTAATTTGAATACCGCTCTACTGGCAGATCTAGTGCGAGCACTTCTATTGCAGAGAGGATATTTCTCTACGGCTTCTATGTCTCGGACAAGCACCTTTGAAACGATAACAACAGGAAAGCCCGACCCTGAGCTCAGTTGCCATTGCCGTTAATTGCTAACCGCAATAACATCACCCTTCCGCTGCAATACTGTTACACCAGCACTAAGCGCCTGATCTTTTAACTCATCAT
>Ga0233436_1001484_pt1 | contig 19450 bp, 18 predicted proteins | sample SI_122_August201_2_FD_182723 | JGI IMG/M metagenome (GOLD analysis project Ga0233436, IMG submission 182723) | Seawater microbial communities from Saanich Inlet, British Columbia, Canada - SI_122_August2016_150_MG | ecosystem: Environmental > Aquatic > Marine > Inlet | place: Canada: British... | reverse complement strand
AAAGCCGAGAAAGAGTAATAGCCGGATAACAAGGACTAAAAAAATTACCGGCAAAGTTTGTTGAAGATCTATCTGGTTCCATAGTATTAATGGAGACGGAATTTAGTAAAGAACACGGGTAGAGTCCCGACCAAGGAGGTTGGTAAAACCATCCGGTACTTTTTACTAAATTCACACACTCGGCTTTATAGGGGCCGGATATATTTTCAAACAACTTGAATTTACATGGCTAATGTTAATTGAGTCTTTCAATATTGGGAGTGCTTGAAGGGAATCTGTTTTAGTTTCCCTTCAGGTTCCCATAACTCTACTGAGTACTGTATAAGAAGGGGGTCCAATGAAGATTACACGAAGAGATTTTTTAAAAAAAACAGCAACGGGTGTGGCGCTTGCCGGTGTCTCAGCAGGATTACCCGTTAATGTATTTGCAAATGAAAAGACCATAAAGATTGGTATGAATATCCCAATGACGGGTGATTATGCGCCATGGGGTCTACCAGGCCTTTATGGGTGTGAAATTATTGCCAATGACATTAATGCTGCCGGTGGTGTCAGGATCGGCAATACTGATTACAAAATTGAAATGATATCATTTGACCATGCCTATGATACTGAAAAGACGATTCAGGGATATAAAAAACTGGTTCTTGAAGATGGTGTTAAGATGGTCATGATGTTAGGGGGGTCGACTGTTTCGTCTATACTGCCTTGGGCACAGCGCAAGAAGATGCTGACAACAACCTTGTTACCCAGTGATATCACCCCCAAATCAGAATACCTGATCGCGACTTGCGAAAGCCACCCGCTCTACAATGTAACCGGAGTCGAATGGCTGGCTGAAAATTTTCCTGATGCGAAAACCGCAGTCATTGTAACCAATAACGATGTAGAATGGGGCCTGCAATCCGCCTCTACTTATAAAGCAGCCTTTGAAGTGGCGGGTATTAAGGTGGTTGATGTCAATCTGCACGGGTTTGATGTCACTGATTTTGCACCCATCGTAAGCTCGGTGCTGGCCAAAAAACCGGACATCTTCTGCATGGCCACCAGCTTTTACACTACGCCGTTGATGGAACAACTTTATCATCAGGGTTTTAAGGGCAAGATCATCTCCTGCACTTTGGATTACTATAATGAAGTTATCGCCAAGACCAGCAAGGAGTTCGTTAATGGCACTATTTTCCAGTTCCCGGACTTTAATGATCCCGCACTTTTGCAGGAAGGGATTCATTTTCCAGATCCCAATGGTTTCGATGCCAAGTTCAGAAAAGATCATCCCAATGACTGGTCTGCCGTTGCTTGGGAATATCCTGCTATTCTGCTGAATTGGATTGAAGGTGCCAAGGCAGCCGGCAGTATTGAACCCACTGAGGTTTTGAAAACCTTGAAATCCAATAAAAAACCCAATTTTGTATTTGGCGGCGGTCGCTGGTGGGGCAGCAAACTATGGGGCCTGGACAACGCCATTGTGGGTCGCTGGCCTGTGGTTGTCATTGAAGACGGCAAGGCCCGCATTAAGGAATTCAGAAGTCTTACCGGTTGGCTTGACAAAAACAGTGATGTCCTTATTAAGCACATGAAAGCGCTCGGCCTTCATACCGTCTGAGCAGTCAGTCCCGGAAAATAATTGGAGAAGGGGTAAACCGCTCCTTCTCTTCTTAGACTTGATGCAGAACGTCTATAATAAGTGAGGTGTTACATGGAGCTGATTCTTCAATCTATAATAAATGGCCTGATTCAAGGCGGTTTTTTTGCCTTGTTTGCCGTGGGCCTGGTGCTTATCTTCGGCGTCATGGGGGTTGTGAACTTTGCCCATGGAGAACTGGTCATGGTTGGTGCCTACACTGTTTGGTTATTACACGCACAAAATGGTATTCCCTTTATTCCTGTCATTTTGATCGCAATCATCCTTGTGACCGTGATTGGCTTATTAATGGAGCGTTTCCTGTTTAGACCCACCTGCAATGATCCATTGGCAGGTCTGATATGTTCGATAGGGATATTGTTCATCCTGCAGGTTCTTGCAACCGTGGTGGGCGGTGACGGCCCCTCAAAGCAAGTTCCGCCGCCATACCAAGGTACGCTGATTTTATTTGATTTTCTGCGTGTTCCCTATCAAAGAGTGTTCAGTTTTTTCGTATCTGCTGCCGGGTTGGGGACGCTCTGGTATTTCCTTACCCGGACCAAACTTGGCTGGGCGCTCAGAGCTGTTGCCCTGGATCGTGAGGCATCGGCCTTACAAGGGATAAATATTAACCGCATCTCCATGATTGCTATTGGTGTCGGCGGTGCTCTGGCCGGTCTTGCCGGTGCATTAATGGCACCCTTAACCAATATCAATCCTCATATGGGTCATAACGTCATCATAACGGCCTTCATTGTGACCATTGTAGGGGGCGTAGGCAGCCTGTCAGGCGCCGTTATAGCAGCAGTGATATATGCGCTGTTCCATACATTTATTACTGTCTATTTCGGTGGTGTCATCGCAACAATTTGTGGGTTGCTGTTGATGGTGGTTGTTCTGATTATCAAGCCCACTGGAATCATGGGCGTAAGGGTGAGTGAATAACAAGATGAAAATCATTATAAGACTACTAAAAATCATTGCTGTCATTATTTTCCTTGCAGGGCTCATTGTTTTGCCACATTATCTGAAATTTCATTATCAGGATTTGTTGATTTTTCTGACAGTGAACGTGCTGGTTGTCGCCAGTTACAGAATTGTGACCTTAACCGGTGAATGGTCGTTAATACATGCGGTAATGATGGGTGTGGGTGCCTATACGGCAGCCCTGTTGTTTAAAAATTTTAATCTGGCTATTTGGTTTACCTTGCCATTGGCCGGTGGCATGGCGGGATTGATTGCTGCATTATTGTCTTTTCCTTTGTTCAGAATGACACAATTTTATTTTTTGATAGGATCCTTTGCCGCAGGTGAGGCCATCCGCCTGACCTGGATGCAATTCATTGTCCCCTTTGGCGGTTCAGGGGGCCTAAGCGGTATCGAGCCACCCATGATCGGCAGTATCGACTTTATGGACCCGATTCCCTATTACTACCTGGCTCTGGGTGTCGTTTCAGCCTGTCTTTTTATCCTTTATCGTATTGAGAAATCCAGAATTGGTTTGACGCTGCATGCAGTACACTGGAAGGCTCCCCTGGCTCAGTCTGTAGGTGTTGATACCTGGCGCTACCGGGCACTGGCTTTTATTATCGGTTCATTTTTTGTTGGTATTGCCGGTGCCCTTAAAATCCATTATCTGGGTACCATCACTCCCAATCAATTTGGTATCGGGTTTATGGTGTTTATCCTGATATGGGTTATTGTCGGCGGCTATAACACAATATTTGGACCGGTTATCGGTGTTGTCGTTTTAACCATCTTCGATGAATCTGTCCGGGGGTTTGGTGAGCTTAGACCGGCAATTTATGGCGGTGTGTTAATCATTTCCATTCTCTTTTTACCTTTGGGTCTGGAAAGTATTTACACCAAATTTTTGACATTGTGCGGAATTGGTGGCAATTCCAGCGACGGGCCGCCGCCTTAACAAATTCATGAGGGTTGGTATAGTGCCTGAAAAATGTAAATTATCACAATTACCATGGCAAATCATTTAAGTTTAAAGCGAGACTTCCGTGTCAATATTAGAAGTTAGAAAACTAACAAAACAGTTTGGCGGGCTGACAGCACTGGCCGACATCAGCTTTCAGGTTAAAGAAGGTGAGATTCACGGTCTGATAGGTCCCAATGGTGCCGGCAAGAGTACATTGTTCAAAAACATTGCCGGTTTCTACACACCCACAAAAGGTGAGATCATTTATCAGGGAAAAAAAATTGCCGGCAAACCACCCCACGTGATTGCTAAAATGGGTATTGTCCGTACCTTTCAGGAAACAACTCTGTTTCAGGAAATGACCGTCTTTGAAAATGTGCTGGTGGGCTGCTTTGCCAAATCGCGCATTAATTTATTTTCTTCCATTCTCGGTCTTGACAAACAGCTTCAGAAGATTGCCAGGGAAAAAGTGCTGGAAGTGCTTGAATTTATAGGCTTAAGTAATCGAAAGAATCAACTTGCCTCTGAACTTCCTTTGGGGTCTCAGCGTGCATTGGCAATTTCCATTGCATTGGCTTCGGAACCCAAGCTGATGCTGATGGACGAGCCTTTTGCGGGTATGAACATGGAAGAAACCAAGCATATGATGGATCTGACCCGAAAAGTACAGGAATCGGGTATCACGATTGTGCTTGTGGAACATGATATGAAAGCGGTTATGGGATTGTGCCATTTTTTGACTGTGTTGAATTTTGGACACTTACTGGCAGAAGGGACACCAGAAGAAATACGGCATAACGAACAGGTGATTGAAGCCTATCTGGGTGGAGCAAAATAAATTATGTTGTTAGAAATTAAAGATATGCAGGTTCATTATGGTAATGTGGCAGCACTTAAAGGGATTTCCATAGAAGTTGGGGAAGGCGATTTTGTGACTCTGATTGGTTCGAATGGCGCAGGTAAGAGCACGACATTACGCGCCATATCAGGTCTGGATCACCCGAGTGCCGGGATCATTGTCTTTGATGGCAAACGGATCGAAAAGATGTCTCCCGACAAGATCTTGAAACTGGGCATTGCCCATGCGCCGGAAGGACGGCGGATATTCAAAGATTTATCAGTGATGGAAAACCTGCTGCTCGGCGCATTCGTCCGGGATGATCAAGAGGAGATCAAGAAAGATCTGGAAGCCATATTTATACACTTTCCCAGGTTGCGGGAACGTAAGGATCAATCCGCCCGAACCATGAGTGGTGGCGAGCAGCAAATGATCGCCATCGGTCGTGCCCTGATGTCCCGACCGAAACTGCTTTTGCTGGATGAACCTTCACTGGGACTGGCACCGGTCATCGTGCAGGAAATATCACGCATCCTCGTTGATATTAACAAGCAGGGGGTTTCCATTGTTCTGGTGGAACAAAATGCCGAACTTGCTTTGGAACTGGCACAGCACGGGTATGTACTGGAAACCGGCACCATCGCATTGGACGGTAAAGCTAAAAGTCTTATGGATAACGATCATGTGCGTAAGGCATACCTCGGGATATAACCCCATAGAATAAAGTCCTGTAACTATCTGCATTAATAGAATAATTTATGATATTGAACGGATCAACTTTTATCTATTTGTTGACAAGCTATTATTGTGTTTTTAAGGGCTCCAATTTGTATTTTGATGTCTTTAAAAAGTACAAAAAATGGTTCAACCGCTAAAGCCATTTAAAAAATTATCTGGGTACAAACTATTCGTTCTTCCTAATATTTCTTGTCAGCGTGAAGTAAAATAAAAATTTCATGGACGGTATTGAAACTGTGACTGGAATCTCAATTTATCTATGCAAAAGTGTATCAGTTTTGCATAGCGATGGAAGATTTAGACTTATTGTGCTTGAAATAACCTTGGAAATATAGGATAAAAAAATTAAAAATACAGCATTCTCCCATGATGGTGACTTTAATGAAAGATGAAGATAAATCCAAAGAGCAACTTAAAAATGAGTTGACTGAATTACATCGGCGTATTTCCGAGTTGGAAACGTGTGAAATTAAGTATGCTCGAACCCAGGAATCGCTGCGTGAGAGCGAACGTATGCTGTCCACATTGATCGGTAACCTGCCGGGCATGGCCTATCGCTGTCTGAATGATGATAACTGGACCATGGAATTCATCAGCGAAGGCAGCCATGATCTGACCGGGTATGCACCTGTGGACCTAATTGGAAATCGAACTCTTTCTTACAATGAACTAATTCACTCCGATGATCGTTACTCCGCCTGGGAGCAGGTACAGCAAGCTCTGGCAAAACGTCAGTCCTTTCGGATGGTGTACCGCATTCAAACAGCTACAAGCCAGGAAAAATGGGTTTGGGAGCAGGGTCAAGGAGTGTTTAAAGAGAACGGTGATCTGCTGGCAATAGAGGGCTTCATAACAGATATTACGGAACGAATTCTTGCGGAGGAAGCTCTACGAGAATCGGAGAAACGACTCAGGTCTTTGTTGGACGTGGTTCCCATCCCAATCGTGGTATTTAGCCTGGACGGCCTGGTTTCCTATCTGAATCCGGCTTACACAAAATTGTTTGGATGGACCATTGAGGAACTAAAAGGAAAGCAACCACCCTATGGATCGCCTGAAATTGAGATAGAAGTCAAAGAAAGCTTCAGAAGAGTCCTCGAAGAAGGAGGGCTTGTTCCCTATGAAACCAAGCGGATGACAAAAAACAATCGAGTTCTGGACGTTGTTACAAGGGGTGTAGTGTATACCGAATCTAAAGGCGAAGCGGCCGGGGTGCTCATTATCCTCAGGGATATAACCCTGGAAAAGATTATGGCTCGAAACAAGGGAGTGATACGTCGAATCAGCATGGCACTTCCGGAACATCCTGATCTGGAGGGGCTTTTAGATTATATCAGCAGCGAGGTCAAGCGGCTCCTGAACTCCGAAGGCGCCCTTGTTATATTGCTGGATGAAAATAGCCGGGAACTTTATTTTCCAGGTGCGGCTTATGACGATACGATTACCCAAAAAAGGGTCAAGGGAATTCGTTTTCCTATGGATCAAATTATTGCGGGAAAGGTCATCAAAACCGGTGAACCGATTATTGTTTCCGATACCTCCAAGGACCCCGATCTTTATCCCGAGAGAGATAGAAAATTTGGATACCAGACCAGAAATCTTCTTGAGGTACCTTTAAAAAGCAGCGATCGTACGATTGGGGTGTTATGCGCTATCAATAAGAAGGACGGGGATTTTGATCAAACCGACATTGAACAGCTGAGTATGATATCGGGAACCGTCACCCTTTCCATTGAGAACGCCAGGTTTTCCGAGGAACTAAGGGAAGCCCACGGAGAAGTGATGAGTTTGAATCGAGCCAAGGACAAGGTCATTAGTCACTTATCGCATGAATTGAAAACCCCTGTCTCAGTTCTCTCCCTTTCCTTAAGTTCGTTGGAAAAAAAAATGGCAACCCTTCCCCCAAAGTATTGGACGACCATAATGGAACGGGCCCGACGGAATCTGGATCGTATAATGGAGATTCAATATGTTGTGGAAGATATTATGCACAATACGCAATACACTACATCTCATCAGACGTTTTCAACTATATTTGATCAGTGTATTGATGAACTGGAAGCCATACTCACCGACGAAGGCAGCGAAGAAACTGTAATACAGCGTGTAAGGGCCAGGATTGACGCAATATATAATTCCAAGGATTGTGTTTCTATAACCATCCTTCCGGATGAATTTGTCAAGCAAAGGCTTGAGCATTTGAGTCCGTCTTTTTCCCACCGTCAAGTGAACATCATCAGTCGGTTTGAAGCGGTGCCGGCCATATGTATTCCTGCAGTTGTTCTCCAAAAAATTGTTGATGGTCTAATCAGAAATGCCGTAGAAAACACCCCTGACGAAGGAGAGGTTATGGTGAGTGTCCAAAAAAAAGGGAAAGGTGCTGCCCTTGTGGTTCATGATTGCGGTATCGGCATTACGGAAGAATACAAAAGACGGATATTTGAGGGCTTTTTTACAACCCAGGAAACAATGGCCTATTCAACCAAAAAACCCTTTGACTTCAATGCCGGAGGCAAGGGAGCGGACCTGCTGCGGATGAATATCTTTGCGGAACGTTATAATTTCAAAATCGATATGGATTCTTCCAGGTGTAAATATTTACTGCACAAAAATGTCATTTGTCCCGGCAACATCAGCAAATGCACCTATTGCAAAGCAAAAGAGGATTGTTGTCATTCCGGTGAAACCACCTTTTGGTTCTATTTCCCTTCAGTCGCATAAGAAGATCAGGATTGAGCGTCTTTACTCTCTGTTAAATTTTTTTCTAACTCCTTGAAGAATTGGTCTTTTTCTTCCCAATCGGGGCCGAAACGTTTTTTGAAATATTCGCCTAGTTTATCAAAGACCTTGTGCCAGACCGGCTTGCCGCCACCTAAAACCACATCCTCAAGAAATGACCTGAGTTCCACGATTTTATCCTTGGGAAGGAAAGAAACAGCACCAAGTTTAATGGATTGTTTCACCGATTCCGGTGAAACAGCATAGGCAGTAAGCATAACGGCTGGAAATCCTCTGGATACGGCTTCTTTTAAAAGTTCAAACCCCCTTACACCCATGATATCGAGAATGACAATATCGAAGTTGTAGCCGGCAAGATACTGAATGGCGGTGTTGTAATCCTGTGCTTTGCTGATTATACACATATCCAGTTCTTCTTCAAGCGCTTCGAGTACATCAGGTTCATCATCAACTATCAAAACTACCTTATCTTTCAGGATACTTTCCGTTGTCATAATTTTTTATCTCCTTATTAAGTGTAAAACGAGACTATAGGTGATTTAGCTTTTGAAACCTGAGCCTTCAAATTTTCATGAAAAAGAATGCAGGTCTGCCATTTACCGGCAACAGTGATGCACATTTGTCTGTTCCGGTGCGTTTCATCCACCCAGATACGCTTTCTTCACCCCTTCATTGTCACGCAATTTTTTTGTTTCGCCTTTCAGGACTATGTTCCCGGTCTCCAGGACGTAGCCTTTCTGAGCAAGAGCCAGGGCTAGACGGGCATTTTGCTCGACCAGGACAATTGTCCTGCCTTCGCTGTGAATGTCCCTTATAATCTTGGCGATTTCAATGCACATAATTGGGGATAAACCCAATGAAGGCTCATCTAATAGCAGGAGTTTTGGATTAGACATCAGGGCGCGGCCCATGGCCAGCATCTGTTGTTCACCCCCACTCATTGTACCTGCCATCTGCTTCAGGCGTGACTTCAGTATAGGGAAATGCTTGAAAACCCCTTCCAGATTCCTATTTTTCTCTTCTTCGTCTCTGCGCAGAAAGGCACCCATTTCCAGGTTTTCCGCAACCGTCATGTCAGGGAAAACTCTCCTGTTTTCAGGGACTTGTGCAATTCCGGCTTTGTTTATTTTTTCCGGAGGCAATTGATCGATGCGTTGATCCTCAAACCAGATTTCTCCAGTTGTCGGATGATTAAGTCCGGAAATGGTTCTTAAAGTAGTCGTTTTACCCGCCCCGTTGGAACCGATAAGGGTTACAATTTCACCCTCTTCCACTTCAATGGAGATGTTACGAATAGCATCCACCTTATTATAATGAACAGTAATGTCTTTGACATTGAGCAGCAATTTTTCTCCCTCCTCGTTAGGCGACAGCCTCTTCTCCGCCCAATAGGGCTACAACATCTTCTCCGCCCAGATAGGCCTCGATGACGTCTGGATTATCCAGTATCTGCTGGGGCAAACCCTCGGCCAATTTTTTTCCGAAGTTCAGAACACTTATTTTGTCACAAATGCCCATCACCACCTTCATATCATGCTCTACCAGTAAAATGGTCATTGCCCATTCATCCCGTATTTTTTTGATTAAGTCAGTCATGTGTTGCGTTTCCGTGGGATCCATGCCTGTAACCGGTTCATCCAACATGAGCAGCTTGGGTTCAGAGGCCAGAGCAACGGCAATACCCAATGCCCTTTGATGGCCATGCGGGAGGTTATCGGCCAGTTCGTCCTTGAGATGCGACAAGCCCATAAAATCGATGATTTTCAAAGCCTTTTTTTCTTGCTCCATGTCAATGCGCCGGCTTGTCCCAAATATGGTCCTGAAAAGTCCTCCCTTGGCTCTCAGATGACGGGCCACCAACACATTGTCCATAACAGTGAAGTGATGGAAAAGGGCAGTCCTTTGAAAAGTTCGCACGACGCCTCTTGCCGCTATTTGACTTGATTTTAGGCCGGACATTTCTTTTCCCAGATATACTATTTTTCCTCTTGTGGGTTTATAAACCCCGCTGATGACGCTAAACAGGGTTGTTTTCCCCGCCCCATTCGGTCCGATGACACCTCTTATTTCCCCTTCCTCCACTTCCAGATTCAGCTGGCTTATAGCTGTCAAGCCACCGAAATTTTTGCATAGACCTCTTACTTCGAACATAGCCATAAGCACTTATTCCCCTTCCTTGTCTGAAGTAGACAATGATCTCAAGTCAAACAACTGATTTTTTCGCTCCTGCAGGTTCCTCAGCCCTCGCTTGAGAAGCCTTTCGATTTCCAAACAGGCGTGTAAATTTCGGAACCAAACTCTCGAGTCCGCCCGGCATAAATATCAAAAATCCGATCAAGATAACGCCAAAGAATAAGGGCCGCCATTCCATTAGCGGACGCGTCCATTCAAAGAGAATTGTCATGACTGCAACCCCGATTATGGGACCCGCAAAGGTAGTCGAGCCCCCTACAATAACCCAGACAAGGAGATACACCATCTCATCTAGACCAAATATATGTGGGTCTATGGCACCGAGTCGATGAGCCAGGAGAGCACCTGCGATTCCTGCGAAAAACGAGCCGATGACAAAAGCGAAGCTTCTGTATCGCCCCACATTGATACCGATAGATTCTGCCAAAACACTATCCTCATAAATCGATTTGAAGGCTTTTCCGATGCGAGATCTGTCAATTCGATACAGAATGAGCAGGCATACCAATGTAATTACCAGCGTCATAAAGTAGTAAGGGATAGCCTCATAGAAATCTATCGATCCTATTATTCCCACTTCGGGAATATTTATCATACCGCGGGGACCTCCGAAAGGGTTGTGGAACTTGATCCAGCTCAGCCTAATGAATTCCCCGACAGCTAAAGATGTAATAAAAAAGCCGAAACCCACGGTCCTAAGCATAGGATACACAATTCCCAGTCCAACCAGGCCCACTGTTGCGCCTGCCAGCGGCGCGGTCATCCAAAAGGGCCAACCAAAATACTTGGCCATGAGAGCGCTCGCATACGCGCCGGCACCCATTAAAATTACATGACAAAGCGTCCAGTCTCCTGTCGTTGCTATCAGCCGGTAGCTGACCGCGAGAATGATATTAATCAGGAATATGATCAATATTTCAACATAGTATTCTCTGACAAAAAACGGCAGAACACTCATGACGGCAATCAATGCCACTACACCGATTATTGATAATACTTTATGCTTTAACACGACCCATTAACCCCGTTGGTTTAACGATTAAGATGAAAGCCATAAACGCAACGCCGACCATAACAGCCGAAGTTGCATCGAATATGGTAGTGACAAAGGTGTGTATAAAGCCTAAAATAAAAGCGGCTAAAACAGCGCCTTCGATGCTCGCCATCCCCCCTACAATGACTATGATGAAAGCTGTAATAAGAAGATCTCGTCCCATATAGGGGGTAACAGCATGTATGGGTGCCATGAGGGCTCCGGCCACCCCGGCATATGCTCCGGCGATGCCCATGGCAAGGGCCGTCATTTTGTTAATGCTGATCCCCTGCAGCGCAGCAGCATCCGGATCTTGAGCACAGGCGCGCAACCCCTTGCCTAGCCTGACCCGATGCAGGAAGAACCATAGCAATCCGAGGAGAATGACGGCAGCCGGCACTATCAGGATCCTTTGCAGCCCTATCTGAGCACCGGCAATGGTTGCCGATCCCATGTAAGGCGTAGGTATCATTTTCATAAAACCCAACCCCCAAATTCGTCCTGCGAGAACCTGTAGAATCCATGTTAACCCTGCCGTTGCCATAAAACCGGCCAGTACGTTTCCCCTTGTGGGCCGGAAAATTAATCGCTCGGTCAATAAACCAAGGGCAGCAATAGTTGGAATCGCCATCAGTACTGCGAGAGGAAAAGGCATCCCACCCAAAGCGTAGAATACGTATACCACATAGGCCCCTAACATGAAGAATTCGCCGTGGGCGTGATTCGCCATTTGCATGACCCCGAAAGCCAAGGCCAATCCCACTGCAACTGTGGCGTAAATAGATCCTGAGATCACGGAATTAGCTATCGTTTGTACAAAAGTTGTCAGTTCCATAATTTTCTCTACCCTTTAAGATAGTTTCTACTAGCCTGAGGCCTATTACACATGGGATGGCAAAGATGCCGCCCCATGTGTTTTGGTCTGTTATTTTCGCTGGTCAAAGTACTGCCCTTTTTCTTTAACCACTTTGATTATCATATCCTTTCTTGATTCGAACCACTGTTCGAATTTAAGATGGGCTTGAATACGCTTGCATTTGCAGTCCGCCTTTACCTCGGCGATAGGAATAGGAGGTGATACCATGTTATCTATGCCCCACATATCCTTTCCGTACATTACGCCCGGTCCCAAAATAGTGGGAATTGACGGTGCAGCCCTGAGCGCTTTTAAGATCTCATCCGGATCAAAGGAACCGGCCAGCTGTGCCCCATGGGCCCATACCTTGAGCATGATCACGTGGTCCCAGTCTATCCCGGTGATTTTACGGTGCACATCCCCGGGAGCGCCCGGGCCGTATTTAGTATTCCACTCTTTGATAAACTCATGCTGCCAGGAGGGTTCCCCCCACCAGGGGTCATCAAACAGGGGAAAGCTGTTTGCGCATTTTCTATCCGCCATATACTCGATAGGCACCTTCTGCATAACGGACTCAGTGTCGATATAGTTGGCCGATATGATCCCCTTGAAGCCTTGTAGGTATAGCTGCTCTATGATCAGAGTAACGTACGTGGGGTAGGTAAGATTAAGGCTTACCACATCGGGTTTGGTAGCCAAGATGGCGGTCACCACCGGCGCAAAATCTTCGGTTTCCCCGGAAAAATGTTTGTCATAAACGATGTCCCAACCCTCGGCCATTGCTGCTCCCACCTCCCATGCCTGGCAGGTGAGACCGATGGTATCATCTTGAGAAGTTACGGCCCACCTCTTTAGTTCAGGATTATTAATTTTGTGATACAGAGGCCTTAGCATATCTATTCGAGGTGTAACGTCCCCTCCGCCTATCAGATAGGGCCTGTCCGGCATGATATCCGTTGATATCAGCGTAGCATAGAAGACTTTTTTCTTAGTGAGAAACGGGTGTGTAGCGTCAGCAGGATTACCACCAATGGCGCTTATGAATTTTACGTCATGCTCCAAGACAAGTTGCTTGGCACCCTGTAGGCCTTGCTGCCGATCGCCTCATCATCAAATTTATACATCTTAAGCTTGTATCGCTTATCGCCCACCAGGAGCCCTCCCTCGGCGTTGACCCTGTCGATAAATATCTGATTCCCGGTAAGACCCGGCAGTCCCCAACCGGCGTCGGGTCCGGATAAAGCTCCAAGAAAACCAATATTAATAGTTTTTTCTGCCGAATGAACGGTTTTGCCGCTCATTATGGAGAAAGTAACTATTAATGCCAAAGACAGTTGGATACGTACAAAAAGGCTAAATAATTTTCTTTTTTCCATTGCAAACTCCTCTCTTATTTGAAATTAAAAGATAACAATTCAAAAGCAAGATTTATGCCATGCTATTGGCTTTAGTAACGGAGTAGAAAAAGAAAGCAATTATATCGAACTTGTACTCTGTTTAGTATATTCCGAAGAACGGGGTTGGCCTTTTAAAGGGTATTGTCATAGCAAGTGGCATAAATTTTGCTACTTTTTATGTTGACACACAAAGTGCGGAATACTTAAGATGCACTAATATAAACAAATAAGGAGAGATTATCAAATGAATTCAAAAGAACGTGTGATGGCAGTGATCAATCATCAAAAGCCTGACCGAATGCCTTGTTTTGGGGCCAATTGTATGGCAACTTACGAGCAGATGGAAAAGGTTCAGGCCTTCTGGCCAAGAGCGCATGAAGACGGGGAAGCCATGGCTAAAGTGGCACTTGCTTCCCATACAATACTTGGTTTTGATGCTGTAAGAGTTCCTTTCTGCCAAACATTTGAAGCCCGCGCTTTAGGTGCCAAGATAAAACCGGGTAAGCTTCCGGGCAATATGGAAGGAATCCCGGGAATTGATCATCCGCCCACTTTCAAGCTTGACGACACACCGGTATTCCCGGATAACTTTCTTTCACTGGGTTTTATTCCGGAACTGCTTAAAGCCGTTCGTATTTTAAAAAAGGAACTGGGTGATGAGGTACCGGTAATTGCCGGAATTATCGGGCCTTTTACACTAGCCGGATCTCTCATTGATACGGTTCCCCTTCTTAAGGCAACCTTTAAAGCACCCGACAAAATACTCCCTTGGCTGGAACTCGGGGAAAAGGCCGGCACTACTTTGGCAAAGGCCCTCATTGATGCCGGGGCAGATATCATTTGCTGTGAAGATATGACTGCCTCACCTGAACTGATTGCTCCTAAAACCTATAAAGAATTAGAACTTGAATTTCAGACCAAACAGTTTGACGCAATATCTGTTCCGACAATTCTGCACATCTGCGGCAAGGTGGACCCTATTGTTAAATGGATGGCACAGACCGGGCCGGATATTCTAAGCCTGGACACCAAATCAAATCCCAAGGATATAAGGGAAATATGTGATTCGGATGTAGTATTGTTGGGTGGAGTAGACGTGGCTACCACTCTGTTTTTACATGGTCCTGAAGAAATCAAGCAGGAATCAAAGAGGTCTATTGCTGATGGAATTCAGATCCTGGCACCGGGCTGTGCCGTTGGGCCGGGCACGCCTACTGAGAACCTTCTGGCCATGCTGGAAGTGGCCAAGGCGCATTAGATGAAAAGGAGATTTAAATAATATGGCAAGACTTGGTATTGCATTGGATCTGGGTACTAGTGGATTTCGTGGGCAAGCCCTTAATTTAGATCAAAACGGAACGATTATATCCACTGCTGTTACCACCCGGCATCCCCTTCCCGGCGCCAATGTCATGGATCATCTTCATTTTGCCATTGAGTTAGGCCTTGATCGGGCTCACGAAGTCATGATTCAAGCAGTCAACAAGGTCATTGACAACTTAAGGATAAATAATGAAGAGGTGGTCAGACTTGCCGTCTGCGGTAACCCCATCCAGCTATCCCTTTTCCAGAAGATTGAAATCAGGGATCTTGCATATGCAGGGAAACGAAAATTGGAAGCTCTGGGGGTGGTTGCGCCTAAAAGAGACGCGCAAATCATAAAAGCGAGTGATATCCCAGGGCTTAATTTGCCGGCTGATGCAGAAATTCTGATTCCGCCGGCGGTCCGGCATGAAATCGGTGCCGATGCCCTGGCTATGATGATCCAGACCGGCATGCTGGAAAAGGATGATATTGCCATTGCAACTGATTACGGTACGAATGCTGAGATGGCACTCATCGTAAACGGAATAGTTTACACCGGCTCAACTGCAGCCGGACCTGCCCTGGAAGGACAGCATATTGAAGATGGTTTACTGGCACTTCCCGGTGCCATCTGTGATGTAGCGTTTGTACTTGATATTGCCGGTGACTATGGCGGCTTAGAAGTGCCTGGAGAAGACCGACCTCTGAAGGGAGGTATGAAAACCTTTGTCCTCAGTAAGGATATGACAGTTAAACCAGGTGATACAGTGGACCCGGCCACGGGAACCCTGATTGAGAAAGGGGAAGAAAAAGCCGTGGGCATAACCGGGACCGGAGTTGTGGCTTTGATCAGCCAGGGTATTGAATCAAAACTCATCCGGCTTCCCAGAATCATTACTTCGGATGCTAAAGTTCATTTGTCCAACGGTGTCACGTTTATCGAGAAAGACCTTGAAGAGGCCGGCAAGGCCATCGGTGCAATCAGAGCCGGTCATATCGCTTTATGTCATGAGGCAAAAATTAATCTGGAAGACATTGAAACCGCATACATGTGCGGAGCTTCCGGTACTTATGTAAATGCACTAAAGGCCCAGAAAATTGGTTTGCTGCCAAAGGGTGTAAAAAATATCTATCAGGTAGGGAACTCTTCGCTGGCCATGGCAGTTGATATGGTAAAAAATGTGGATGAACTTTGGCGCATGAAAAAGATTGCAAATGATTTGAGACAGCATCACTGCATGTTTGCCGATTCCAAGATATTTGAAAAGGTTTATATCCTGGAACTGTCGTATTGGACCGAGGGGATGTCTTTGGAAGATTATCATAAATTTTTGAAAAAATTTGGTCTTCCTCCTTTAAAAGAAACAGCAGCTGATTCCAAGGTTGTTAAGACTGTTAAGCAAGATATACCGGAATTGGGGACCATGGGCCTTGAGATTGTCTCGAACATCGGTGAGCAAAAAACCATGGTTTTTAAGGACTGCATCGGATGCGAAACCTGTGTTGAGGACTGTCCGGAAAATGCCCTTACCATAAACGAAGAGCTAAAATCTTTTTCCATCACTATGGATCTTGCCCGATGTAACGGACTTGCCTGCGGGAGGTGTGAAAAAAGTTGTCAGGAGAAAGTCTTTGTCCAAAAAAAGTTTTATCGTGACAAAGATAGGAAACACTCAGAAATAAGAATAATAAAACGTTAGCCAGGAAAGGAGGTGAACATAGATGGAGAAAGCAGAATATATGAAAAAGGCTACCCAGTATATTGTTGATGCGGACGAGGAAGCAGTAGAGAAATTAGCCCGCGACTATTTAGAAGATGGATTTGATCCGCTTGAAATGATCGAGAAAGGTCTTTCTGAAGGCATCCGAAAACTTGGGGATCTCTTTGACCGCGGCGAGGTTTTTTTACCGCATCTGATCATTGCATCCGAAGCAATGACTGCAGCGGTAAAAATACTGGAACAGGCCATGCCTGCAGACCAGGTTGGTAAAAAGCTTGCCAAGGTTGTTATTGGAACCATAGAAGGAGATGTACATGACATCGGCAAAGGTATTGTCGCTACCATGCTAAGGGTCTATGGTTTCGAGGTTATTGACTTGGGTCGAGATGTACCGATTGCTACTTTTGTGGAAAAAGCAAAAGAAGTCGGCGCAGATGTTGTGGGTTCATCCGCTTTGATGACAACGACCATGGCGGGACAAAAAGCCCTTGAACAGGCATTAAAAGATGCTGGACTTCGAGACAACCTGATAACCATGTTGGGTGGTGCAGCGACCACCGAACATTGGGCTGCCAAAATCGGCGCAAATTTTTGGGCGGAAAGTGCAGGGGATACTGTGATGAAACTCAAAGAAACATTCAGTTGAAAGGAGCTAAGTATATGAAAAAACACTTAACCAGGCGAGGGGATGGGGCGCTCATAGAAATGACTTCGGAGGAAATAATGAGCTCCCTGGAAGCGGGTACCGAAGACGCCGCTGACAGAGGGAAGATAGCCCCTTTATCAAAAGATGACCTGGAATGCCTGCTTGATATTTTTATGGATACCAACAGATTTGTGAGCGTGGAACAAGGTGAAGAAGTTGTGGTCACGCACGACATTGGTACATTGAGATTGATGGGAGACCAGGGCAATAGCGGTGTAGGCATACCTTTGAGCAGGGTACAGGGCATCCAGGTCCATGAAAGGGCATTTTGTTCCGATACCATGGAGCTTGGACATATTGATTATAGCTTTAAACCCGTAAAACCGGTTATCGCTATGGAACAGCAGGAAATGGAAAATGCTCTTTTGTCAACCATTATTCCTTTATTTTACGGTGCTATGCCCAATCTGGGTACGTACTACAGCCCGGACGGTCCTTTTGGGAATCCTTCTGATTTATTGCCTGCAGGGAAGGTCAAGGAGGCCTATGAGGCCCAGGAAGGTGCTGTGGAGCATGCGATTCGAGACATGGTATATGTGGGCGAAAAGTTGGCACAAGTCGGTTGTGACGGGATCAATTTTGATACCACCGGCGCAGCGGGTGATGCAGATTTTAAGGCCACTCTGCACGCAGTGGAACTTCTGAAAAAAAACACCAACTTGAGCGTTCAAGTTGGGATGGCCGGCGAATTTGTACTGGGTATGCATGGCGGTCTGGAATATGAAGGTAAGAGACTTGCAGGTTTATACTGTAACGATCAAGTCAAACTTGCAGAGAAAGCCGGAGCTGATATTTTTGGTCCGGTGGTAAACACAAAGCCCAGCAAAGACATGCCGTGGAATTTATCCAGAGCGGTAACTTTTGTAAAAGCATGTGTTGAAGTCTCCAACATTCCAATCCATGTAAACATGGGAATGGGAGTGGGAGGATCACCTATATTTGAAACACCGCCTATCGATTCAGTCAGCAGAGCTTCAAAAGCCATGGTGAAAATTGCCAAGGTAGATGGTCTGTAGATAGGCGTTGGAGATCCTATGGGGATGTCAATAGCTCACGGTGTGGCAGCAGGAATGGGTGGAATCAGGACTGCCGGAGATCTGGTAGCCCGAATGCAGATGGCCCGCAAGATGCGGATCAACGATGCAAAAGCCTATGTTGCCAAAAAGCTAAAGATTTCTCCTTCCGACCTGTCGGATGTATACGTAATGAGGGATGTCCGCGAGGAGCTGGACATTGGAATCATAACGTCTGTCCCGGGTTGTGCCAAGGGAATTGAGGCAAAAGCAAGAATTGCTCAACTGCTTGATATTGAAATAGCCAGCGTAAATCGATTAAAGAATAAGATAAATTTTTAATATGTTTGATCTTACAGGCTCCGGCGAATGCCGGAGCCTGTTTTATGGTTCTATAATATAAGTGATAAGGACTAATCGTAAAGTGAACAAATTTAAGCTAAATGACTATGAGGGTTTAATGAAGAGTGTAGAAAATAAGACTATCCATAGGAGCACTCTTGCATAGCTGAAAAACCAACATATGGAGAATTAACAATAAGGGTTCAACCCTTAGAGCGTGCCATTTCTGATCGCAAAAAAATCGAGAATGAAGTACAGGTTGAAATCATCAAGCGCGAGAAGGTGGTAGAAGAGCTGGCGGTGACAGAAATTTTATTGCGCGCATCCAATTTTTGAATAATATTCTTGTTTGGCACGACAATATTCTTGTTTGGCATGAAAAAACAATATTATTCATAATTCTTTTTTTGTATTAAAGGTTTCGTTTTCGATCTTCCATCTGGATCGACCGCCTTTGACCATGTCCTTGATATTGCTCTTATCTATCTGGATGTCTGTTACCCTGCTATTTTTGTATGTGGCTTTGCCCTTGTTTATAATTTTGAATGTAAAAAAATTGAAACCATCAGATTTCTCAGATTCATTTAAAGGAACCTTGTTGATCCATTTATATACGTATCTTTTCCCTTTTAAATCTTTGAGCTCATACTTTTATACGTCCCAAGGCCTTTAAGCTCATCAATTTATAGTAATTAAACGATATACATTGCGAAAAAAAGTTTTGATTTCTCATGAAAATTCAACATAGTCATGATAAAAAATAATCACCGAGAATTGCTGAAACTTATGCCAGACAGTTGATCTCATAAAAAATATTGTCCTATCAAGTGGCATAGATTTTGCTCACTTAGACTTAGACATCATAAAGTGCTGAACAGTAAAATGCACTAACTTAGAATAGAAAGGAGGTGATTTCGAATGAGCAAAGAAAGTTTGATAAAACAGGCGAGACAAGCGGTAATAGATGGTGACGAGGAAGCTGCTGAAGCGGTTGCCAAAATGGTTATCGCAGAAG
>Ga0233436_1001459_pt1 | contig 19731 bp, 8 predicted proteins | sample SI_122_August201_2_FD_182723 | JGI IMG/M metagenome (GOLD analysis project Ga0233436, IMG submission 182723) | Seawater microbial communities from Saanich Inlet, British Columbia, Canada - SI_122_August2016_150_MG | ecosystem: Environmental > Aquatic > Marine > Inlet | place: Canada: British... | reverse complement strand
CGGGTAGAGCTGAACCGAATACTCAATACACTGAAACAGGAAATTGAGCCGTTAAAAGGATGACCAAATAAGGGTCAAAGGGGTAGGAAGTCAGGATGGAAAAGCTAAAAATGCACAGCCCCAATGGGGTGGAGGAGAATATTGAAAAGCTGGCAGAGCTATTTCCTGGCTGTGTGACTGAATCTGCCGATGAAGCAGGGAACCTGAAGCGCTCTATCGACTTCGACCTGCTGAAACAGGAGCTCTCCACGCACACTGTTGATGGTCCACAGGAGCGATATCACCTTAATTGGCCGGGTAAACGTGAAGCACTGCTGACGGCCAATGCACCGATTTCAAAGGCACTGCGCCCCTGTAGAGAGGAGAGTGTGGATTTTGAGACCACAGAAAATCTCTTTATTGAGGGGGATAACCTCGATGCGCTGAAGCTACTGCAGGAGACCTATCTGGGTAAGGTGAAGATGATCTATATCGATCCACCCTACAACACAGGTAACGACTTTATCTATGATGATGATTTTTCCGAGAACACAGAGGAATTTTTGAAGCGGTCAAACCAGAAGGATGAGAAAGGCAATCCGTTAGTAACAAATGCCGAGTCAAATGGCCGATTTCACTCAGACTGGCTTTCGATGATATATCCAAGGCTAAAACTGGCGAGAAACCTTTTGAGGGATGATGGGGTTATTTTTATTTCGATCGATGACCATGAGCAGGCAAGCTTGAAGCGCATGTGCGATGAAGTTTTTGGTGACCAAAACTTCGTGAGCACAGTAGTTTGGGAAAAGCGATATAGTCCCCAGAATGCCGTAAAGTGGTTTTCAGAAGCGCACGATTTCATATTGGTTTATGCCAAGAATAAACTGAATTGGTACCCTAACTTATTAGAGCGTTCTGATGCCATGAATGCTCGATATCAGAATCGTGATAATGATCTTCGTGGGGTATGGAAACCAGAAAATGCAACTGCTCAAGGTGGTCATGGAACCAAAGGCCAGTTTTATGTCTTGACCGCTCCAAACGGTAAACAGCACACTTTGCCTAATGGTCGTTGCTGGGTTTACACCGAACCAGCTTTTCAGCAAATGGTTGCTGACAACCGTATTTGGTTTGGGGCAGATGGCAATAATGTTCCCGCAGTGAAACGATTTCTTTCAGAGGTCAAACAAGGCACAGCTTGTCAGACGATTTGGAAATATGGTGATGTTGGGCATAACCAAGAAGGGAAAAAAGAAGTTAAAGTTCTATTTCCAGAATCAGTAGTTTTTGAAACACCCAAGCCTGTTCGGATGTTAAAGCGTGTTTTACATCTATCGACTTCAACCGAGAGCAACTCCATTGTCCTTGATTTTTTTGCTGGTTCCGCCGCGACTGCCCATGCAGTAATGCAACTCAATGCAGAAGATGGCGGTAAACGAAAATTCATCATGGTTCAGCTTCCTGAAGCCTGCGATGAAAAATCAGAAGCCTTCAAAGCAGGTTACAAAACCATCGCCGGAATCAGCAAAGAACGTATCCGTCGTGCAGGTCAAAAGATTAAAGAAGAGAACGTCACAACAGCCCCTGATTTGGATGCCGGTTTCCGCGTCCTCAAGGTGGACTCCAGTAATATGGCGGATGTCTACTACACCCCGGATGCAGTCGAGCAAGATCTACTAAACCATGTAACCGATAACATCAAAGAGGATCGAGCCGCTGAAGATCTGCTGTTCCAGGTGTTGCTGGACTGGGGGGTGGATCTAACACTACCGATCACAAAAGAGACGATCTCTGATCTTGAGGTATTCTTTGTTGATGGTAATGCCTTGGCAGCCTGTTTTATCAAGGAGGGTCAAATCACAGAAGTGTTCTGCAAAGAACTTGCCCAGCGCAAACCACTGCGCGTGGTTTTCCGCGATGCAGGGTTCAAGGATGACAGCGTAAAAATCAATGTAGAGCAGATCTTCAAACTGATGTCGCCGCATACAGAAGTGAAATCAATCTAAGGAGAGTAAGAAATGGATACTTATACCCCTGACTCACTGCCGTTGAAGTCACTGGACTATCAGCGCTTATTACCGCTTGTGGGTCAGGCCAATGCTGCATTGGCGCGTTACGATGGACTTTTGCAGGGGATCCCTAATCCAGCAGTGATGCTCTCTCCTCTCACAACCCAAGAGGCGGTACTCTCCTCCAAAATTGAAGGAACTCAGGCCACTGTGGATGAGGTGTTAGAACAAGAGGCAGGCCTGCTGAAAGAGGGGGAGAAATATAAAGATATTCAGGAGATCTCTAACTACCGTAAAGCACTTTTCGCAGCTCGGGAGTACCTGAGTGAATACCCAATACGGCTCGGCTTTGTCCGTGAACTGCACCGTATTCTGATGGATAGTGTTCGTGGGCAGAATAAGTCACCCGGAGAATTTCGCAATGACCAAAACTGGATCGGGCCAGAAGGATGTGCTATTGAGCGGGCGACATTTGTACCCCCCAACCCGCTTCAGTTGCCCAGTCACCTTCAGGCTTGGGAAAGCTATCTGGATAGTGATGATATCGATGCCTTGCTGCAAACTGCGCTTGTTCATGCACAGTTTGAATTGCTTCACCCTTTCAAGGGTGGAAATGGTCGGATCGGGCGAATTTTGATTCCTCTTTTTTTATACCAAAAGAGAGCACTCTCTCAGCCAATGTTCTATCTTTCCGAGTATTTGGAGCGTTACCGTGCTGAATATTATCAGCGTATCAAAGCAATCTCTGAAGAGGGTGACTGGAATGGTTGGATTGCCTTCTTTCTGCAGGCGATCATTACTCAAGCAGCCCAGAATAGTGATCGAGTCGCCTTGATCCAAGAGCTGTATGAGGAGATGAAACAGGAGATCCATTCGGCGACGCACTCACAGTATACCGTGCATGTGTTGGATGCCATTTTCAGTAAACCGATTTTTCGCTCCTCTGAACTATCGCAGCAGCTCCATTGTGAACATGAGATTCACGAAAAAACCACATCAGGGCTTTTGAGGCAGATGAAAGAGACAGGTATTTTGGTTGAATTACAGCCCGGAAGTGGTCGCAGACCCGCGACACTCTGTTTTCTTCGGTTGATTAATCTGGCCGAAGGGCGTGAAGTTATTTGAGATGTTTGTGGAGTCTGTGTACGGGATAAAAGCTGTATTGGAGTCTAAATCTATTTTCAGGCTCCATAAGATATTTTGTGGAGTCTGTGCATTACGCAAAATAGAAGGAAGATTGAGAAAAAGCGCATGAAATTCAAGTTCAAAGTTCAGCCCTATCAGACACACGCTGTTGAGTCGGTGGTGGAGTGTTTTAAAGGGCAGCCGAACGCAACTGGTATCAGTTACCGAATCGATCCCGGTCAGGTAGAAATGGGCGTGGATGGAGAACACCAGCACGCCCTGTTCGGAGAAGATTCCGGTTTTAAGAATAGCGACCTGATGCTGGCAGAGTCTCAGTTGTTGGAGAATATACAGGCGGTACAGCGACAGCAGAACCTTCCACAGTCGACTGAACTGGTAAAGAGCAAGGTCTCCTCAATCAACCTTGATGTGGAGATGGAGACCGGTACAGGAAAGACCTACTGCTATATCAAAACCGCCTTTGAGATGAACAAGCGTTTTGATCATTTATTGAGTTGTTATGCATCAGTTATGCGGTAAGCAGGAAACTGAACGGGTGCAACCCGCCTTCCGCTAATGTAACCTATTGATTTATGTTTTTTACAGTCATTAAGCCAACAAAATAATCGGTATAACATACATTTTTTTGCTGCATCCAATTTTATGCTCAGAGAGCGGGTGGCGGGTTGCACCCAAACTGAGCAAGCGACCTCTATTGTAATAAAATGTAACAGAGTTTTGTATGCGAAATAGACTATTATGGATGCTTACGGTTATTATTCTTAACAGACTATGAAGAATATCTAGGAAATTATGAACGGCTCGAAACAGGACTTTGTATTAAACCAAGACAGCATTGGTCTGCCTGATCACCTGATTATTGACTCCGACTCAGGGGAACTCAATGAACAATTGATCAAAGCCTATGTAATGGTTCGCAATCGTAAACACAGAGGCTCAATTCTCAAGTATCATGAAAAAACTTACTTCAAGAAACATCCTAGTCATAATCACAGTCTGGAAAAAGAAAAGTCACTACTGAACCTGTATGCTGTTCCGAGTATTCGCTCTGAAATTTACGTGCGAGCTATTGGAATAGCACATAAAGAGTTAGCGAATGGTGAAATAAATCTGCCTCCTAAAACGTATGATTTGCCCAGTTTTGAGCTAGTCACATTTCAGAAGTACGTGCCTGAGGCTTTTACCAACCCTTCTACTTATAAGATTGAATTCACCATAGCCAATGGTTTTCATGAAATTGCTATTAGCAACAGTACTAGTAAAAATGTATCTATTTATTGGCGAAAAGGTATGCAGATTGCCTGTGCCGTAAAGAACAAGATTCTTAAGGATCTTAAGAGGTGGAAAAGGACAAATGCTGATGACCGGAAGCTAATTGCCTCTGCTCTGCTAGGCTCTTCACATTTAATAAACCCAGATCTGTTTAATCAAGCACTAAAAGAGGTCCCCGAGATTGCTAACTACTTTAGCTGTATGATATCCCTAGGCCAAAACAACCAAAAAGATGTAGATACATATGAAACAAATGTTGATATACATAAGATCTTATCAGGGATACAGCTCAATCTTGATACCCTAAAAAGTGATCACCATAATAATGGAGCTCAAAATTCATTCTTTGAGTATGTGGACCAGTTTAGAAAGTGGAATGACAAAAACTCACTGCATAGTCAATTTGTTGATCAATTCAATAAGTGGGTTTCTGATCTGATTGATGTATCTGTCATTGTAGGTATAGATATCATCTCAGCTGATAGTGATGAGCAAGAACTGAAAAGTCTTTTAAAACATTGGCATGACCACATAAAAAAGGCAATAGTTGCCTTGAAAGGTGATATCGACTTTATTGCGCTGTTTACAAAAATTGAAGAGAAAGCACATGAGTTAGCTCACGAGTGCATCTCGATCTCAGAGAGAATGGAGTCTCTTGAGCAAAAGAAAAAACAGGATAAAGAGGCAATCGATATACTATCAGGCCTTGCAAGACGCAAAGCCTTGAGAGCCAATATTCAGCTAGAGACTGATATTAATACGGTACATCAAGAACTACTACAGAAAGAAGATGAGATTTTTCAATCTCTGCTCCCTAAAGGTATGGTGATTGATGACCTGTTCCAGCCTGTAAAGTTAGAAGTTTTTGATATAGCTCCCGAGCATGTCTCCAATTTAATAGTACGAATCTCGGAGTACACAGCTTGGCGCAATGGAAATTCGTTTAAGAAGATAGAGGAAAGTGTAAAGGCAGAAGTCCCTACCTCAATAGATGATGAAGAGCAGATAGAAAGCAATTCAGGAGAAGAGATCAAAGATACAGCTGAAGTAGATCAAGAGCTGGAAAATGAAGAAGATCCTGAGTTTTCAACTGTCCCCCAAGCTGAAGAGATCCTTGAGACTGAAGCTGATGTTTTAGAGGTAGTAGAAGCAGAGACAGCTCACCAAGAAGAGGCTCCAACTCAATCTGCGGATGCTGGAAAACCTGTAACAATCATAGAGGATGTAGTCGAGAAGTTAGAAAGTAACGAAATCAAACTTAATATACCAGAAGGCCATAGCGAAGTAGGTAATGCCTGTCTTCTTTCGATGGCGCAAGAACTCTTCATCTCTGGAGATAAAATCAATACTGCGATCACCCAACTGGTAGAAGATGATCAGATACCGATGGCTGCACAGATCAGCTATGCGGTTACCAATCGAAAGATTGCCAATAAGGTGATCCCCTATGAGCTGCTCAAAGCAACCTATTATGGGATGCACACTTTCAATAATCGTAAAGTATTTGATAAAAGTACTCGACTACTCAATAATGTAGCTCCAACCGATATTGAAAAATTACTGGAATTACCCGTTTCAGGAACAACCCCCTATTTGATGTTTGTTTCATGTTTCCAGCCAGCACTCTTTGGAGGACAATCTATCCACCCTGCGATGCTGCTTAATAGCCTGCCAAAGAGTTATTTCAAATCAGGCACAATTGATCTGATAGATAATCTATGGGATATCGCCAAGAGAGGAGAACAAATTACTATTGATCTACTTTTAAGTGATGGTGAGAAATCTGCCAAAGCTCGATTTGATGCACAGCGCATAGAAGACTGGAAAGATATCATCCTCAACACCCAAAAAGGATATATACCTATCCGTCTCGCTCAGATTAGTAGCCTGCAAAATGAGGGGGGGCTGTTTAAGAAAGTTACCGACATCATGCTTACCAATGACTATAGACGTGATAACGAGATCCATAACTTTATTACCAGCTATAAGGAACCCACTGACTCTGCAGGCTTGCTGGATAAACTACTGAATGACGTTGACGTGTGGCATGGTGATGGGATTACTCGTATTGGCAGACAGACATTTCATAACAAACTAACAGACCTGCTTGATATCGCAAAAGATTGGTTAGAGTCTAAACCAGCCGCCTCAAGAAGAACACAGCTTGAAGATTTTTGTAGGCAGTTCAACACTCGGCTACAGCAGGTAACACTTGAGTTCAAAGCAATATCTGAAGATCCTAAATTGTCTTGGGATCAAAAAGCTGGAGCACATTTTGTCGCTGTTCGTCTTGAGTACCTCTATAAGGTAATTCGTGGAGATATTGCTGTATGGAAATATCCACGCGTAAAAGGGTGGTACTACCATCCTCGGCAGATAGCGAGCCTCTACGTCGAGCACCAAGATGATACAGCTCCTGAAGTCATTCAGTGGCTATTGGCCCATATCGGCTTCAATATCCGCTCAAGAATGCACTTGGAGATGGCGATAGATAAGGGATATGTACGCCTAAGTGAACTGTTACGTCGATATTTGAAGGATGACAAAAAAGATATCCCAGATATTGATACCGATGCAATCTTTACCCGTTATAAAAAAAATATCAATCAGCGATGCTCCGACATTGATATGCAGATGGATAATGCACTACTGACCACTGATCTCATGGATCCGGATGTGACAGAGATGTATCGGGCAAATATCAGTGAAATCCAAGAGGCATTAGAACGCCTTGAAATTCTGGATGAAACAAAGGAGCTTGAAGAGGGGTTAGATCTCATTGAAGCGGTACTTAAAGAGAAGACTGCTTCCACAAAAGAATCACTCATTAAACGACTAGATGAAGGTGTAGCGGAACTCAAGGTAAGCGTGCCTGATGAACCTTTACCTGTGGGGTGGATAGAAGATTTTCATGTCTGCCTAGAGAACAGTAATCTACCTGTTGCCAATGAGATGATTGATGAGCTGAATTACGCAGTCAAACGTCAACAGAGAATCAGTCGGGTAACAGTCAAGAATGTGCCTGTACTTGCAGGTTTTATTGCTCACCAGAAAAAGATCTATGATGGTGTTAAAGATGCAATCACACGTGGCCGAGGTATCGATCGACTGATCAAAGATGAGCCGGAAACATTTGGTCTCACTTTTAAAAAAGATACACCTACGCTAAAAGATGCAATCAAGTCGCTTGAACACTGGCGATCCAATAAGCCACAACAAAAAATGAGTAAGGAATTCTATAATCGCATTGTTTCCATTCTCTACTCAATTGGTATAAAGCTTGAGTTTGACCAGTATGAGCAGAAACGAGAAGTGTCTCTGAAATACAGGGCTACCCGAGGCATTTCATCAATGGAGATGATGGTCAAGCATTCTCACTCTTCCAGACCTTTCGAAATATTTGGTACTAACTACAAAATAGAAAAATCTATCCCTGTACTGATCACTTATAAAGAGTGGTCAAACGATAGCGTACATGATTATATGAAGTCTGAAGGAATTTATGGAGATGTAATGCTGATCTCTGCCGTTCCACTTCAGATGACGCAACGTAATGAGTTTGCTAAATATTTTAAAGCAGAAGAGAGAATGGTTCTACTGATCGACATAATCAGCCTCCTCTATCTTGCATCACAAGAGGAAGATCAGGCAGATAATACCACCCTTCGGAACTACCTCTGGTTAGCTGCACCATTTACCTACTTCAACCCTTACGCCATCGGCGATACGGCACAGCCTACATCAAGCAGTGAAATGGTCTATGGTCGTGAACGACAGATTGCTGATCTTCTGAAGATGAAAAGTGGACGTGCCATTGTCTACGGTGGTAGACAGCTTGGTAAATCTACCATTATGCAGCAGGTTGAGAAGAATTTTCACGATCCTGATCGAAACAAATATGCTTTTTACAAATCACTGGACGATGTACACCATGACCGCATGGAGGATAGCGAAGATTCCAAGGACTCACACGACAAGGCTACACTTGAGATCTGGAAGTTCATTCACTCACAGTTGGTGAAATATAAAACCATCAAAACCTCTAGTGCAGAGAACAATACAGATCGACTCTATGATGAATCAAGGGATGCGATTATCGCTCATCCTAAGAGCCAATTCATCGTCATCTTTGATGAGATTGACCCGATCTTGAATATCGATAGTAAATTTGGTTTTCTGATCATGCGACGACTGCGTGAGATGGTTGTGGATAGTCAGATCAATGGGCGCTTTAAAGTGATCATAGGTGGACTGCAGAATGTAAGACGATTCGAGAACCACAGCAACTATCCACTCACACAGCTTGGTGGGTCGATACAGGTCTCTATCATGCCAACACAAGAGGCGTTGCAATTAGTCGTTGAACCAATGCGAGCTGCGGGGTATATGTTTGAAAATGAGCAGATTGCCAACCTCGTTTTAGCAATCACCAACCGACATCCCGGACTCATTCAAATCTTCTGTTATCAGCTGATCAAACACCTTTCTCATAACTCCAGAGAGCCTGTAGGTCAAAGGATAGTGCATAACTTTGACATTCAGGCCACCTATAACGACTCCCATGTTCAAGGCCTGATTAAGAACCGCTTCAAGATGACACTCAATCTTGATCCACGTTATGCCGTGATCGTCTATTCAATCATCTATGAAGATATGGGAGCGAAACCTTTTACTGTCTCATCGGCAAAAGAGTGGGCATCCATTTGGGATAGTGATGCTTTTGAGCAGTTATCGGATCGACAGTTTGAGGCATTTCTCAATGAGCTGGAAGGGCTCGGAGTTTTAACCAAGTATCAAGATGCTCGTTATGCGCTTCGAAATACCAATATTCTTAAGTTACTGGTAGACCCACAAAAGAATGATGTAGTCAATGAGCTGAAGACTGCCCTGGATGAACTGGCGAATTATGACCCTCTGGATCGACATGCCTATAAATCCAAAGAAGATCGCCCTCCCTCTCCACTATCGTATCGTGATGAGAAATCAATATTAGGAATCATAGATTTTGGGCCTGCCGATATTCACAGCAATATCCCTGAGGAGACTTCCAGTGAAAAATTTACCAGCACCCTTATTGTGGGTTCGGATGCACAAGGACTTAATCAACTTAAGCTTGCCTTGCCCGCCCTCTGTGAAGAGGAAAAGCTGGATCATGAAATTAATATTTACAAGCTATATCAACACTCGACACATGAGTATGAATCTGCAGTACAATTTGAGCGCAAGTTAATCAATCCACTAATAGATAAGAGCAAGTCACAAGGCCCCCAGTTGGCACTGATAAGAGTAGATGGCAAAACAGGCATTGCAGATTTGCTGGCAATGATCGATGCTGCTAACAACCATTCACATACATCGGAATCTCCCCTTTACCCCATTCGTCTGGTTTTCATGCTAGATCCTGCAGCTTACTGGACTTGGCTTTATAATCCTCAACATACCAAGAACAGAGAATCACAACAGCCCTTTATTCATCTAGGCTACTGGCGCTCTACCGCGATACGCTATCTACTGGAGAAGATCCACCTGAATGATGTTTCTACGGACTCAGTAAATGAAGCTTATCATATTACTCATGGTTGGTATTACAAACTGAATGAGATCGCTGCGGCAAAGAAGGCCAAGTCCAATCTCACAAGCATCAATCAGTTTAGCGATTACGTTATTCCTATCGATACAGTCAATAAAAAAGAGTCAAAACAGTTTTTGAAGGATTGCGGGTTCTATGATTGTAAATGGGTTCAGCTCTTGTTATCACAAATGATCCATTTCAATGAGGATCAATATAGTAAAGAGGATATTTGTTTCTGTGCAGAAGAGGCCGACCTTGATAGTACTATTACTATGATAAAGTGGATGACACAGATGGGTTTGTTGGTACGTCTGCCTCGCGTTGAAAACACCCGAGAAGGCCCTTTCTACAAAATAGCTCCTTCAGTATTACATGCTGTAAAGAGATGCTATTTAGATGAGTCAGAATAGCCAATGGAAGAAACAGGCAGCTGGTTTGCTACCTGCAATACCCTGTCTTGAGTTTCTGCAAAGTACATCAATTGATAATGTACTGAGAAATGGACTGGCATCAGCCTTCTATCGTCTAAAATCAGGCGAGTCAGTTTGGTTAGCAACCGATATATTATCACCCACACAGCTTGAGGTGATCATTATGTACGCCCATAGCGCAAGGATGGAAGCCTTGCGTGGCCAACAACGAGCAAGCTGGCTCAACCACAACAATATGGCTGGAAGATCTGATCTGATTGTTTGGGGTAGACCATCAGCCCAACATTCGTTGTTAAAAGACAATAAACAAATTGGTGTGCAGTGGGTACGGATACAGTCAAAAACTGGTCAGCTATTAAAGCCTGTTTCCCATCAAGACCGTATTGCCAGAACATTACTGTGTAGCAACAACCATATGATCACCGATCTATGCGATTCGTTAAAAAAGAATGCTACCCCCTTCTTGCAAATTGTAGACCTCACCCCTTTTGGGCGTCAAGATGAGATCCGGGAGTTGTTAGACCATATTGAGAGCTACTTTAACAATACCCCTATTCTGCTTCTAACTACTGCAACTGACTGTGAGATTGAGACAGACTTTATACAGATCATAGCTGCTCGCAGTCATCACTATCAGCATTGGAGACAGCATTCTCAAGATGAGACCTTTATTGGTTCCCATAAACGAGAAAGCCAAGTTACATTAATTGAACTCCCCGATAGTCGGTTTGAACTACCGCTTATCGCGATTATTGAAAAACATAACGCCTTAAAAGAGGCTCTCAAGCACTACGAAGATGCGCGGAAAATATTATTGCAGCCCATCACAAAAACGATCAATTTACTTAGGCACCTTGCGATACCTCTCGACTATTACGAGCATCAGCTCACGCATCGGCGTAAGGGAGGGATTTACCCTATTATCCCAATCAAGGAGTGGATCGATAAGTCCTCGCGGGAACAGGCCCCTACAGGAGAATCCGAAGACATACGCCAGCAGTTGATATCTCAACTTAATGTTTTTTACCAACAACTCAGTGAGGGAAAGTGTGGGAGAATGCAAGCACTTAACTACTGGCTCGATAACCATGTAGATAGAAGAAAACGCTCTTTGATTGTTACCTCCTCCGAGCTAGATGCAAAGATACTGTCTGACACTCTACTCAACCAGTGGTCGGATTCAATGACAAAGGGAATCCTGTCTGTGGTTGGAATATCTAGTGTCCGAGAACTCCATAAGAAGCTGTTAAATCCCATTAACAATGCACTGATATTAACGCCTCTCTATCCAAGCAGCTATTGGGCGCTATCGATTGCAGACAAGACCTATTGGGTAGGATATACACAAGAACAACACTGGATGCAGTGGGCTTATATGCAGTGGCAGGCAGGAACTCAACCTTGTGAAGCAGGAAAGCATGAGTGGTGGCAACTACAAAACGTGAAGCCTTTCTCACTAGAACCCACCATAGGGACTCCCCCATCTGAGATCTGGTCACAATGTAGTGGCGAGTACCCTCAGCATATTGAAATTGATATTGATCTCAAAGATGACCCCTTGTGGTATCAGCAGCTATTGAAGCCCATTAAAGAGAGACCATTAGATGATGATGCGCCTCCACTCCATGGCGAGATATCCATCAAAACAGACCATGATCACATCCTTCGCCTTCAAGAACAGGAGCAGGTCTATATCCTTCAGGGAGATGAAGGAATGGAGGTAGTAAAGAAGAAAGCCGCCTGTGAAGTCTTAAAAGATGATCATCTGATATTGATCAATGAAGATGAGACCATGGGTGCGAACCTCTATGAGGTGTTATTTGAAACTGCAACTGAAGATAGTATTCAGTGGAAGTCCACCCAGCAGATGGCCGAGCAGTGGTACACCTACCTTTCAGAGGCAATTTATAAGCTCAAGGGGGTTGATGCACTCCATAAAACGCTGAAACAACAAAAAGTACACCAAAAATTAGAGACAGTAAAAAGATGGAGTAAAAACCTGGTTCTTAACCCTCAAGACAGGGCTAAAGTGGTACCCATTGTTGCACGTCTCTCGGGCATGAATATCTCTGAGCAAGACCTGGAAGTAACGATGAATGCTCAAAAGAAAATTCACGGCCTACACTCCACTATCGGCAAACAACTCAAGCAGATCATGCTATCTACCGTTGCGCCCAACACAGTGATCAAAGGAAAGTCTGCCTTAAAGCTCGATCATGAATTGTTGCGGGATTTGATCGATATCGAGACGGTTACCTATATCGCCCACCACCCTATACTTCAATCAGAGCCCAAGTCCAAAGATACTGTTCTGAGTCTGCTACAAGAAGCTGCATCCAAATTCAGCAACCGTTTTAAAGTTATGCCTACAGCAGAGCGCTCTGCAACGAAGAGTAAATTCAAGCAATTCTCTATATTGAAAAGGATGCTCGAATTCGTGGCTGGCCCACTCTTTGAGGCCTACGGTAGTGATAAAATGACAATAGATGAAATGGTCAAAAAAGGTCGGGCCATTAACATCGATTTTCGAGGTAACTCATCCGAGATCACCATGGGACAGCACAAGAGCCACTATTTCTGCCAATATAACGGATCGAAGATCGATATCGGCAAACATATTGGATACGGAGGATCACGCAATCCTGAACGCTGTATCCGAATCCACTACCATTGGGATAAAGAGATAGAGAAATTAATTCTTCACCATGTAGGTGACCACCTCCCCACACAATCAAGTTAACCCACTATGCCACTTACATTCCGACAAGAAAGCACTATTAACCGTAAGCTACTTGACCTCTATCAACTGAGGTTGGTCGATAAAGAGAAGCCCGTTATTGAATGGCCAGGAAAACGGTACTATCTCAATGAGCCTTCCCAATCTTCTTTTGTCGGTTCGATTGGTCATATGCGTAATCCTGATTTCGCCGGCCCTCAAGCTCCTAATTCGATGGGCATGGTTATTTTAGCCTCCCCAGGTAAAAAAGATCAGATTACACTCTCTGTCTCTGGCCGTTTTGATGTGACACACCGTGTCATACCAGAATATGATGAGATGAAGAAGAACCTGAAGATGGATGGTGATACGCCTAAAGTGACCCAGGCTATCTATGGCTCATTTAAGCGGTTCACCATCACCTTTGAAAAGGTAGAATTATCAATCTCTCTTCCGAAACAGCTCAATGAGTGGGTCACACCTATAGGCAGTAACTCACTCTCCCAATCATTAAGAGTTCTTGAGGAGCAGTGCATTCAAGACCCTGAAATCTTCAAAGAGTGTCATGCTACGAGTTCTGGCCCAAAAATTCAGATTGATTGGGATGATAAATTAATCAAAGGACAGAGTGAGTTAACTCAACTAATCAATCAAATCACCTTCTCCAACACCAAGGAGGTAATGCCTTATAGCGTACAACTAAGAGCAAGAGCACGGACAGTACCTGCTTCAATGAGTGAAGTTGATGGGGCGGTATTGGTTGAACTCTTCCTTGAGAATCTGACTACAAGGGATACAGCAAGAGACTTTGGTATTGTTCGAGGCGCTTTCCTGCTTGATGTCCAGTTCTCAACTGAGCTTGCAAAAGGTCAAGGCCATAAGCTCCCTCACAAGCTATCTCCAAAAGAGTATCGCCATCTGATCCACAGCAAAGTTCCAGGTTATGGGATTAGTACCAGCGTCAGTCGTGATAATCATGGAATTTACCATACCAACGCTATGCCGATCAGTGCGCTCCCCAGAACCGCCAATCCTGATGTGAAGTCATTAGGAATGGGATCAGAACCCTCTTTTGAGATTCTTTCTTACGATCCTTTGCCTGTTTTGAAAAGTCTGGTCGATGCGGTGAGGGACTATGCAGATGAGTGGATAGAAGATATCAGTAGGCTTCGGTCCGAAGGTAAGACCCATGAAGCAGAGGCTGCAGAGCAGGATCATGAACTGTTGCTACAAGAGGCGATTAACATTAATGACGGGGTGAATTTACTCGATCAGGAGCCTGAGCTTCTCTTATCCTTTATGTGGATGAATGAGGTGATGGCTCAATCCTTTAAGCAACAAGACAAGAATATCCATACATGGAGACTGTTCCAGCTAGGGTTTATTCTTACTCAAATTAGAGCAATCTATGAGCGTAGTTGTGATGAGCCCCAACTAACAGACCATATCGATACAGCTGAAGTTCTATGGTTTGCTACTGGTGGGGGAAAGACTGAAGCCTACTTTGGTATTGTCATCATGAGCATGCTCTACGAACGGATAGGGGGCAGGCTCTATGGTGTAACCGCATGGATGAAGTTTCCGCTGCGTATGCTCTCAGTACAACAGTTCCAGCGTCTTGCCTATGTGATTGCATATGCCAACCGTATTCGTGAGCGCGAAGAGCTTAAAGGCTTTCCCTTCACTATAGGCTATTTCACCGGAGAAGGAACCCCGAGCTTTATCACCAATAGTCTCGAATTTTACGACAAATTCTATCTACCGAAGCTCTCACATAAGCAGCTACAGCAGTGGAAGTTTGTATCGGATTGCCCTTACTGTGATGCTGTAGAGAGTGTTTCAGTTGAGAGAGATCTAAAACATGGTCGTATCTACCATTACTGCAACAATCCCGAATGTTGGTCCAATACAGAGGCTTCTGAGGGTGAGCATGGTGAGGGGCTAAGGGGGGAGTTAGGTATCTTTGTCTCTGATGAGGAGGTCTATCGCTATCAGCCTACCGTACTTGTCGGTACCATCGATAAACTTGCTGTCATTGCTCACAATAAGAACTTCCGTGTGCTATTCGGTAATGCCACCCACTACTGCCCCGATCATGGCTTTATTCTAGAAGGGAAGTGTAGCCACAAAATCATGGTACAGCAGAGTGATGGCAGTTATAGAAGTGAAGCCTGTCCCAACAACTCACGCACCTCATCCAAGAAGACTATTCCACTTAAAAGCACCGACCAATCTGGCATCCAATTTATCCTTCAGGATGAGCTTCACCTGTTAAGTGAAAACACAGGTAACTTTGCTGCCCACTATGAAACTCTGATGTCCCTGCTGCAGGTTGCCAATGGAGGCCGTCCTCCCAAGATACTATCCGCAACTGCAACCATTAAAGGCTATAGCGACCATATTCACCATCTCTACTTGCGTAAGGCACGACGTTTTCCCGTACCAGGTATAAAGCATGGTGAATCATTCTACTCTCGACTTGCCTATGATGAGGAAGGCGAACTGATTCAACGCTGGTATGCCGGCATCCTGCCTCTAGGTGCTGGAGCAATTGTGGAACGCACCTCTTCAATAGCCAGCATGCGTTTCCTTACCTTGGTCGATGATATTGTTTCAGGGTTAGAGTCCGATCCAGAACACTTCACACCTCAACTTGGGATGTCCTCATCAGAGGCAAAAGAGATAAAGGACTATATCAGCACCTATCTCAATACCTGTCTGATTTATAACAATAATATCAAGGGTAATACAGAGCTACAACGTAGCTTTGAGAATTATCAAGTTCCAACCTATCCAGAGCGTCGCTGGATTAAGCTTGATGGCACTACCCCTCTCGATGAAATCCAAAAGGCTATTACGTTAGTGGAGACAAAGCCTTACGAAGATCCAACGCGGCAGTTAATCGCTACCAGCGTTGTTTCTCATGGGGTCGATATGTCTCGGCTCAATTTCATGATTATTGCTGGATGGCCTAAATCCATTGCCGAGTATATGCAGTCATCGGCACGATCAGGGCGTGTAAAGCCAGGTATCGTACTTTCGGTTTATAGTTACAAGTCTCTTTATGAGACTAATGTGTTTCTCAATTTTGAAGACTATCACCGCTTTCTTGATCGGCTGGTGGAGTCGGTCCCTATCAACCGCTTGGCTCCAAACGTCATTGATCGTACGATTCCTGGCGTTTTTTCAGCCTGTATTCTCAATTGGCTGGCTAAACAGCCTTTTGCCAAAGATCTAAACAATGCAGGAAAAATCAAAGAGGTGTTAGCCGATAGTTCAAATCGAGCTTATGCCTCTCTACAAAAACATATGCTGCAAGCATTGTCGGTACCAGATCATCTCAATGGTGCCTTTGACCCAAGGATGGTAAATGATTTTGACTCTTCTCTGAAGAGACTCAGTTCCAAGCTTCTTAATATCTTTGCTGATCTACCGAGTAATTATGCAAAAGACCGTATGAACGAAGCCATTGAACGAATACATGGAAAAGGGCCAATGCGTAACTTCCGTGACATAGAAACCCTGATCGATATCCTGCCTAATGGAGACACTTCTGACTTAATGGATGCGCTAGGAGGAAATCAATAATGGATCAAGTCAGTAAGAGCAAGGTGTTCTTTGACGGATTACTACCTGGTGGCGTTCATCGTATGCGTAACAACACCTATATCAAAATCATGGGTGCGCTCGATAATAGCGCAGAATCCAAACTTGTAGATCGTGTTCAACTCCTTGCAGTTGTCAAAAAAGTGGTCAAAGAGTGGGACGAGATGCCGAATGCTAAGGTTGATATCCAGCTGCGTACCGCTTTAGAGGATCCAGCTTCAAATCTGGAGGTGGTCTGCCCTGGAAGTCTTTACGCTAACCCCTTTCCAATTATGCTTCGCTGTAACAAATGTGGTGTTCTGAACTACCACCAACCGTACAAAAGTGAAAAGGAGATGGCAGAGAGCGCTAAAAAGCGCATCAATAACGTCAACGTTATTCCCTGTTTCCGATCTGACTGTAATGGAGTAATGAAGCAAAACGCCTACGTAGCCATTCATCGATGCGGCAATATGACACCCATCGATATCCCTTTTAAGATTCGTAGCATTAAAAATCTTGGTTTCAGTAGCCAATCTGGTTCATTCCTAAATAGCTTTTTTTATGATGTCGATAGCAAAAAACAACTTGCACATGCGTTACAGCAGAAGTGTGAATCCTGTAAAAATGAATTTGATATTTCATCCAAACAGGGAAGACCGGCAAGCGGGTCTGACATCCTCTATCCACATTTTATTCAGTACCTCTCACTAAAAGAAGAGACGGCAAAGCTTGTCTCCAAGACCAGTGCACTTGTTGAAACTCAAGAGGACCTGGCCAACGCTATTACCAGCACATTAATTGGACTAAGTGATGCTGAGGCACTGGCGCAACTTATGGAAGACATTCTCAACGGAGAGAGTGGTGATTCTGAGAGTTTGATAGAACAACTAGCCGCAAAAAAGATCGAACGTGATGGCTACCAGGATCATAAAAATTCTATGCCTGAAGCAATGTTCAATAGCATTATGGACAACGCCAATCAGTTGATTGACGACCTGGAAAAGAAGCTCGGTCGATCTTCAGGGCGATACCGAGAAGTGAGAGATTACTTTCCAGAAAGCACCGTAATCAACCAACTGGGTTCCACACGCAGGGCAATTGAAGCAGCCTTACTCCCTTACGATTACAAGCTTGAACGTGACACGCTTGCTAAACAGGTTGAGAGGGAGGTTGATCCAATTCGCAAAGATGCCCTCATCCAAGATGTCGCTATTCTAAATAACCGTTATGGGATACGTGAGATTGCCCATTACAGAGCCATCAATGTAGTGCTGGCATGTTATGGCTACACCCGAGAGCTACGGCAGCCTGTTGAAGAAGGAGAAGGGGTCGGACATCCACCCACTACGTTAAATGGATTTGAAGATCAGGTACAGAGTTCGTTGGCAGGTAAACGGATTGTCTATGCTCTCCCCGCTCAAACCGAGGCGATACAGGTTCATCTGGACCCTTGCCGTATTTTGATATGGTGCATTGAGCAAGCAGGATGGGCAGATCCAGGGAATATCACCACAAGAAACCGACAAAAGGCTCATGCCTACCTCCTCGCTAATAGCCTTGCACTACAGCTTGAACCAAGCGAGGTCATCCTCCAAACAAAAGATTTACCGTTACACGATTCTGCACCATTCCATCTAATGCACACAATTAGTCACTGTCTAATCTCAACCATCAAGCGTCACACAGGATATGATGAGAAGCGAGTCATGGAATACCTGATCCCAATGGATCTCTCTATCATCCTCTACGTTGCCTCAGTACAGAACTATACTGCAGGTGGGCTACTAGGAATGTTTAACCACCATCTTAAAGATTGGTTTGATGAGGCAAGTAACTATGCTTTCAACTGTATCTTTGATCCGCTCTGCTCTGACCGAGGGGCAAGCTGTAGTGGCTGTATACAAACAGTAATGGGTTGTGAAACCTTCAACCATGGACTCTCTCGTAGCTACCTGCACGGTGGAAGAGTCGATGAAGAGGATAATATGATTATCAAACAGGGGTTCTGGGGATCATAGTGGAACGTACTCTATTTCAGCTGATTAACTACCTTGCACAGCTGTCACCCAAACAGGGGGGGCGAATTGCACAAGAGTTAGTAGCCCTTCTCAATCAAGCTTTGACAGAACAGCGATCTGAACTTCAGCTTCGTAACCATTGGGAGCCTGAACTTAGCCGTATAGCAAAACAGTTATCGGTACAGCCAATGACTCTCGCCATTCCATGGCAAGCCTACTACGCGGCACACTCCCCTTCTGTAGATCGCCAACAACAGATCGAGCAACTGACTCACAAAGATAGTATTGAGGCTATCTTGGCAACTGTGCCTCTGGAATATCATAACCAATTTACCTTCCCTCAAGTAGTCACCGCATCAAACGAAGAGAGCGTTTTGCAGTATCTCGGGGCTCTAATTCAAAGAGCAGATGATGAACTTTGGCTCATTGCACCATACTGGAGCGAATGTGGTGTAGAACAGATTAAGCGATGTTGCGGAAAGGGTGAACTGTCTGCAAAGAAGGTTTCGATGTTGACCCCTGCAAATATGGAAGCTGAGCATCGCAATGGTGTTGAAGCATTCAAGTCATGGGTTTTTGATAACGGTTCAAAGGTAGAGCACTGGCAACCAACTTCTGTAAGTAACGGATACCCACCGCTAGTTCATGCAAAGATTATCCTTGCCGATCAATCACACGGTTATGTCGGAAGTGCCAACATCTCAGAGAATGGTTTCTCCCACTCGATTGAGTTTGGTCTTGGCATTAGGGGGCCGGTAGTCAGACATATTTTGATGTGGATTGACTCATTGAAACCATACCTAGAGAAAAACTAAATGCTACTGGACGTTTTGAGAAGAGGATTACTTAATGGTATTAAGGGGTTTTTTCTGTTTTTTTCCAGAATATGTCACAATTCTGAATGATTACAAAATATAGAGATAATGAATAAAATATCCGGTTGGAAAATGGAGATATCGTAATGAATATTAATGCCAGCATAATCGATCAACGTGTTATT
>Ga0233436_1001458_pt1 | contig 19738 bp, 17 predicted proteins | sample SI_122_August201_2_FD_182723 | JGI IMG/M metagenome (GOLD analysis project Ga0233436, IMG submission 182723) | Seawater microbial communities from Saanich Inlet, British Columbia, Canada - SI_122_August2016_150_MG | ecosystem: Environmental > Aquatic > Marine > Inlet | place: Canada: British... | reverse complement strand
TTCCTTTATTAAGAAAAATAAGTTGTATAAAACCAAACTTATCGAGAAATTACGAAATGTGAAAAATGAGATTCATTATATTCTGTATAAATGGGAAAAACAAGAAATGCGGTTCGGTTCCAATACTCATACCAATCATCCAGCGCACTCTTTGAAAAAAGACCAAGAAACGCAACGACTCGCCTATTTGTATGAAGTGAAAAACAAAGTGAAATATGAGTTGTTAGAATTTCAAAATACCTATTCCATTATGGACGATTTGTTTTCGCGAGAAATCAAAAGCGTAGACCTTGGAAAACAGCGTATATGTTATTTTCTACCTACGTCATTCAGGAAAAAACCTTCGCTCACACAAGAATATTTACATCAGATGGAGCCGAGGTTAGCCAAGTATTTCTCTTTTTTGATTGATGAAGTGTAACTTAATTCACGGTTTGCTGCATCGTCGGTGGCCGCGTGCTACATATTTTCCAATACCACGGCATATTGTATACATATTTTAATGACCCGGTTTCATCCATTTTCTTTTTGATATTGTCTACGTATGTATTTTTATAGTTCCACTTGTATTTTATGATAATACGCTTATGTTCTTCGTCATTTTTTAACGGTCGTTCCGCAATATATTCTATCTTTCCTAATCCGAGTTGGTCTATTTTAGATTCTATATACTCTTTTGTCATCATGTTACTCACGCGCGGTATACATAGAGAATGTAGTCCCTCTTTCCTTATTGTCATAACTACTTCGTATATGTCTATATGTATTGGGTTTGGTGTAGATAATTACTTAGTGTATGTCGTGTTCAATTTTTTAGTTTCTTCTTTTCTTCATTCTATAATGAACCAAATTATAGCATGAATATAATAGTCTAGTTGGACGTTGTATTTAGATACATTTTAGTTTACCCTATGATGATTTGAACATCAATTACCAACATGAATCATGAGGACGTTTGTATAATCTATATATCCTCGATTCTTTATTCTTTATTCTTTATTGTTGGGTTTTAGAAAACTCACATAGTGAGTTGCTGTCTCGCTCAAAATTATATTTGAATATTCTTATTCATATAACCTTATTTTTCGAAATATTTATTGTTTACTTGTGCTGTATCGAGACACTATATATAATGTCGGTCTTTTATGTTGTTTTCTGATTTGTTGTTTTGTTTCGCGGTAGTTGGTTTGATTCTGTAAAAATTTATGTAGTTGGTATACAAATATATACGAAATACATGGTTGATACGTTGTTTGACTGCGACGATGAAAAATGGTTACAAGAACAACAAACTCTACACAATATTCAATCTAATTATTGTCGCGAACTTATGGACTCCATACACTTACAGTTTGTATTTTTAGACGCACAAAAAACGATTACTCATATTTCTTCACAACGGGAACCGTTACAAGTGTGCGATGTATCCAATCAATGTGTCTTGTCCGAAGAACGTATTTTGGGATTGTTAGAGAATGTTAAAAAAAAACGTATCGGTAAAAAGTTCGCTCTACATCATATTTCCGCTTTTTTAGTGGATTTGGAACCTGAACATATTCAACAGTTCTCTAACAGTTCTAGCAGTGAAGATTCTCCTTTTTTACAACATTTTTCGACTGTGCGGTCAATCTGTGTTCCTTCTTCTATTTTTATTTTTCATAATGTCAATACTATTTACTTTTTCTTACACGAAATTCCGTCTTCTCATCAACAAACGTATAAATCCATTTTGAAAAAGAAGTCGAATGGAGGGGCAAAGAAAACGAAACGCGTACGTATTCAACACGACCCTCTTCATCATGCGCCCAAAGAAGAGTTCGTTTTACGCAATTATCATAGTCGAAGTGGAACTCGCAGAATTCGACCTTGAAAATAGACTCTCCTAGAGAAAAAGAAGGATATACAAATAAAAAGAATATAAATGGTTTTTCTTCTTTTTATTAGCGATTGTTCAACCAGGTTTACTATGAATCCTGTTCAATCACTTTCTACTCATTTTCCTTGTTTCGACGACGATGTATTTCATACACGAACTCGATATACACAATATTTACGAGACGAACTTGTCTTTTTTTACTTTTGTCTTACTCGAAATCAAGACGGACATCGTATGGAGGCTTTGTATCAACGCTTACATGGGGTATTGTCCTTATTTCAATATTTACAGAATCAGGGGAAAGATTCACTGTATCAGGAAATTTTTGTCCAATTTTATAAAATGATTGGTCACACTCGAGATTATTTTCTAGGCAAGGGGGAACACCAAATGTCTTATTTCTTGTTGTGGGCCTGGTACGACCATTATCCTCACTTGGTCGAGGATGCTATACATCATTTCGTTTTTGATATAGATAACGATACTGCTGGTTACGGTTCTTGGAGAGACATCAAATATTTATGTGATTTTTTGAAAACACATAGTGTTCAGGGGGAAGAACATCGTCTTATCTATTTTTGTATTTCCTTGGTAAACAAGCAGTTAGATAAAGATGTAGATACATGGAAATTTTCTTCCAAAGCATATTGTCCAGATGTTCTTAGTCATGTTGCCAAATGGATCCCGCGCGAGAAAAAACGGTTTGATTGGCTCTTTCGTAAATTAGCGGTCCATTGGATACATAACCATCAACCTTATATTCTCACTACGGCATCGTCCAGTCCTTCCGATACTTCTTTTCACAAGGCATTATTGAAATGTTATCGTATATACCGGAAGATTATTGCATCCATGAATAAAGCATTGCAAACCTTGGAAATCAAATTATGTAAACGCCAATATCACGAAATCGTACCTACAAGCGTACCCAAGTTCTCATTAGCACGACAGCGCAGTTTCTTTTTGTTATCATCGGATGATATTGAGGGGAATCATACAAAGAAATCTGCGTATCAGAAAATTAAAACACATCATTACGACATTCATAACCACTATACTCCTGTCTGCGAAAATACAGACGACCTTTCTTCCGGTAGTCTTAACGCGTTTTATGCTTGTTATTCGCCTGGATATTTTGTCAAAGAGGCATGTACTCTTTTGTCCAAATACGATACTGGTTCAGAAGATGTGGTGAAACATATTCACTATTTGAATTTGTTATGGAAAAAACAAACGCACGTTGTTTCTATGTTTCAATTGTCCGGATTTTTGCCAATTGTTGACATTTCTTCCAAAATGAATTTGCATAATCGGGACCCTCTATACAACGCATTAGGTATGGCTATTTGTGTGGCGTTTTATCAAAGTGGGGACTATTCGAAACGCATTTTACTAATCGACAATGTTCCGACGTGGATCTCTCTTGACTCATGTGACGATTTTGTTTCGGCTGTGAAAATGGTGATGGATGTATTGAAACACACCCCAAGCACTACTTGCGATTTATATAACGCCTATTCTTTGGTGGCTTCACCATTGCTTCAACAATGCTTTCATTCTTCTCCCTCTACGAACTATATCAAATGTTTATTTTTTAGTTACGACCCGATCCTCCCTTCTATGGAAAATATACATACACTCTTTTCGTCACAACATTTAATATTGCCTACATTCGTTTTTTGGAATGTATATAGCGATTTCTCTTATTGCGATGATGATTTCAGCATTTTTTCAGAATTATTACACGATAAATCCAATATATTCTTATCGGGCACGTCATTCTACTTACTACGCACGCTGCAATATATTTGTCAAGACACTACTTCACAAACATTGATTTCTTCTATCTTGAAACAATCCAGATTACAACCGATGGAATCATTGTGTATGGCGAGTTTCCAATAAACCCTGTTTCTTATATGTTAACATGTTATGTTCCCGGTCTTTCAACATTGTTTCTTTTGATGACTCGATGAGTTCACGCTTTTCTTGCTTGCTCATTTTCATCACTTCTAGTAATTTTTCTTTGGCGTTTTTCGCATCAAGACGAGTATCCGGAGTCGCCTTGATGATTTGTTTCAACATTTTTACGTATTGTTGATTGAATTCGTTTTCTCTTATTTTGAATTCACCTCGCGTATATTTCAACATGATTAATGCTATCGCGTAGTTATCCCACGACCAGCGCGCATTCCATAACGCATCGTATAAGTTTTCCCATGGTTGTCCTATGTAGCTAGACAAATATTCAGTCCATGCTTTCTGCATTTCCGTCTTTTCAGTATTGGTTAGTGTATCGACTGCTGAATTGTTATCCATGTAATCTTTGATGACTTGTTGTATTTGTTCTTCTTGTACTTGTTCTTGTAATGGGTTTTCACTCTTTATTTTATGGAACGCATAACTTATCAAATGAATATCTACACACCAAGGACTATAATTCGGTCCGTATACATAAAACGCATTGGTCGCGTCTTCTGGTTTGGATTCTCCTTCAAACGATATACCGAAATCTATCATTATTGGCGTCTTTTTCACGTCATGAACCATGATATTATTTGATTTTAGATCATAATGAATGATGTTCGCTTCTTGTAATTGAGAAAGGGCCTTCAGTAAATGAAAATGAATATGAAATAGCGACATCACGTATTGCTGTGGTTTGTTTACTCTTTCCATAAAATAATCCATCATGTCTTGTTTTCCTACATATTTTATTGTGCTTGCTATGTATTCTTGCGGGGTTTCGTTTGATGTTTGTTTTTCGATGAATTCGCATTTTTTTAGTTCATTGTCTTCTATTTTGGACAATTCGATTGGACACGTATTTATGATACCGGCAAAATATTCACTGGCGTTACGTAATTCTTTGATTTTATTACCCAGCACTTCTTCTTGTTCTGAAATATCATCTTTTGTTTGAATTTTTGTTATATAGTCTTCTTCTTTTATCGTATTTCCATCACACAGGAAAGAGGGTTTGTATATACATCCAAACGTCCCTTGGTTTACCAATTTGGGTTGCTGTACCGAGACGTTTTCTATCATTATGCTCTGTTTTGTATCTTCCATATATTTATATATTGAGTAGATTTTTTATTTTCCTTCCTTTCCTTTCTTTCCTTCCTTTCCTTTCCTTCCTTTCCTTTCTTTCTTTCTTTCCTTCCTTTCCTTTCCTTTGATTAAATTGTAACCATATATTTATGTTATTTGTTTACAATTTGGGTTTTGATATTATTATCGCTCTCATGAGGGGTCGAACCTCAGACCTTTCGATTAACAGTCGAATGCTCTAACCAACTGAGCTATGAAAGCAGGCGAGGAAGCCGTCTTCCTATTCATATATAGAATCCTTTCTTTATATTGATTTTGTATTTTTTACTATTTTTTTACTATTTTTTCCTGTTTTCTCTGTGTATCTATGTATATGCAATCCAGTATATTTGACCTCTCGAATTCCAGCGTCTCCTTTTATTTAGATAATGTCTTGGACACACAATCACACACTTATTATAAAATTATTACGTTGTCCGCTATTCCTCCTGGACCTATCGCGGATATGGTCATTTCAAAGAGTTTTCCTCCTTTGTCCGAGTTCCAAACTCGTCCATCATGGGACCATTATGGGTCTTCTTGTAAATACGCATTGTTACGTTATCCTAAGGGAGATGCTCGTGGAGGCACGTCTTTTCCACAAGACTTCATGATGCAACAAGACATTCCCTCTTTGTTGGCTTATTTGACTTCCAATGGTTACAATGTACAAACCGAATTGTCTACACTCATTACCAACCAAGGTCTTCATAGTCACAGCGCAGCATCACGCAAATTTATCTGTTTTGCTAGTTATAGTTCTTGAGATTTGTAGGTGGAATTTTCTTATATCTCTATTATAATAACATTGATCCTACGTGTCGGTATTTATGGTTGGTAAATCACTATTTAACAATACTACACAATGCGTCTTTTCTCGCTCTTTGTTGAATCCTATTTCATTGGGTCAAACTACCTCCGTTTCGTCGGGGGATATTGACTTGATTAGCACCGCATTTTATGACATTCTGAAAATCATTGAATCTATGTATGGAGCAAATATGGCATCGAAAAACTATGAAGAAATTCCCAATAATTATGACCAATATATACAACTGCACGACTCACTACAAGAGTTACAAGCGCAAACTACCAATAATGACCTTACCTTGTTGTTGCAAATTGCCGAACATACTTTGGTCGGCGCCATGAATTCTTACACGGTTTATGGTGAAAATGTATTGCTCCGTATTGACAAAGCCGCCTTGGAAGCTCGTGTCAGTGAACTCTTGAATAAAGCCAATGTGGAAACTGTCAATGACGCTGAGACTGATAGTAATCTGGGCATCGTTCGCTCCTTCAGATTGGCTCCCGTATTTAACTATTATATTATGATTTATGGTATGCCCACTTGCGGTCTTGGTTTTGACCCCGTGAAAATTTCTTTCTTAGTTGATATCTTGACCGAGAAGGGCATTGACCCATATACCTAGGTTTGCTTTTTCTTGTATTTTATTTTTTATTTCCTATACATTCATTACCTATGCTCTGTAAAATTGAAAATTTCTGCGTGGATTATTCTAATTATAATTAATTAACCTTACAACAAAAATGGCCACTTATCATAAACCTCTTCATGTTCGCAATTTAAATGTGGATACCAACGTTCCACATGTAGAAGCCCCTCGTTCTTCCAAATCACGCGCTCCATATTGTGGCGTCTGTTTTAAAGCAAAACAACCCGCATCGGTCTACAATAGTCATTGGACTCGCATGAATCCAAACCCACGTAGTCCTATTACTTGTCCTCTCATTTTACAAACTATTTGTAATTATTGTAAAAACAAAGGCCATTCCGCCAAACATTGTCCGGTTGCTGCGAAAAAAAATGAACATAGACGTCAACGCGCTTCTTCTATCAGTTCCAACGCATCTTCTCAAAATAGCATCGCTTCTTCTCCTAATGAAAGGGGGTCTTGGTTACAGGCTGCTATGAAATCTGTTCCGCCCGAGATAAACAATGTTCTTGGTTCGGACAAAGCAAAATCCGCCGAGAGACGACTTAGTTTGGACAATCCATCATTTGTCCGTACCGACAACGCGTTTCCTTCGCCACCCAAATTACGTAGACAGAGAAAAACCTGGGATTGGAATGACGACGTCGACACCGACAATGAATAAAAAACGAAACCGAAACAAACATACAAACAAAACCGAAAACGAAAAACACAAACAAAAATAAAAAACGAAAAATGTTCCTATATTGATGTGTTGTTCATTTTTATCTCTTCGTTTTCTTCTGTGTGTTTCGCGTTTTCATGTAGTCTCTATACATACTCTATGAAAATCGGTTCTTCTTTCGCCACTTGATGATTTCCCACATGAATTTCTTGGCACATCGTTTCGCACCACTGGATGGTCATCCATCCGCATATAGACCTTCTATTCTATAAAATTGATTTCTTTTGATAGAATCCTCTTCTATGCATCAAAACACGCTGTTATCGTATAACCAATTCTTCAACTCATTATGGGCGAACTCCTCATCGGTGGAATCTTCTTCGCAATTATTGCTTTGATGGTATTGGGAAAAGCATCTGCTGGTTCCAATCAAGTCAGTCCCTATTCTGGATAATCATTCTCTGTATTGTTTGTACATAAAAAACACTCCTCTTTCAGTTTGAGGATTGTTTTTTTTTTGGTTTTTTGGTTTTTTTGGGTTTTGGTTTTTTGGGTTTTGGTTTTTTGGGTTTTTGGGGGATTTTTAAAATAAATTTATTGGCAAATCGTTTCGTACAAATGTACATACACCGTTTTCGTCCCATTTTACTTGAACTGTCTTTATTTCCACTCCGTTCTTCCATGCCGTCTGGACTGCGTGCTTGTATAGAGGGTCGATGTTCGATGGTTGGAAACTCGTTGCGTCGCTGCGCTGTATCATAAAGCAGAGAATACATCGCTTGTCTGTCGTTTCTGCTAACTCTTGGAGTTCTTGAATGTGTTTCAACGCACGAGGACTCACCAAATCTGTATTGTTCTTCTTATACCCATCTGGAAAATACGCTATTTTTTGGTTGAATTGTTTTTGGTCTTCTGGTAACTCTTTCAGTAATTTCTTTTTCTCTTTTTTGGGAGCGTCTACATAGTCTGCTAGCGGTACCGATTTTATTTCCATCACGAATTCTCTTCCGTTTTCGTCTACCCCCACAAAGTCAAAACGCGAATTGAGTAGCGTCACTTCTCGCTTGTAACTCTGAACATTGTTCAGGTTGTCTATACAATTGTATTCGAGACAACGCTCCGCAATGGTTTCCGACAGCTTCGGGTTGATGCCGATGATTTCTTGGTTGTTGCCTTCTTGATAGATTGACAATTCTACACGATGCGAACTTTTTGCCGTTGTTGACTCGATTTTTGACAATATCACATTACACTCCTTTTCCGCAAGCCCACAACATCCGAGAGACGGCGTATGGGCGAGGATTTCTCGTGCGGTTTCTCCTCCTGGCGAATTGATGATTGCGTCTGCCATATAAGGCGTCTTGCAGTGTTGCGATGGACGCTTCACGATGATTCCTTGGACAGGTTCCGGGATTTGGTATAATATTGTTGACATTTCGATTCTTGGTGAGTTGAACTTGATTTCTTGCATTGGTTGATTACTATGTATCTATTCAGCGTATTCATTTCATTCAATTTTATAGGCGATGATTGAATGAAATCAGAGAACGTGGTATCAACATATGATGGAATACAAACCCATCTATCTATTTCTTCCAGCAGGGCAACTGTTTTACACATTTGAAGATTTATTATTTGTATCTATATTAACTTTTTCAAACCTTCCAATTGTGTTTTATATAAATCAATATTCTCCATATCCATCCACGTCCCTCCTCTATAATGAAATATACAATTGTCATATATCTCAACAAAAAAATTACCGTTCGTATTTCGCTTATCACTTTGTATATATTGTATTATGTTTTCATTTGATTTTAAATTCTCGGGAAATTCGTCTTCCTTCCAACTCGTACTCCATAAATGTTTTATAAAATAAAAATCATCGTTCTCGTATTGGCTATTCGAATATCGAATATCTTTACCATTTGGATATACATAATTATATGATTGTAACCATTTATGACTTGCAGAACCAGTATCCCCTCCTGGTACAAGACCTAGTTCAAACTTATCCGCATATTTTATCGTTTTCATATTTATATATAATAAATTTGGCCATATATATTTTAAATTCGGTCTTTCTTGTAAGACACATCCACATACTTTTGTTCTGTATTTTTCGATGTTTAGTTTATCTACTAGAAACATATCCCCGTCTAGTACCAAATATTCATCTATATTTTGTTTCATATAGTCAATTAATATTTTTAAAGAATCGGAATGTCTTTTTGATGGTTCTGCTATGTATTTGTGATGATCGTTGGGTATATTATAATGTTTCACATGTAGTTCATTGCACATTTTTTCGATTGCTTCACGTCCTTCATTTACAGGATCATTGAAATTGGTTTTATCTGGCCAATTTTTTCCATCGTTGAATACTATATATTCATATTCTGTATCCAAGAATTTATTTAATGATTCATATTGTAATTTTATAAAGATTGGATTGTTGGTTATGATAGAAACTACTTTCATTGTAAGTATACTGTTTCTAGTATTTTATTTATACTATTTATAGTATTATACTATTTATAGTATTTATAAGCCATTTGGTATGTATAAGCCATTTGGTATGTATAATTCGTGAAAGCCTCTTTTATTGGTATCTTATTTTATTGTTCTTGGTTCTCAAATGTCCACGTCCATTGTATAACGAAGGATGAGCGTAAAAACAACTGCGTGCACGGCAATACCTACATATGTGGGGCATCCACAGGCATTCGCTATATTTCCGAGAACATTTCCAAATAATTTTTGTGTTAATTGATAAGTCATGGGGTTTACCACGATGAGGAAAATGAGCGTGGTCAACAGTGTATATCTCCATTTGTCGGCATTTGAGGGTTTGCATTCGCATTTTGGACACATAGAAGTCATCTTGTGTATTATATAATATAGATAGAAATTAATTACATATATAATATATATTCTCAGGTTCTCTCTTGTCCAGTTTCCAGATGGGTTCAGAGAAAAGGTTTCTCATAGTCATTTGAAGTTTTGTATTTTATCAAAGAGGTTTCTCATTTCTATTGTTTGAGAACATTCATGGGTATTATTATTATTATTTATTGATTATTATTATTTATTCGTAAATTAATTAAATGATATTATTATAGTTATCTATTTCCATTTATTCTAGCTCAATATTATGTGCAGTTCTAAGAAATTCGTATTGGTTTACAAGTCCAATGTTCAGGTTCTCGATGATTATATCGATTCTCTCAATATATTCAAGGAGGTTATCGAGATGAGCGAGTTCGCAACGAAATACAGTGAATATCTGAAGCCCGACGTGATAATTGTTTTTACCCAAATGTGGTTAGATTTGGAGAACTTTCCACCAGAAATATATAAATCCACCAATTTCATCTTTTTAAACGTAGAGAACTTAACGGAACAAAAACGTATGGACCATGTTATGCAGTTTATTCGGCGCGGGGTCAAAGTGGCCGATTATAGTTTGGCGAACATTGAAGTCATGAAGACCTATGCTAACGAGAACAATATCGAGATGTCGGCGCCTATTTATTATTTCCCGTATCAATACAACAACAAAGAAAACGTATTATTGGAGAACCGCGAACGCGCATATGAATATGATGTGGGGGTCGTCAACGCATGTCCCAAAAAAGACGCATCTGTTAATTCGGCATTAACGTATAAACGCACACAAGTATGGGAAGACCTACAATTCTCGGGATTGTCTTGTGTGAATATTCTCGGTTGGGGCGCAGAACGCGACGCATTGATTAAAAAATGCAAGGTCATTGTGAATGTTCACCATTTCGAATGCTACAAGATTTTTCAACATATCCGATGTGACCGTCTCGTTTTTGCGAACAAATTGATTGTTTCCGAGAACTCATTATGTGTGAATGATTTGGATATTAAAAACCATGTATTGTGGTCCGATTACAAAAACATAGTGCACACCACCATGAAAACAGTCGAAAACTTTGACCACTATATGGACATTATTACTAACATGGAAACTACTGGGATTGCTGTGGGTCGAGCACGGATTTTGGAACAAACTGTCTGTGAGATTGAGAAAATCTCTTCTTGATTTTATTAATTACGTATATAGATTGTATATACGTAATCCTCATTGTTTACAAATGGGTCCTTTCATATTGTATATCGTTTGCTTTTCAGCGAGATGGAATCAAACGACCCTTCCCCTTGACTTTCTATTCGTGTATTGACAAATCGTAAATTTGGCGTTTTACACTTTACACAATGATCCAAATTTGGTACGTCCTTACATAAACAATGATAATGAAAACGTTTGTTACAATACGCACAATATATATATTTCACATTTAACTCACATCTACATAACTCACATTCTAAGTATCCGTCGTTTTCTATTGTTAGACAGTTTCCCATAGATATTGGTCTCTCTATATATTGTCTAGATATTTTTATATAAGTTTTCTCGCGTTTGTTTTCTCGCGTTTGTTCACACCGATTATGCTGTCTCTCGCTGTATCGGTTGGTGAACACGTTTATTCTTTTTGTGAACTATATAAACAATGGTTGCTACGTTATATATACACAATTCGTTTCGTGGATTGATTTTTGATATGGGAAAAATGACGAAGATTGATAAGGCTAAGAGAGATGCCCCTTTCCGGGAGATGGAGGATATTGCCAAGGACAAGAATGTATGCGATGAAACGTTGATTCGTAATTATACACGCACATTTACTTTGGCGATTCGTCAGAAAAAGTATGCCGAGGCAATGAGGTATGGCGATATCTTGTCCAGTTATTATCGCACGTATGATATGCATTCTCGTTTGCTGAGTTTGAAGAACCATATGATAGATGTTCATAAGCAATTGTCTCGTCAGACAAAGGCGCGTGTTGCTGATAAGGCGCGTATTAAGGCAGGTCCTAAGCGTGTCAAGAAGGCGGAGTCGGAGTCAGAGGTGGATGAGGTCACGCAGTAAGGAAATCACACAATATAAAAATACTTTGTACACGATGTAGAAAGTATTTTTATCAGCGCATTCAATACACGTTTTTATAAAAGTTGGGTCGTTGGACTCTTTTTGCGCAACGACGATGATATTTTTGATGCATGTTTTATGATATATGCTGGTCGAACAACTTGTTTATAAGGGATGGAATGTTCTGTATTCATTGCCTTGCGTTTGATAATACAAAACGTATGGATGTTACTTAGGTCGTTCATGTTGTGATTCTTTTACTGCATACTACAGTCATGGCTGCTTATCTTTTCAATTTTACGTGGATTTGGACCGTCTTGTTCTTTTCTTATTGGATTTGGATTTGGACCGTCTTGTCTTTTTCTTACTGGACGCGGACTTGGGTTCTCGCAAAGAATACAGCGTGCCTATCCTTATCGGTTCTTCTTCCGCACAATGTTTCGCACTCACTACGTTGTCCATATCGTATGCCCCAAAGGATGTTATGGGACGCATCTTCTTGGGGTCCTCGCTCTTGTCGACGACAAAGATTCGGGTGTGATGGTCTCCTCCTCTATTGATTGGTGATAAGTCGTCACCTATCCCCGATAAGTTATTCATGTCTACGAATGACTGAGACGCCTCTGGGGCATATTCTGGTGGAAAACCATCTGGTGGAAAATCGGGTGTCCCTGGTGGGAATTCGGGCGTTTCTGGTGTCCAGGATGTTCCTGGTGCATATTCGGGTGAAGAAATCGACATTGGTTGCGTCGCCTCTTCATCGGATAGCACTTGTTTCATCCCCACCAGAGTTTTTAATTGAGCGATGTTGATCATGATACCCAAGAGGCCGATGATGTCCATGTTCAAATAATAGTGGATGTTGCCTTGGTTGTCTTTCACAATGTTGCTATCAGGTTGATGGAAGGCGGGTTTGGTTTCAATACATTCCAACATTATCTTGGTACGATTCGTGGTGAATTCGTGCTGGAGTTGTTTCTTGTTGGTTCCTATCATTTGTTGTTCATAGACAAACATGATGTTCTCCGGGTCTTCTTTGAGAAAGTCTTTCACGTTCTTCTCTTCCATATCAATCACGTCATAGAAAGATGGATTGGGGTCTTGTAATGCCTTGGGCACCGTCTTTGTTGCTGGCAGGTCTTCGATGGAAACGGGTTGGATTTGCTGAACAATGACTTGGGTGTCCTTCTTTTGGGGTTCTTGCTCTTCTTCTTGCTCTTCTTCTTGCTCTTGATTTCGTAAGAGTTCCATTGCTCCTTCATGCCCACGCTCTGCGAAATATTCCACTACGTCCATTTCAGCACCCGCATATGCTATTGCATCCTCATATGCGGCGTCAACCACATCCATCCCCTCACTGTTCTCTATGGATACATCCGCCCCTGCGTCCACGAGTAGTTTGATGGTGTCCAGGTCTCCATCATACCCTGCTAAGATGAGAGGCGTGTTTTCAAAATAATCTTTCGTAAGTAGGTTGATGTCTGCTCCCGCCTCTATCAGCCTTTTAACCAGGTATGTTTTTTGGTCTTTAAGTAACATCGCTATATGTAGAGCAGCATATTCACCGGGAATGGCGTCAATGTCTAACTTTTTGGAGGGGTCTCTCTCTGGTTTTCCGTTATATTCTAATAAGAGGTCCACCATATCGACCTCCGCTAAGGTAATTGCCAGCATCAGAGGAGTGTACACGATTTCATTGTTGGACTGCGCACCCCATACCGGGTCGCTAACTATGTTCAGATTGGCCCCTGCGGACAATAGATACCTGGCGATGTCTAGATTCTTCTTCTCGACAGCAAGTAAAAGAGGCGATTCACGAGTATCCTTGTATGCAGTCTTATTGTCTATATCTAGACCCAGGTTCTCGCGGTTGTCTATCATGGTCTTGACGGTTCGGTTGTTCCCCTTCTCGATGGCGAGGAGTAACAGATACACTGGGTCGGTATTTGCTCCCGCATCTTTTAACCTCTTTACGATGGCGTCGTTTCCAAAGGCATAGGTATAAGCAGTTCGTCCATTGTCTGAGACAGCATTCACGTCTGCGCCTTTCTCTATCAGGTATTGAATTTTGTCTTCGTCCATGATGGCGACTGCTTCCATTAAGGCAGTGATACCTAAAGAACCCGGTTTGTTCACGTCTCCGCCTTGTTCTTCTACATAGTTTCTCAGTTCTGCTATTGGTTCGTCTCTTGTTATCATATTGAGGGCGTCGTCGTTTGACCCTCCTTTTTGTTTGCGCCCTTTCTTTTTGGTTTGTCTGGTCTTCTTTGTTACCTTCTTCTTTGTTACCTTCTTTTTGGACTGTTTTTTCGGCATTCCTCGTGTATAATATATATATAATAAACACACATAATCATTTAAAATTGGTTCACCTTATTTTGTAAGGACTGAGAATATGAATGCTGATGTGGTTTGTTTTGTGGAATATATTTGGATTGGCGGAAACAATGAATTACGTAGCAAAACAAAGGTGATGTATAGTCCTGTTTCTAACATTGGTGATTTACCTCCGTGGAATTATGACGGTAGTTCCACAAACCAGGCACTCGGTCACGACTCCGAGGTTGTCTTGAAACCGAGAGCGTTGTTTGCCGACCCCTTTCGCAAAGGTTCACACAAACTCGTCTTGTGTGATACCTATACACCCCTTGGTGAACCGTTGTCGAATAATCATCGACACTGGGCGACAGAATTGTTTGAGCGTAAGTGTGAAGAAGAACCTTGGTTCGGATTGGAACAAGAATACTTTTTGCTTGACCCGGTTACGTTGCTCCCATTGGGGTATGACGAAACGAAACTTCAAGGTCCCTATTATTGTAGCGTGGGTGCAGAGAATGCGTTTGGACGACATGTGGCCGATACTCATTTGCGGTTGTGTGTGGAAGCGGGTGTGCGAATTTCGGGCATCAATGCCGAGGTCGCTCCTGGACAATGGGAATTCCAAGTTGGGCCTTGTGTGGGCATCGAACAAGGTGACCATTTGTGGGTTGCCCGATATATTTTGAAAAGGGTGGCTGAAACACAGAACGTGTGTGTGTCTTTTGAACCCAAACCTCTTGCCGGTGAGTGGAACGGGTCTGGTTGTCATACCAATTATAGCACGAAACGTATGAGGGAAGGGGGCGACGGGAAAGACGGATTGGATTTTATTTATGATGCCATTCATAAATTGGAGTCCAAACATAGTGAACATATGAAACGATATGGCGAAGGGAACGAATTGCGTATGACCGGGAAATCTGAAACAGCCTCGTTTGATACATTTTCTTATGGTATTGCCGACAGAGGTGCCTCTGTGCGGATCGGTAATGAAAACTACAAGAACAAACAGGGTTACTTCGAAGACCGACGACCGAGTTCCAACTGCGACCCCTACTTGGTGACGGGTATGATATTTCAAACCACTTGTCTTGGGGACCTTGTATGAGACTTGTTTTGGGGACCTTGTGAGAGACTTGTATGAGACTTGTATGAGACTTGTATGAGACTTGTATGAGACTTGCTTTGGAGAGACTTGTATGAGAGACTTGTATGAGAGACTTGCTTTGGAGAGACTTGTATGAGACTTGCTTTGGAGAGACTTGCTTTGGAGAGACTTGCTTTGGGGACCTTGTGAGAGACTTGCTTTGGAGACTTGCTTTGGAGACTTGCTTTGGAGACTTGCTTTGGAGACTTGCTTTGGAGACTTGCTTTGGGGACCTTGCTTTGGAGACTTGCTTTGGGGACCTTGCTTTGGAGACTTGCTTTGGGGACCTTGTGAGAGACTTGCTTTGGAGACTTGCTTTGGAGACCTTGTGAGAGACTTGCTTTGGAGAGACTTGCTTTGGAGACTTGCTTTGGGGACCTTGTGAGAGACTTGTATGAGATAGATATTGTTTAGTCTATTATTTATCCTCTGTCACCCTGCACACGACACACAGTTCCACCCAAGAGTTCCGTTGAGGGTCCCACCAAGTCTTTAAATGGTCCCACCTAAGGATATATTGTAAAGTCGCATCTAAGAAATGAGTGACGAATCGAGAAATGAGTGACGAATCAAGAAATGAGTAACGAATTAAAAAGCGAGGTTTTCCGTGAATTTACCACACGCCCCCACCTAAGAATCATTTGCGAGTTTCCGACAAGATCATAAAAGAACCTTACGCGGATGTACATATCACCTCAATTACGAGAACCTGATAAAAATTCAAAAAAAATATATGCAGTTGGTCGCATATATTTTTACAATAATTCGATATGAATTGGCGGGAAAATACACATAATTCGATATGAATTGGCGGGAAAATACACATAATTCGATATGAATTGGCGGGAAAATACTCAGTATGGAACTCGAATCCGTGAGTTTATTAGACTCACGCTCTAACCAACTGAGCAAATGAGGGATGAGAGAGTTGAACTCTCGACCTTTGGATTTGGAATCCAACGCTCTACCAACTAAGCTAATCCCCCTAAGAATTTTATAAAAAATATCTGTTATAAATTTTTATATCGTGGTCGCCAGGTGCATACATATCAGCATATATACACCACTATATAATGGCGAGTTTCCTTTATGTAATTTCATAAGTTAGTTTTCTATGAATGGTGCAAACAATATCGTATAATAATCTGAATTATATAATCCAAATTATTATAGCATAAATGCTAACAATTTTCTCCCACCCGAAATCGAATCGGGGTCGCTTGATAACTTCATATAAATATTTTTCAAAGTCAAGAGTGATAACCACTACACTATAGGAGAAGGTAGTATATTTAACCCATATACCAGAGGGAATTGCACCGAGCGGGATTCGAACCCACGGCAAACCAGGTCTTAAGTCTGGCTCCTTAGACCACTCGGACATCGGTGCTTGGTTGTAATGTGTCCCACCCACCCACATTACAATAGAACGCCACATTTTTATACCCTCTTCAAGGTTTATACAATAAGTTTTTTATAATTTTATAAGTCGTTCTTCCTCAAATAAAAAGTTTTACGACATATTCAGGTCGTGCCGCGTCCGGCGGAGGGTTTACAATACACTTACGAGTCTTCTGTTTGTTTTCCAATATATGTCCCCTCCTTTTATAACATATACTGAAATCCAAACAGTCAGAGAGGGTGCTCTTTTTTAAAGGGTTCATCAATATCTGTTATTTCTGTCTTATATGTCCCCTCTCTTAACATACAACACAGAAACCACAGGAATAGTTTATCTTCATCTTGAAGTGTCCGACAAGAAAAAGTTTTACGACATATTCTGGTCGTTTGCTCCAATGCGGACTCGAACCGCAGACCTTCGGCTCATAAGACCGATGCTCTAACCAACTGAGCTATAAGAGCTGGTTCCTCTACCGGGAATTGAACCCGAACCTCGAGCTTGAAAGGCTCATATCCTAACCGTTAGACTATAGAGGAATGGGTCATTGTTTATTTCTTTTTTGTTATGTTGCTTTTTATGGGTTTTATTCTTTTACTCTATATCTTACTGTCTCCTTTTTATATTGTTTTGTAATTGTTTTACTCCTCGCTCTTCGCTGCCTTCTTCGTCGCCTTCTTCTTGGGCTTCTCAGCAGACTCACTTAGAACGGGTGTTCCCTTTGCCTTCTCCGCCTCCTTGGCTGCCTTCTCCTCTGCCTTCTTCGCCTCACGCTCTGCCTTCTTCGCATCCTTGGCTGCCTGTCTCTCGGCATCCTTCGCAGTCTTCTTCTCCTCGCGCTCTGCCTCCTTCGCTGCCTTCTTATCGGCTACCTTGCGAGCCTGCTTGTAATCACGCTTGGACTTGCGCACGTCCTTCTGGGTGTTCATAAACTGATCCACGAACTGCAGCTGGTCCTGCCAAGTCTCGTCGTAGGTGTGAGCGGCATCCAGAGCGGCATTCAAATCGAAGTCATCGCCCAGCTGCTCCTTGATATGGCTCAACATGTAGTATCCATAATCAATGAACTTTCCATGCTTCATTCCCAGACTGGTTGGTGCCTTCACCTCATTCGCCTCCTCAGGCTTCGCCGCCTCCTTCTTGGGCACGGTCTTCTTCACGGTCTTCTTCTCGGGGGTGTTGGTAGTCGTCATAATCTCTTAATAAATAATTGCTGTTATTGTCTTTATATACTATTCACGAAGTTATTTCAATTTTCTATCTGAATAAAGGCATTTTTAACCCATTTATTTATTTTTATCTGGAAAATGTTCTCTTTGTGTCCTTTTCAAGGGTTTTGTTCATATAATATATTCATAGGCATTTTTTTTTGTTATCCTAATATAAGATAACAATGATAACAAAAAAAATGCCGAAAAATGCCGAAAATTTTTATTGTAAACAATGTAACTTTACTTGCAGCAAACAAAGTAATTATAATAAACATTTAACCACAGCAAAACATAACAAGATAACAAATGGTAACGATTTAATGCCTGATAAATGCCGACTTATTTACACCTCTGAAGTTTTAAACTGGGACAAAATATATTAAAACAGATATAAATAATTATTATTAACAATGAATAGTTGTCGCTCTATAATGCCTTGTTCAATTTGTTTAGAAATTTTCACAAAGACTATTGTAATTGAGTTAGATTGTGGTCATGTATTACATGAAAAATGTTTGAAATCTTTAATAAAATCAAGAAATAGAAAATGTCCATTATGTAGAAAAAGAATAATACCAAATATACTTTTGGAATAATTTTTGTTCCATTTTAAATCTTCAAGGGTGTAAATAAGTATAATTACTGGTATATTCAGATATTATTGAAAGGTGTGTTTTTTTAGATTTCAACTCTCTGTAGGATTTTTCATTTTTGGACATTTTTAAAATGTCCAATTTTCATTTTTACAAAATAGTTTCCGAATCCGAAGTTTTTGAAAAACACGTTCAAAGCATAATGCTGTCATTTGGATTTTTCCTTGAAATATTTGACTGCATACTTTTTTTTATTATTTTGACGCGAAAGGATTTAGGCATTTTTTATATTCGTCTAATATATAAAAAATGACGAAGGAAAAAAATGCCAAAAATGCCAATTATTTTTATTGCGAACATTGTGACTTTAAATGCGTTAAGAATAGTAATTGGAACGCCCATATAATGACACGTAAACATCAAATACGAACAATGACGAACAATGACGAAGGAAAAAAATGCTTAAAAATACCAGACCACAATAGGGTTTATAATTGTAATTGTGGTAAAGAATTTAAGCACGCGTCGTCTTTATGGAATCACAAACAAAAATGCAGTCCGAAAGAAGAACCTATAGAAAAAACTCCCATAGAAACAAGTCAAAATCCTCCAATTATGCCTGATATGAGCGTATTTATAGACGTATTAAAGCAAAATCAAGAATTCAAAGAGTTAATGGTAGAACAATTCAAACAAAACCAAGAACTACAGAAACAACTCATAGAAGCAACCAAAGCAGGTGGACAACACATAGAGAACCAGACCAACATTAACAACAACAATAACCAGAAGTTCAATTTGAATTTCTTTTTGAATGAACAATGCAAAGATGCAATCAATATGTCCGACTTTTTGGAGAACATGGAATTAAATTTGGAAGACCTCACAGAGACAGGTAGATTAGGATATGTAGGCGGCATTTCACGTATTTTGGTGAATAAATTACAAGAATTGGATGTATACAAGCGTCCGATGCACTGTACAGATATGAAACGCGAGACATTGTATATAAAAGAGA
>Ga0233436_1001450_pt1 | contig 19822 bp, 32 predicted proteins | sample SI_122_August201_2_FD_182723 | JGI IMG/M metagenome (GOLD analysis project Ga0233436, IMG submission 182723) | Seawater microbial communities from Saanich Inlet, British Columbia, Canada - SI_122_August2016_150_MG | ecosystem: Environmental > Aquatic > Marine > Inlet | place: Canada: British... | reverse complement strand
TACTTTCCCACTCACCGAACTTTGGGTGCAAGCACACCCAAGCAATCTGATCTTCAGAAAAAGTTGCTGCTTCAAACCACCCGACCTTCTTGAAGTTGGTGGTAAAAGTAGTGCCCTGAAGGTTAGCGTTCTGAAGGTAAGCGTCCTGAAGGTAAGCGCCCCGAAGGTTAGCGCCCCGAAGGTTAGCGCCCTGAAGGTTAGCGTACTGAAGGTTAGCGTCCTGAAGGTTAGCGTCCTGAAGGTTAGCGCCCTTAAGGTCAGCGTCCTGAAGGTTAGCGTTCCAAAGGTTAGCGACCCGAAGGTCAGCGTTCTGAAGGTTAGCGCCCTTAAGGTCAGCGCCCCGAAGGTTAGCGCCCTGAAGGTTAGCGTTCTGAAGGTAAGCGTCCTGAAGGTCAGCGCCCCGAAGGTCAGCGTTCTGAAGGTAAGCGACCCGAAGGTCAGCGTTCTGAAGGTTAGCGCCCCAAAGGTTAGCGTCCTGAAGGTTAGCGACCTTAAGGTTAGCGCCCTTAAGGTTAGCGCTCTGAAGGTTAGCGTGCTGAAGGTTAGCGTGCTGAAGGTTAGCGTGCTGAAGGTAAGCGTGCTGAAGGTAAGCGTGCTTGCCCTTCTTTCGTCCGCTTTCGATCCACAGCTTGTGCTGGGCGAGAATCGCTTTCAACTCTGTCGCATCCATTCGCTCTCCTTACTCTTGTAATGTAACCGTGTGATCGTCTGCTGTCAAGGATTTTTATTCAGGAATCTCAGTTCCGTACTCGACCGCCGAGAAGAACTCGATCGCATCCTGAAGGGCGAGAATGATCGCATCGCGGTGATGGACATCCAGGGAGCTTCCCTCGGCACTATCCATCACGAGAGCGATGAAGGCATCGGCATAGTTGTGTCGCAGTTCGTCAGTGGTCATGTGTCTCTCTCCTTACTCTTGTAATTTAACCGGGTGATCGCCTGCTGTCAAGCATTTTCTGTGCTCTCCAGCACAAGTTTCTTGATAACTTTCTTGATGCCGGGATTGATGTGTGTAATGTGCGGCATCATTACATTGCGAATGTAATTGCGCCTGTAGCGATAGTCACCATTACTGGGATCGTTGATGGTTGGGACTTCTTTGCGAATACACCACATCGTAAAGTCTCGCTTCTCTGTGGTCAAGAAAGGTCGGATGAATTGATCTCGCTTATGTGGGATCAAAAAAGGCTTACCATTCAGACTTGTGAAGATCCAGTTCTCAACCTGATCGTCAAGGTGGTGTGCCGTGATAATCGGGGAACTTGTTGCTTCTGTGAAAAACTTGTAACGCTTATCGCGCCACCACGCTTCCTTGGAAACACCAGCAGGCATTTCTTCCTCGCATCTTCCGATGACGATGGTCAGTTTGTGCTCAATACAATAAGCACGAACAAGTGCTTCTGCCTTTGGAGCATAAGGTGTGCCGTGATTGTAATGTAGCACGACAACATCGTGGGCTCTGCGAAGAAGGTCAAGAGCCGCCATAGAGTCAATCCCGCCGCTTACAGCGACAGCAACTTGCCTTGGGATCTTGCCTGTAATGTGAATCATAGTTTCTCCAATACCGCTTTATGCATCCAACGAGGATTCATTACTCCTCTGTATCGAAGCCACAGAACTTTAGCATTTAGACGCAAATGATCTATACCTAACTCGACAACAAATCCATAACCAAGTTTTTGGTGTGTCTTGTTGTTGACTGATCTCACAAGGTCGCCTACTTTCATTCTACTTTCTCCTTATCTCGGCACTTGCCGCAGATAGCGTAATCGTCACCAAACTCATCATTATTAAAAACATTGCTACAATAGAAGCATTTTGTGTGGGTGGCGTTCAAGTGCTTACCGTATTCCTCTTCGTCTTCCCAGACAAAATCGCAATAGTTACATTTCATTCTTCGTTCTCCTCAAATGTGCCGTCCATATCGACAGCAAGATAGACACCATCATCTTGATGGGTCCATTCAAACTCGCACCCATTGTCTTTTAGGTGTTTTGCCAGACTGTAACGAGAATGACCCATAAGCCATTCGAAGATGGCTTCTTTGAGTTCCTTTTCAGAAAGGTAGATTGATTTGATAGATTTGACTTTCATTCTTCGTTCTCCTTACTCTTGTAATGTAACACAGGAGGGCAAGGTCGTCAAGTCGCGGAATGTCACGATCGAGGCTCGCACGACTGCGCCTTGAGCTTCTTGCGCTGGTTACAATGAGAACACTCGCCATCTTCCATCCACCAAGTAAAATGACCACATTCCATAACGGTAGGTCCAAGTTCTACATCTTCGGGGGTAGGCTTGTAAGGGCAGTTCTTTGCGGTGTGGTCATCTTTCTCACCACAAGAGCGACAGATCATCACTCTCTTCTTGGTTGTGATCGGATTCCAATTGCTGTCGCAACGAACCTCGGCAGTGCTGATCTCTTCTTCTACAGTTGTTGTTTCTTTTTTCTTGCTGGCAGTTGGGCAGGTGCGTCGGTTATGACCGGTCTCACCACAAGATCCGCATTTACGCATTATAGTTTCCCCATCGCACAATTATGATCATCAATGGTCCAATAGACGCGCTTGATGCCGACGTGCCGCATTGCTGCGTGACACATCGCACAAGGCTTTGAAAGCCGAAAGCCACCATCTTTGCCTACGCGCGCAACATAAACGGTTGCACCCTCTGTGACAGTGCGATCAAGCCCAAGAATTGCGCCCAACTCTGCGTGGAGTGTTGCGGTGCCATCGTGGTCTTTACAAAAACGAGAACCAAATGAAACCAATCGGTTCTTGTTACAACTTGTGTTGATGACAGAACCGCCCTTTACCAAGACAGCGCCGTGCTTGTAGTCACTCTGCTCTGAGCAGAGCGCAGACTTGCGGGCGATGTTGAAGTAGCGGGAGTTCCTTCCTCTGTAAGACATAAGCCGCTCGGTGAGCGGTCCAGTGGAGTATTCGCAAGGTGGGTTGGACATTCTCTCTCCTACACCCATAATCTAACGGAGTGATCGCCTGTTGTCAAGCGGTAATCTTAGAGATTTTTGAGAAAACCTGAGCAAGTCCAGATAGTCTTGTCCTTGTAATACTTCGCTGGCTCTGTAGAGTAGTCAGAAGGGCTCTTCCACCACTTCACAAGACAGAAATCTATGTTTGGATCAAGAACCTTCTTTCCTTCCTTGAGGCAACGATAGGCAGCATTCCAACTGAAAAACTCACCAATGAGTTGCTTATCCAAGTTGGCATGATTCTCATAAATTGTTTGTTTGATAGAACACCTTGCATCATCACGCAGAGCCCATAAGGAACTATAAGCCCCCACATCCCTGAAATGGTAGTCCTCGCGGGACTTATCATAAAGTTGTAGCCACGCGGTCGATAGATCGAATTCGGTATACTGATTGATGTCTTTGACCCTCTCCAGCACTAAACCTTGTCCACCGACCTTCCTGTTCTTCATACAAACAAGTGAGCCTGCCTTGATTTTGTTTGCCATCCTAATCTCCGTTGGCTTTGCTGACGAGTTCAAACCCGTCGTGAATCATGTGTAGAATCTGGTGAGTGTTTGTGTCCAGTCTCACCAGTACGACTGAAAGGGGATCTGTTCCCGACACCTCAATGATTATTCCGTATGCCCACACGGCGTCTATGGGGAACACCTCTCCATCATTCTTGGCTTCAAAGACTCTGTAATCTGTAATCCATCTTACAAGGTCGCCGGGGGAGAGGTGTTCCACATAGTAAGTATGCTACTCTTCGGCTGAAAGCAGCATTACTTGTAGTTCGTCAAAGCCGCCAACGAGTTGTTCGTCACCACTTTGATAATCTAACTTGGTGATGATTGGATAAGTTGTCCAATTGAATGCTCCTTTGATCAGTTCTCTATATTCTTTTGACCAATCCATCATCACCCAAGTGTAGTCAGCATCCTTCTCCATACATAATGCTTGGGCGTGTAGGCAATAGGGGCAATCGCTCACCCCGTAAATTATAAACATCACACCCACCAGTAACGGGAGTGCTCTTCATCTTCCCAATCGTCCCACTCAAACATTACCTCGTCAAATGGGTTCTCGCAATCAATCTCTCCGTGCATAGAGAGGAAGGCGTTGTGGTCGTTGTCAGTCATGGTTATTCCTTTAGTTTAGTTTTCAGGATTTTCGCTCTGTGGCGTCCGCCTCGCAGCACAACCACCACATCACACTTAGAATATAACACGTTGCGGAGCTTTGTCAAGTCAGGATCGACCCATCCATCTTCGGTCTGGAGCATAACCTTGCTTTGACCTCGGTTTGCGAGTTTGATCGCATCACGATAGGCTGCGGAGAGTGAGGAGTAGACCCCGTGGAAGGTGTCGTCAGTGTCGAACAGGCAGTAGGTATAAATCTTGGTCATTTACCACACGCTTTACATTTGGAAACAAACTTGGCTTTTCTCTCCTTCATACCAATTTTAATCTTCTTGAAGTTCTCGACACGATCCTTTAGCACCTTTCCATTATGGAGTGCTTTGATGTGTGTGCCCGTGTAAGCACCACATAACACGATAGCCTGCGAGGGGACATAGAGGATGTATTCGCCAGGGTGAGGATAAGCATCCTCAGTAATGTCGTAGAACTCCATCAGTCGTCCAGGGTCATAGATTGGTCGTAGGCTTTGTATTTCAACTTGGTTAATGTATCAAGGAGATCGTTGCGGCGCAACAACTTAAATGCGATGTTCTCGGGGCTAAACTCCATAGCCTCCGTGTCGAGCCCTGCTTGCCTCATAGTGCGAATCTTTTTCTTCAAGCGGTCAACGTGCCTAATCACTTTTTCAAACTGACCACGGTCAAACATAGCGTCTATAGAGGCAATCTGCTGCTCTATGTCTGAGGCTTTCTTCTTGGCTGTGTCGAGATCGACCGAGCGGTCTATTTGTTCGGGATGGTTTATCCATTCATCATCCATAACAGAGTAGACGCCAGAGGATGAATGCTCCTCGCCAACATCCTCAACATAAAGTTCTACTTCATAGCCTTTGATAGTTATGTCGTGATGTTCATTCCAACGCAGGCGCTTGGCATCAAACATTTCCTTCACCAACTCTTTGTTGTCGTCCAACTCTTCAAAGTCTATAACGATGTGGAGGTCTATGTCGGAATACTTTGACCAATTGTAGTTTGCGAGGGAGCCTGTGAACCTGAGATCTTGGATTGTTACGTTAAAAGGTAAGCCATCAATGAAATCATTTGCAATCTCTGTTAACTTCTTTCCGATGAATGCGCGTAGCTTCTCATCTTTCCAAAGACGGGGCTCTAACTGATCATTGATTTGGAATCCCTCGGGATCAACCTCAAGAACCTCCTCAAAACGATACTTATCAGTCCCAAATGAAACCTTGCCTTTGTAGGGATCGCTGGCTATCTGACCTTTGATGCCCTTAGCTTGGGTATACATTTTGCCATTCTTTTTGCGTTGATTCTTTAGTGCTCGCTGAGCGTCGTTCCCCATTATCTGTGAGGGGGGGGGCTGCTTACGCTGGTCTACTTTCTTCTGGCTCATTATTCTTTACCTCGCCTGTTGCTGTATAAATAGTCTGTCGCCCATCATCATAGGTGATAATTGTGCCGTTGGTTGGGTGAGAACTAACGTGAATCTTGATAAAGTCATCAAAATTATCAAAGAATGCGATGCTTCCTCGCGGGGCGGGCGTGAGCCAGTGGATGACGGTGTGTCCTGTAGCAAACACACAACCCTCTATAACAACTCCCTCTCCTGAAATCCCCGTCTCGTCACTTTGACGACACACAGTGAAGGTGGTCATTCCCTGTTGGGCTTTGTTGGTTAGCTTTTTGGGCTTGAGATCTTCGACCTCGGTGCTAACTACCTCTGCTGCTTCTGACATCAAGCATCTCCTATTGGTTTTTGCTTTAATAAATCGTTTACGAAAAAGCTGTCGAGGGCATCTTGTATTGCCTTGTCAGCATCTTCCTCGTCAGGACAAACTTCAGGTGATTCTTTCATCCTCCTGACCAGTTCTGCTATTTCTTTTTGTGCGTTGTGTAAGCACAAATCAATAGTGTCCAATTTGCCCTCTACTTGCTCGTAGGGACTTTCCTTCTTATCTTCTTTTGACATTTTTACTCCGTTAAAGAACCGAAATCAATCTGCCAGATGGGGACTACGATTACAAAGTTGTTTAAAACCTGATAGCCGTACTCATTTGCTCCCACATCCAGCGCCATAATTATTCCGATTAGTTCTCCTCTTTCGTCAAACACGCCAGAGCCGGATGCTCCAGACCAAGCGTAAGTTTGCACCACTAAGTAGTCTCCAGTGAAGCCAGAGATGTTTCCAGTCCAAGTGGTAGGTCCTATACTATTAGGATAACCCGTGTAGTAAGTCTTGTCAAGGAGGTTGTAACTCTTTTTCCAAGAACCAAGTGCTCGTGGAACTTTGATTGCCGTTCTTGTCGGCAGTTCTTCAACTTCAAAGATAGCATAATCTGAATCGCGATCAATCTTTACGACTCTTTTGCAAATCTTGTAGTCCTTTATGTGAAATATCATTAGGGTTTCGCATTCACTAATGATCCCGTGAGCAGAGGTTAAAACATAATACTTGTCCTCGAAAACAAAGTAGGTTCCGCTCAAAGAGGACACGCTACCACTCTTCACATCCATAGAGACTACACGGACAGCAGAATTGACCGATCTTCTGATTGCCTGCTTCTGATTTATGTCGTAATGCTTTGAGACAGTTTGATAACTATGAGGGCTCTGTGGTTGTGGATGCAAAGAGAGCAAGGTTATAAGAAATAATCCAAAGATGGCACCCAAGATTATGGTTCCTAAGCTACGGATTAACTTCTTCATCTGCTCTCCTAGACCTGCCTTTGATAAGAGATGAAAACTGGGACCTCTTCTACTCCTGCCTTGATTGCATAACGCAAATCATCTTCATTTCCAGTTATCTTTGCTCTCCCGTTCTTGCCGATCGCTAAGTAAATAGGGTCGCGAGTACCATTCTGAATAAAATTCTGGTATCCCGCATCAAAATGATGTCCGTGCTTTCGAGGCTCTCTGCCGCAGAGATGCTTCAAGTCCTCAACAGGCATCATTACGCTGTATCGCGTTAGGTTGTGGTTTGTTGGCTGATCATACATAACCCCACCCTCAACCCAGTCATCTATCAGATTTTGAATAGATGGGAGCGGAGTTGTTCTGCCGGGGGACTGCCTCATCGTTGAGTTGTAGTAAGACTCTTCAAGTGACTGCCTGCTTGAAGAAATCAATTCGGCTCGGTCTACCTTGTGGATACGAATTTTTGGACTAATCTTATGTATTTGTAGTAGAAGCACTTGCCTGACCCACTCTATTCTGTTCTTTTGCCCACGGAGAGCAAACTTTAGGCGCTGGAGTGATAGTGTTCTATTGCCTTGTGATCTTTTTGCGTTACCAACGGTTCTAACAGTCGTTACATCAGGGATCGCACGGATAATGTTGTGAATGTCGGTAATTTCAAAGCCTTGACCAAGAGGATAAGACATAACATAGTCGATCTCATAGAGTCTCACATCAAGCGGTTTGTCTGCTTCTTGTAGAGATTCTCCTTGATCTTCAGCATCCCACTTGGCTAATTGATCTTTGATTGGACCTGCTGCTGCTTTTTTCATAGTTTCGATCAACATACCTAGACGTTGTAGGAAATTAGCGTAGCCTTCTGTGATCAACCCTTCTTGGGTCGGTAGGTTAGTATCGTTGCCCGACTGGGTTTTGTATTTCTTGGCTTTGGCGCTAATCATAGTTTTGAGAGCGTAATCAATAGCACCAGTTACCAATTCAAAATTATTGTCGTAGTATTCCAAGAAAGGACCAAAGAATTCAATTGTTTGGTTGTTTAGGATTACTTCGATCTTGTAGCCGAAGGCAGAATCTCTCTCTACAGTTTGGGCTGGTCGTGGATTGGATAGCTTTTTTGGGACACTCGGCCGGAAACCAACAAAGATTTGGTTATAGAAACTCTTTTTGATAGTGTCGGAAGAATTTATCTTGTCCCATAGGCTCTCGATCTTTTCTTCATATTTCTCTCCAAAGTTCAGTTTCATTTGGTTTTTCGCGAACTGGACTGCTTGTGCCTCTTTTTGTTTTAGTTTTGTTATGACATATGTTTTGAATTGTTCGCTAGTGTAGTAGCCCCAGTTGCCCATGCTATAAAAATCGTTCAAGAAGCCCAAGTCAACGATTGTTTCCATTTCTGCTGCTGTTGTCTTGAACAAAAGCCCAGTAGCCATAATGTCGTATTCGCCTTTGCGGCTACGGGTCGTAGCAACAGCAAAGTTGTTGAATTCTTGGTCTATCTTTGCTTTGAAGGCTTTTATTTGGTTTGCCCCAATTAGTTTCCTTGAAATAAGCAAGTCTTCAATAGCATCAACCGAATCACCAAGATCGTCAACCATCTCGTTGACGGCTTTATACCATTCCCCGAATGCATCTGCGTCGGTGGTGTCGAAGTTGTCAGCAGCGTATTCTTCTAATTCTCGACTAATGTCCCAAAGAACAACGTAAGTATCAGAACCTTTCGTCAATTGCTCTCGGTCTTCTCTCATTAGTCTCGACATGTTGTCGGCTTTAAGGAATGCCTGTGCGTAGTTGTCTGCCTTGATCAAGTAAGCAGTATAATACTGGATAACATTGTTATCCAGAATGTCGTTTCTATCTTCTTCTTGGACGATCTTCCTTATTCTTTCTTCTATTTCGTCGCCAAGGGCAAGGTCTGCGGAGTCTTCGGAGCCAACAGCGAGAAGAGTACGCATTGCTTCTTCAGTTAAATCAAATGGAAGTTTGGAAGCAATAGAACTCACGCTAGCAGCCCACGTAGACACAACGTTTTCGTCATAGTCGAGAGTATCAATTGAAACTCCATCAAAATCTACCTGCTGGAAATACTCTGATCTTTCCCAATCGTTCTCAAGGCGCTCTACTTCTTGTCTGAACTCTTCCATTCTTTTCTCGAATGAACCCTCGAAAGAAATACCGGCGTTCTCGTCAAGCCATTGTCCGAGTTCTTCAAACTCTTCGGGCTCATTTGAATACTCGCCGGTTTCTTCTAGTTTTTCTGCGCCCATAATCTCAATAAAGGTTGCTATGTGCCTCCATAGTTCTTGTGGCGGACAAGTGTTCTGGCGACCCTTGATTTGGTAGATGGTTCTTTCGTCTGCGTTGTAAGCAATCGTAATATAAGACTTGGAGGCTTTCTTGCCCGGATCTTTCTTGCGTAGTGAGTAAAGTGTGCCCCTCTGATCAGTTCCGCAGTGACCCATTCTATTACCTTCCATTTCACACTGGTAGGTGTCGAGGTCGTACCAGTAGGAGCCATCTTCAAAGGTGTTTATAACTTGTTCTGGATCCTCACGAGTCTGCTGATAATCGAAGCACACTTCTTCAGCCGCCGTATAGTCACTCGGTGGGATTGTCTTGATCATATCGTAGTTGTTTGGGTTCTGGTTGAGAGTAACGATAACATTCTCAATGCGACTGATAAACCAATTCCAAGTTCTCTTTTCAAGAACTTTAAAATCAATCAGCACTTGTCTGGCTGCGTCATCGGGAAAATTAAATTTCAGCACATTTTTGGCGAACTTGCGCTTTGCCTTTGGCCACTTACCAGCAGGCTGTGCTGTGTAGGTGCTTATCAGGTCAAGCAAGATGTTGTTATCTCCGCGCTGGAATGCGTCCAGGGTGGGTCCCGGGGTCGCGTTTCTGAGATAACCCTCAAACCAGCCATAGTTGGAAACTCTCTTTCCATCAAGAGACTTCCAAGCAGTACCAACCCACATACGACCTTTCTCGCTTGCTTCGGGCATCTTAGCCTCTATCTCTTTTTGGATCATTTCATCCAATCCAATGTCGGCTAAGCCTTCGGTGATCACTTCACCTCTTATGTGTTTAAACCATTTATCAGTCGCAAAAGACATTATTTTCTCCAATAACGCTATAAATAGTTTTGTTTTTTCTATTTCCTACCATAGTCATCTTCTAATCTCACAACATCATCAAGGTGCGGGGTGCTAACTTCCATAATCTCAACATCGCTCTCGTTTGCTCCAAAACGATGGACCTGTAGGGGAATTACGTGAAAGCTCTGACCAGGGGACAACTTGGTTATCCCACCTTTTCCATCATAAACGTAAAGAGTCCCAGAGAGCACATAAACAGTCTCTTCTTTTATCTCGTGGTATTGAAGGGATAGTCGGTGACCGGCATTGATGTGTAGCAACTTACCAACATAATCATCAGTTTCTGCCCAGATCAACTCGTGACCCCATTTCTTTTCTACTTTTCTCACTTGAACCTCATTTGGATGTATACAATAGCAAACGCCAGTAGTGTGGATGCGATGTTCTTGAATGTAAAGAACGATTCATTCATAAAATAATAGAACAAAACTGGCATCACAAAGAATGAAAGAGAGAAGATGTAGAACCTTGGTCCCCATCCTGACTCAAAGAACTCGTAAGCATACTTGATTCCGTAAATAAAACATAATGCTGCCGGTATTGCTGTTATGAGTGCTATAGCGACAGGGTGTTGTGCTGCCCACTCCCATACAAACTGTGAATATGAACTAAACCAAGTTATGGTCTGTCCAAAAACAAACAGAATTGTTGCAAATATTAGTTTATCATACATTGTGTAAAATTATTTCCTTTGCTTTGTCTTCAGTTGTTATCTTACCTGATTCATCTAAGAAAGTCAAATTGAATTTGTTTTTATAGGTTTTGAGTCTCGGATGAAAATCATAAACAACCATAGTGGTCTTGTCGCTTATAGATAGAGTTTCAAGCAGTTTATTGTGGTTAAATTTTGTTTCTTCCAAAGACTCTGTCGCTCCGTGCTCAAACAGATTGAAAGAGAACTTACCAGCGTGAAGAAAGATATGTGTTGCTTCCTCTACAACGCCTATGGTTTCTTCCATTTTTTTATTTGGACTCCCAATTAGGTGGAAGTTTTTTGGAGCAAACTGGCGCAAGTCATTGGTTGCAAACGGATTGTAATTCTTGGTGTCGAACTCTCCGTGTGTGATCATCCCAAGAGCACTGCATCTGTTAAGAAGAAAGAAGAACGCAGACCGAACATAAGGATCTTTGTAACGTGCCCAGTCTTTCTGTAGAATGTCGAAAGTTTGTTCACTCAAAGATGGAAACAAGTGGTTTGCTATTTCGGCTATTCTCTTTGGATTTTCCATCGCACACGCCCAAAACTCGTAAACGACGTATTTCGAGGCGTTAGCGACAACAAACCTGTCGTCTTCCGCAAGATTAAACTCAAGAGAACCATCATAGAACAAATGACTCTCTACAATCGAGCCCTTGGGGATAATCTGCTTAACTGCTGAGAGACTATTCGTTGTCTTCTTCAGGTTTTTGATTGGACTGCGCATCGAGCAACTCCTTAAACTTAGCTATCTTGCTTTCCAGATGTTCTGCTTCCATCTCTTCCGCCTCGCTCGGAGAATCAGGTTGCTCTTGTTGCGGTGGTGACGACTTATAGTGAACGTAGCCCTGGACAATGTTTTGCACGTCTGCGAGAGACGTGTCTACCTGGGCAAGATTTTGTCGAAGTTCATCAACCATTCGTAACCCTTCGAGATCTAAGGGGACGTAGCCACTCCCCCAACCGGAACCAATGTCTTCAAGTTGTGTGACTGCTTTTTTAAAGAGTCTCGCGACCTCTTCATCAAGCTCGTCAATCTCAACAGAATACTGAATGTTTACTCTTTGTCTCATTATTACCCCTTAAGGATGTAATTGCGCTTGTTTAGTGCTGTCTCGACTGCGTCGGGGTCGCCGATGACCGTGATCTCGGTACCAGTTGTTCCCTTGTCGATTGTAATCTTTGAGAAGCGGTGCTCTTTGTCGAGACCTTCTGTGAGCAATCCGTTCTCATTTAGATTGCGAAGACCATGTTCCTCTCTCACCATTACAACGTGCTCTGGATTTACAAACACTTCTCGCAGTGAATAACGGCGACCAGTTGTAAGGGCACCTGTTCCACAAATCTCAGTTAGTCTAACTAGCATTTTCAAACTCCTGTGTAATTGGATAAATCTCTTTCATTCTAACACTCCACACCTTCTGTCTATAATAGATATATCCCCAGCGGGGTTCCTTCGAGTCTTCCTCCCAGAATAAGGCACGGATAGGCTTTGGACATCTTAGGTAGCCATCTCCGCTCTCTATTTTATTCTTATTTCCTAAGAGCAAGACTCCTTGCGGAATGTGAACTAAATCGCCTCTAGTCATTGTGGCACCTGTATAATTCCATAGTTGGTTGTGATAAGAGTTCCAGCACAAGACGCTGCGTTCTTCAGTGCTGACTTTGTAACCCTCACTGGATCTAATATACCACGCTCATAGAGGTTTGTCAAGGTTCCTGTGCGGAAGTCATAACCCATTTCATCAGGCTGGTCGAGAACATGCGCTAGTAGCAAATCTTCACTCTTTGCTCCGTTTCTACACATCTGTCGGAATGGCGCTTGGCACGCTCTCTTAACTATGGTCATGCCAATTGCCTGCTCATCGTGGTCAGTCACAATTGAGATTGAGTTGCTGGCTCGCAATAGAGCAGTGCCTCCACCACCAATCACACCTTCTTCTTGTGCTGAGCGGACTGCCTCAAGGGCATCTTCGATGCGATGCTTCTTTTCTGTCATCTCGACTTGAGTTGCGGCGCCGACGTGAATAACAGCCACGCCAGAAGATAGACGAACAATGCGTCCTTGGATGCGCTCGCATTCTGCGAAGTCGTCTGTGCTTGCGATCTCGTTCTTTAGACTCTCGATGCGAGTCTCCACACCTTCATAGTCACAATTACCACCTACAAGGATTGTTCCAACCTTTGTGCTCTCAACTGACTTAGCTGTGCCAAGTTGGTCGAGAGTCGTGGTCTGTAGCTTCTGTCCTGACTCTCTGGTGATAAATGTAGCGCCCATGGACATAGCAAGATCTGATAGTAGGTTACGGCGCTCCTCTCCATAGAATGGGGCTTTGATTCCCGCAATCTTTAGAGACCCGCGCATAGCATTCATAATCATAGCAGCGAGGGCTTGCCCCTCAATGTCCTCTGCTACGATAACAAGCGGACGAGCCTCCCGTGCTACCAACTCAAGGATAGGTAGGATCTGCTCGACCTGTGTAATCTTGTAGTCTGTGACCATCACAAGCGGCTCTTCATAATGCATTACATTGCGGCGCTCGTCATTAACAAAAGCAGAGGCGCAATAGCCAGCGGAGAATCGAAAACCCTCAGTAACATCAATCGAGGTGTCCATAGATCGAGACTCTTCGATTGTTATAGACCCGTCCTGCCCAACTTTATCAACAGCCAAAGCGATGAGATCGCCAATAGTAGAATCATTGTTGGCAGAAATGGTAGCGATGTGCTTGACATCATCAATGCTTGTAACCGGTCGTGCCATCTCCGTAAGGTTGTTACAGATTTCTGAGACTGTCGCATCTATTCCCCTTTGTAGTTCAATTGGAGAAACACCAGCTACGATGTGGCGCTGGGCTTCGTTCAGGATTGCTCTCGCAAGGACGGTGGCTGTGGTAGTTCCATCGCCTGCGCTTGTGTTGGTTTCGTTTGCTGCTTGGCGGATAATCTGTGCGCCTGCGTTCTCAAACTCGTCTTCAAGGTTGACGAAGGTCGCAACCGTGACGCCATCTTTTGTCGCAAACGCCGTCTTACCCTCCTCTTTCAGCAGGACGGTTCGACCCTTGGGTCCGAGAGTAGAAGAAACATAGTCTGCGAGAGTGTTTGCTCCATTTAGAATCTTCTGTCGCAACTCTTCGTTGTTTGCGAACACCATTTTGTTTGTCATTTTAACCTCGTGAAATGATAAATACTTCGTTTGACTTCTTGCTTTTGTTCATTCCGTAAGCCCACTCGGCTGGGACTATTTCATAGTCAGAGTAGTGCTTGCGAATAAACTCACAATCATTATAACATAATAACCAGTTCTGGCGATTTGTCAAGAGGAAATGTAACATTTCGTGATCAAATCCTTCATGCATGTCGCCGTTCTTTCCATAGAGCTTGCTCTTGGATTCCAAAAAGTAAGGGGGGTCAAGATACAGGAACTCATTTTTGTGCTGCTCTATCGACTCCTCAAAGCCTAGAAACCCTACTTTTAGATTGGGTGCGTCAAAATTCTCAAGCCTTTTGATGCTATTCTCGTTGAATCGACCTTCGGCTGCTTGCTTCGAGTATCCACCCGATAGTGTTGCGCCAGAGAACGATGAGCGATTGATCGCAAAGTAGGCACCCGCAGCCACATAAGAAGGTCCGTGGTTGCTGCTGTATGCCTTTAGAAGCTCTCGTAGTGCCTTGAACCCAGGTTTATCTAGTGGGTGTAGCTTGCGGACCTCTGCGACCAACTGGTCGCGATCTGTGAGCAGGCAGTTCCAAAAGTTGTAGAGAGGATAGAACGCATCGTAAGCATATACCTTTCTATCTTCAGCGAGCACCAACTCCAGAGAACCACCGCCCAAGAATGGGGAACAAATGTCTCCCTCTGGAATGTGGGGGAGTAGGTGCTTTATTGCGCGTGTTTTGCCACCGGGATAACGTAGTGGTGATTTCAAGTTCCCTCCATTGGTGTTTTTTCGTCTGGTGGTGCAAAGTCAACAAACTCTACATCATCTTTTAATGCTGCTTCGTAAAGAGGTCTCATATTTATCTCTCCACCTTCTTCATCAGTTTTAAGTGCGTCAAGGAATCTAACTATTTGTAATCTGTCATAAATTTGTTGAAGGTTGGCCTTGACAAGCTCGCCGTTTATTTCAGTTTCTTCTGCTGCCGAGTCAACCTGAGCGGACTGATCTGATGAGACCGGTGGCTGGGCGGTGCCGGTAGTGTCGGTTATCGGAACACCCGCTAAAGCAGTCCCTAAAGCGGCACCAGCGAAAGCCTTTCCAATATTTTTAAGAGCTTCTTCGTTAATGCTTTCGTTTTGAACTGGTCTATTTAAGATTTCGCCTCTAATCGCGCCGCCACGTTTACCGCCACGATCACTTACCCTGATAGAAATCCTATCTTTGTAAGAATTTACATAGCCCACAACATCGATTGGCTTTCTTGGGTTTCCAGCAATGAATGGAGCATTATTGCTCCAAATTAAAATTTTATTAGCAGTTCCATCTCCGCCACCAAATTTTACTGCACCAGAGTAGCCCTCTATTGCAAAGGCTTTTTTAAATGCATCTTCATTAATACTTAAGTTTTTAATAATTTTGCCAAAAAGCTGTTCTTTGAATTGCTTAAAGACTTCTGCTTTATCTTTTCTGCTGGCTGCCTTTATGTCTCCAAAGTTTTCAGAAGCAAAGTTATCTTTAATCATTGCGGGAACTTCGTTTAGTGCTTTTTGCACCGCAGCGCCAATTTGTTTTTGACCAACAGAATTTATCAAAGCGATGTGCCAAAGTGCGGCGGATTCAGCGCCTTGTGCTGAAGCGAACTGAGAACCTCCTGCTTTTTTTACAGAGTATTTCTCATTTTTATCTTTAGTGCCAATTAAATCAGTTTTGGGCGTGCCGCTTGAAACACCATAACTAGCATAAAGTCCTTTCGCTGGTAACTTTTGAGTTTCAAGTTTGGCTAATGGAGCGCCGGGAAATGCTGCTGCACCCTTATAGGAATTAACACGGCTTTCAAAGGCTGGAAGCACTTTGGCTTTATCATAACCACTTGCTTTGGAGATAACTTCCTCCATTTTTTCTGCCTCATTGCCATAGCGTCCGGTGGGCTTGAGAACATACTTAAAATTTATCCCGCCGCCGTCTTTTGTCTTATGCCCGATAATAGTAGAGCCATCGCTAGAATAAATTGGTATTGCGCCTTCAAGTTTGTTACCAATCTCTAATGCTAAGCGCTGGCGATCTGGGCTTTCTATTCTATAGGTGATTCTGTTATCTAATTCCATACCTTTGCTGTTTTTATCTTTTACTTTCTCGGCAATTTCTACGCCGTTTGCCTTTAGTACCTTTCGCACAAAATTATGCGGACTATCATTCTGCTCTTCCAAGACCTCCTCGATCATTTCGAGAAGCATTAACAAATTATCAGACATAACTGCTCCTTACATTATCTCGTCGGCAAGACCATATTTAACAGCCTCTTCGGCAGAGAGATAGATGTTTACCTTTTCATTAAGTAGTTTCTCCAACTTCTTGCGGGTGAACTTGGTGTTCTCAACCATAGCGGTGATGTAATCTTCCTGTAGTGTCTGGATAGCTTCCAACTCATTTGTTAGGTTAGGGAGCGTTCCAAAGTTGCCTGCGGCGACATTGTGAATCATAACTCGGCAGTTCTTGCCGATCTTGCGCTTACCCTTTGTTCCTGCTGCGAGGAGTAGGGTTCCAGCGGACATAACCTTGCCGACGCCGATGGTGTGAATTTCGGTCTCTTCCATTACAACCTGCATCACATCGTAGAGAGCGAACATATCGTCTGCGCTGCCGCCGTAGGTGTTGATGTAGAACTCAACGGGCTTCTTTTCTTTGCCCTCTGGGGCTATGCGGTTCATTTCGTTTAGGTAAAGTAGGGCTTGGGTAAGCTCTGCGATCTTTTCATCTTCGACGCTAGAGTAGAGTCCAATAACGCGAAGCTCTGGCTCTTTAGCCATATCGCCACCAAGTAGTTGCTCAAGACTGATAGTCTTGACTTCGGGCTCGGAGCCATCAGTAGAGGCTGCCTCTTTGGTTGCTGCTTCTTTCTTTACCGGAGGGAGCACCGTATCAAGAATCTTTCCAATAATTTTACGCATCATTTGTTTATCTCCTTTGAAAACATAATAGCTGTTTTTTTGTTGTTATTTAGGAATCTCTGCGACCCTCTCCAATCATCAAATTCAATAAAGCCTTTAAACATCTCAGGGTGCGCCTGAAGTAAATAGGCTATCGAGTTATCTTTGTAGTCTTGGGTAATCTTATCATTGTCTCTTTTAAGAGATTCATACTCTTTGTCTCCATAAGACTTACCATTCTTACGAAGGGCGTCCAGCCTGTTTATATGTGCATAGTGTAGGTATTCTAACCCCTTATTAACAATTGTCAAGTAGAAAACATAAGCCATCCTTAAAATAACTAATGAGAGTTTAGTAGACTTGAAGAAGTATAAACCTCCGCAGGTTAGCCACCCAAGCAAGAACGAGGACCCTGCTATCACTATGCTAATGACTAATTCCATTGTATCTCCAAAAAAAAATAACCACCTAGGTATGGTTGCCTAGATGGTTATTATAACGGCTCAGGAGATTTCTGTCAAGCTATTATTTTGAAGCGAGTCTACGATAAATGCGCTCGGCTAGCTTGTTCGCCATAGCATCTTTCTTCTTCTCACGAATGAGTCGAGCAGAGACTCGGCGGGCGACTTCTTGTACTATTTCTTCTTCGCCCATTTCCTCGTCATCTTCCATCTCGATTCCCATATCGTTATCTTCGCCTTCGGGAGCGGCATCGACTTCTAGTTCACCACCTTCTACGTCATCAGCTTCACCCCCCATTTCCATCTCATCTTCACCGACCTCTACATCGGCGTCGAGACCGAGTAGATCTGCGAGCTTGTCTACGATGTCCGCAAACTGCTCTTCTTTTCCACCTTCCATGTCGCCCATGGCTCCCATGTCCATGTCGGCGCCCAGGTCCATTTCCATGTCGCCTGCGGGCTCTTCACCCATATCGGCATCCATTTCCATGTCCATTTCTTCGCCGCCCTCGGGGGCTGGGGCTTCTTCAGCGTCCATCTCCATCTCTTCTTCTTCACGCATATCGCGCATACCGGGAGCATCACGCATACCGGGTTCGTCCTCTTCTTCCTCGTCGTCACGCATACCGGGTGGCATACCGTAACTTCCGCCCATCTCTTGGAGGGGCTTGATGTTCGCTAGCTTCATGAACTGGCGAATCTCTGATTCTGATAATAGTGTCTTGCGAGCCATAGTTTTAAATCTCCTTAAAAACTTAATGTTAAATAGTCTACATCACCAGAAGAAGCCAATAATTCTTCGCCATCCGGCAAACGTTTCTTTAATTTAATTAGTGCCTTAGTTTCTATTTGCTTTATTCGAGCAAAAGAAAGCCCTTCACGCTTTGCTATCTCACGGAGAGAAAGGGAGCCATTCTGGTGGATTGCAATCATAGTGCAATTATAGTCATCTTCATAATCAATGTGGTATCTGCACCCCGATGCTTCGCAGCCCTCTCTGTCTTTTAGGCACTGCTGGGCACATATCATTAAATGTTTAGTATTCATAGATCTGGGAACTCCTCTGCGATTAAATCAAATAGGTTTTCTTTATCGGCGTCATCAAGTAGCCCCCAATCTTCCAGCTTTTCTTTTCCTTTTCGTTTTAGCTTGAGAGATTTTGCGAACCTCTTTCGACTCAAGAGCTTATGTTCTAAAACATAATCTTCCATAAAAGCCATAAGATTTGGATCTTCCTGAACAACGCCATCAATCACGGCACGAAAAAACTGAGATGCATTTAATTTGTTGTGTCTCAGTTTTATTATAAGCCGTGCGTGATCATCATCGGCAACCCAAAAGCGGATCGACTTTATGTCTTCTCCGTAGTTTGGTTTATCAGTCATCACCACTGCCGGTTGATGATGTGTGTCTTGCTCTCGCCCAATCCGGCAGAAGTCTGCCGAACAAACTCGACCCTGTATTGCATCTCGTCAATCGAACGGACACCAGAGTAGGAAAGCCCGGATCGAATGCCTTGCTCAAGGTCTGAGAGGATGTTGCGAACCTTGCCCCGATAAGGCACGGTGGAAGATACACCCTCAAATGATGAGTACCTCCCGCGCCATTCTACTTGGGCTTCCTTGGATGCCATACCTCGATAGGTCTTGTATTTGCGCCCCTGAGCGTCTGTAAAAACTTCTCCGGGTGTTTCCCTTGTGCCAGAAAGTAGAGAGCCTAGCATAACCGCGTCGGCTCCTGCTGCGAGGGCTTTCACGATGTCTCCAGAGTTGCGAATGCCGCCGTCTGCTATGATTGTTACATCGCGGTCGGTCATAGCGCAGTCTATGATCGTTTGTAGCCCAGGGTGTCCGTGACCTGTCTGGACACGGGTAGAGCAGATAGAGCCTCCCCCGATGTTACAACGAACAGAGTTTGCTCCCCAGTCTGCGAGATCATTGATTCCCTGGAGAGTTGCTACATTACCAGCCATAATGTGTAGATCATCGCCAATAGCCCCTCTAATTGTGTGTAGTGCTTCTTTCATCATAATGTGATGCCCGTGGGCTACATCAACACAAACAAAGGTTGCTCCTGCGGCAAGGCACTCACGAACTCTAGATTGCATATCATCACCAACACCAACAGCGAAGCCAATGTTTTCTGCTCCGTTGGTTTTTGCTATGCGAACCAACTGGGCTTGCTCTTCTGGTGTGTTGTATCTGTGGATGATTGCCGAACCACCCTGCTCTGACATTGCGAACGCCATAAGGTCTTCTGAGATTGTGTCCATAGGGGACGCAAAGATCGGTAGGTCAAGCTTTAGTCCGTTCCCCAAATCAGTATGGATATCCACTTCAGATCGACTGCGGATATCGGAATACTGCGGAAGGATGAGAATGTCGTCATAAGTTAATGCCTCTTTCATGTTAGTCTCTGTTTTTATTAATAAAGATTCGGATGCCTGCGGGTTCAAACCAAGTTTCATCGTGAGGCTTCTTGGGGTCCTCCATAAAGCGAACCTTTGGTCTAATGCCACCAGTCTTGATGTAACAGATGGACGGAACACCTTGGAAGCCGTATTTTTTCTCAAGTCCATCTCCATCCTCCATGTTAAA
>Ga0233436_1001435_pt1 | contig 19950 bp, 21 predicted proteins | sample SI_122_August201_2_FD_182723 | JGI IMG/M metagenome (GOLD analysis project Ga0233436, IMG submission 182723) | Seawater microbial communities from Saanich Inlet, British Columbia, Canada - SI_122_August2016_150_MG | ecosystem: Environmental > Aquatic > Marine > Inlet | place: Canada: British... | reverse complement strand
TAACCACTTTTGGAATTGTGCCAACGGATGCAAATACTGGCTATGGTTATATTAAATCATCAGAAGAGAATAATAATGGTGCATACAAAGTCGAAGAGTTTGTTGAAAAGCCAGATTTAAAAACTGCTCAATTTTACTTAGAGCAGGGTAGCTACCTTTGGAACTCTGGCATGTTTATGTTTCAAGCATGCACCTTTATTGACGAGCTTACAACGCACTCGCCTAATATTGTTACATCAGTTAATAACGCTGTTAATAATGCCGTACAAGACCTAGACTTTATTCGTCTAGAAAAACAAGCCTTTGAATCATCTCCATCTGATTCTATCGACTACGCTCTTATGGAAAAATCCAACAATGTTGTAGTTGTGCCACTGGATGCACAGTGGAACGACATTGGTGCTTGGCCAGCGCTATATGATATCGGTACAAAAGATAGTCAAGGTAACGTTATCAAAGGCGATGTTATCACTCAAGATACTACCAATACTTACATTAATGCTGATCATCATATGGTCGCAGCCATAGGTGTAGATAATCTAATTATTATAGATACGCCTGATGCCACCTTTATTGCCACCCAAGACAAGGCTCAAGAAGTAAAGAGTATTGTTGAATCCTTACAAGCCAGTGGTCGGTGTGAGAGTAGTGCACACCGTAAAGTTTATCGCCCTTGGGGCTGGTATGACTCTATTGAATCAGGTGAGCACTTCCAAGTAAAAAGATTACATGTTAAACCTAGCGCCAAACTCTCACTACAAATGCATCATAAACGCGCAGAGCATTGGGTAGTGGTGAGTGGCACGGCAACCGTTACTAATGGTGAGCAGACATTCAGCCTTGAAAAAGGCGAATCTACCTATATCCCACTAGGCGTTACCCATGGCCTGGAGAATGCAACCAATAAGCCGCTAGAAATTATTGAAGTGCAAAGTGGAGCCTATCTAGGTGAAGATGATATTGTCAGATTTGAAGATATATACGGTAGGGTTCAAGATTAATGCTGGATGATCAAACTTTTAGAACAGTCATAATTTCAACTCCACTAATCTCAATTGGTGGTAGAAGTTATAAAAACGAAGCAATTGATAATGCAATGATGTGAATAGCTAAAAATGAACTCAATCTACCAAATGAACAACACAATGAATATCAATGGCTCACTATTGATGAGCTATTAGAAAGTAAACAAGTGCACAAGCACGGAAAGGATTATTTTAAAGGTTAAATATGGAAAATAAAAAAGTAGCATTAATCACCGGTATAACTGGACAAGATGGATCATATCTTGCGGAGTTTTTATTAGAAAAGGGTTATGAGGTGCATGGTATTAAGCGTAGAGCTTCATCATTTAATACACAACGTATTGACCATATATTCCAAGATCCGCATGATAAAAACCTAAATTTATTTTTGCATTATGGTGATTTAACAGACAGCTCCAATCTAACTCGAATATTAAAAGAAGTAGAGCCTGATGAGGTGTATAACTTAGCTGCACAATCACATGTTGCAGTGAGTTTTGAAGCGCCAGAATACACTGCAGATGTTGTTGCAATGGGTACATTAAGATTGCTAGAGGCAATTCGTTTTTTAAATCTTGAAAAGAAAACTCGTTTTTATCAAGCGTCAACTTCTGAGCTTTTTGGTGAAGTGCAAGAGATTCCTCAAACTGAGACCACACCATTCCACCCAAGATCGCCTTATGCAGTAGCTAAGATGTATGCTTATTGGATTGTTGTTAACTATCGTGAATCATACGGCATGTATGCCTGTAATGGAATTTTGTTTAATCATGAATCTCCTAGACGTGGAGAAACCTTTGTTACTAGAAAGATTACAATGGGGCTTGCTAATATCGCTCAAGGCTTACAAGATTGCCTGTATTTGGGCAATATTAATGCTCTACGTGATTGGGGTCATGCCAAGGACTATGTGCGTATGCAGTGGATGATGTTGCAACAAGATGCCCCCGATGATTTTTGTATTGCTACGGGTGTACAGTATTCTGTGCGCCAATTTATTGAGTGGTCTGCATTGGAATTAGGTGTAACCCTTTGTTTCGAAGGCGAGGGCCTGAATGAAATTGGCGTTGTAGAATGTATTAAAGGGGATGATGCACCTGCATTAAAGGTTGGAGATATCGTTTTCAGAGTGGAAGAGCGTTATTTTAGACCAGCAGAAGTTGAAACACTTCTTGGCAGCCCAAAGAAGGCGAAGGATGAGTTAGGCTGGGCGCCAGAGATTACTGTGCAGGAGATGTGCGCTGAAATGGTTTGTAAGGATCTTAAAGATGCTAAACGTCACGTACTTCTAAAAGAGCACGGCCATAATATTCATATCGCAACAGAGTAAATATGAATTTTGACATACAAGAGTCTACTGAAATTTTAGGTGTTTATATATTATCACCGCCAGTATCTAAGGATGCTCGTGGCAATATCTGGACTTCGTTTTTAAAAGATGAAGTTGAAAAATTATTACCAGGCAGTCTATAATTATGAGTGATTACCCGTTAGCCACCAATACTTGGGATGATAAAGAGCTTCAAGCTATACAGTCAGTTATAGATAAAGATATCTACAGCATGAGCGATAGTGTGGCTCAATTTGAACAAGATTTTGCTAAGTTTATCAATAGAAAATACTGTGTCATGGTTAGCTCTGGATCGGCTGCTAACTTAATTGCAACTGCAGCACTTTTTTATACAAAAAATTCAATGCTAAAGAGAGGGGATGAAGTAATAGTTCCAGCAGTATCTTGGTCTACCACCTACTTCCCATTGCAACAGTACGGATTAAAGTTGAAATTCGTTGATATTGATCTAAATACATTGAATTATGATTTAGAGGCGCTCAAATCTGCAATTACAAATAATACTAAGATGATTATGGTGGTAAATCTTCTTGGCAATCCAAATGATTTTGATGTTATTAATGGCCTTATCAAAGATAAAGATATTTTTATCTTTGAAGATAATTGCGAGTCAATGGGTGCTGAATATAAAGGTAAACAAACAGGTACATTTGGTATTGTGAGTACATTCTCAACCTTCTTCTCGCATCATATGGCGACAATGGAGGGTGGATTTGTCGCTACAGATGATGAAGAGCTTTATCATATCTTATTATCGTTAAGAGCACATGGCTGGACTCGCAACCTTCCACAACAAAACCATGTGTCTAATAAAAGCGATGATTGGTTTGAGGAGTCATTTAGATTTGTACTTCCAGGTTATAATGTAAGACCTGTAGAGATGAGTGGTGCTATTGGTATAGAACAGCTTAAAAAGCTGCCATCATTTTTAAAACAAAGAAGGGAGAACGCGAAGCTTTTTATTGAGCTATTTAAAAGTCATCCAGATTTTATTATCCAAAAAGATATTGATAATAGCTCTTGGTTTGGATTTTCTTTGATTATTAAGCCAGGGTCAAATCTCAAAAGAAAATATGTAATTAAAAAATTACAAGAAAATAACATCGATTGCAGGCCAATTGTTACAGGAAACTTTATAAGAAATGAAGTCATGAAATACTTTGATTATGAAGTACATAAAAAGTTAAAAAATGCTGATTATTTACATGAGAATGGGTTTTTTGTTGGGAATAGTCAGATTGATCTAATTAGAGAAATTACCCTTTTACAAAAGGTGTTGTCATGAAAATAGCCATTGCTGGCACCGGCTATGTAGGCCTTTCCAATGCCATGCTTCTATCTCAAAACCATGAAGTAATTGCTCTCGATATTATTCCTGAGAAGATTGAACAACTTAATAACAAAATCTCTCCAATAGTAGACACTGAGATTGAAGATTTCCTAGTTAATAAAGATCTTAACTTTACCGCTACTCTAGACAAAGAACTGGCTTATAAAAATGCTGACTTTGTTATCATTGCTACACCCACTGATTACGACACTACTAATAATTACTTTAACACCGATTCAGTAGAGGCAGTTATTCAAGATGTTATTGATATTAATCCTAATGCTACGATGATCATTAAGTCAACTGTACCAGTTGGCTATACGCAAAGCATTAAAGATAAGTTTAATATCAATAACATCATCTTCTCACCAGAGTTTTTAAGAGAAGGTCTTGCTCTTCATGATAATCTATACCCATCACGCATTATTGTGGGCGAGAAGTCTGATAGGGCAGGGGTGTTTGCCAATCTTCTACAAGAGGGCGCTATAAAAGAAGATATTGAAGTCTTGTTTACAGATTCTACTGAAGCAGAAGCGGTAAAGCTTTTTAGTAATACTTACCTTGCCATGAGAGTCTCTTACTTTAATGAATTAGACTCTTACGCAGAAGCACATGATCTAAATGCAAAGCAAATCATTGAAGGCGTTAGTCTTGATCCAAGAATTGGATCACATTACAACAACCCGTCATTTGGTTACGGTGGATATTGCTTACCTAAAGACACTAAGCAACTTAAGGCTAATTACAAGGATGTGCCTAATGCTTTAATTAGCGCTATTGTTGATGCCAACACCACCAGAAAAGACTTTGTTTCAGATCAAATTATTAAGAAGTTGTCAGCTGTTAGTAATAAAACATCAACTGGAGTGGTTGGTATACATAGATTAATCATGAAGTCAGGCTCTGATAATTTTAGAGCGTCATCCATTCAAGGTATTATGAAACGCATTAAGGCCAAAGGTATTGAAGTAGTTATATACGAACCTGTGCTTATAGAGCAAGGTGAGAATGAGTTCTTTCATTCGCAAGTGATTGGTGATTTAAATAAATTCAAACAAATCAGTGATGTGATTGTCTCCAATAGAATGGTAGATGAGCTTAATGATGTAAAGAATAAGGTTTACACAAGGGATATATTTAAAAATGATTAATAATATTAATGAAATTTTTCTAAAGTCTATTCAAGCAAAACAAGCATGTTTAGATAAGGGGTTGGGTTGTATTGTGGAAATGGGAAATGTAATTTCTAAATCCATTGAACAAGGTGGAAAAATAATGCTGTGCGGTAACGGCGGGTCAGCAGCTGACGCACAACATCTTGCAGCAGAGATGTTAGTACGACTTAGACCAATGAACAATAGAGAGGGTGTAGCGGCTATAACGCTCGCACAAGATACATCTACAATCACAGCTTGTGGCAATGATTTTGGATATGAAAAGCTTTATGAGCGCACACTAACATCCCTTGGAAGGAAGGGAGATTGTTTGATTGGAATTACCACTTCTGGAAATTCAGAAAATATAATACTTGCAATGAAAGCCGCTCAAGAGATGGGTATCAAAGTATTCGGATTTTTAGGATGCGAAGGCGGTGAAGCGTCAAAATATTGTGATGAGGCATTTATTGTTCCAAGTAATGATACAGGTAGAATTCAAGAGGCACATATTACAGCTGGACATGCTTTGATGGAATATATCGAAGATCAATTAATCGAGTCCGGCTATTTGAACTTAGAGGTAACCCTATGATTTTCGATAATATTGATGCATTAGTTTTTGATTTTGATGGGGTGTTAACAAATAATCTTGTGTATTTAAATCAAGAGGGGGTGGAGTCAGTTGCGTGTAGTAGAGCTGATGGGCTAGCTTTCGATGTATTGCGTAAATTAAATAAACCAGCTTTTATCTTGTCAACAGAGAAGAGTTTTGTTGTAACAATGCGTGCAAAAAAATTAAATATTCCAGTGATGCAAGGGGTAACGGATAAGGTATTAGCTATTAAAGAGTTAGCTAGAGAGGGTAAATTTGATTTGAAAAATATTTTGTACGTGGGAAATGACCTTAATGATTATCTAGTTATGAAAGTTTGTGGACATACAGCATGCCCAATTGACAGTCATTTAAAAATAAAAGAAATTTCAAAATATATTCTAACCACTAAAGGTGGTAATGGAGTGGTTCGAGAATTGTTAGAGCAAGTACTTAATTTAGATTTTATAGAAATTTTATATTCAAATAAAGGAGTTAAAGAATGAGCATAGTAATAGTGGCAGAAATAGGTATTAATCATAATGGCGACATGGATATTTGCAAGCAACTTATTGATGTTGCGGCGGATTCAGGTGCTAATTGTGTCAAATTTCAAAAGAGAGACATAAATCAAGTTTACACCCAAGAATTTTTAGACTCTCCAAGAGAGAGTCAGTGGGGTACAACTCAAAGAGAGCAGAAAACTGGTTTAGAATTTAGTGCTGAGCAATATCAAGAGATTGAGAGTTACTGTAAACTTAAGAACCTTGAATGGTTTGCAAGCGCTTGGGATGTTAATTCACAGAAATTTTTACGTCAATTTAATTCAAAATATAATAAAATTGCTTCAGCTATGATAGTGCATACAGAGCTACTAAAGGAAGTTGCCAGCGAGGGTAAGCATACTTTCATTTCAACAGGCATGACAACTTATAACGACATTCAAACTGCAGTAGATATTTTTCGTAAAGAAAACTGTTCGTTTGAACTAATGCATACAGTTTCAACTTATCCAATGAAAGATGAAGATGCCAATCTTAATATGATTAAAACATTAAGGAAAAGATTTGATTGTAATGTTGGTTATAGTGGACATGAGGTAGGGTTGGCAGTTTCTTATGCAGCAGCAGCCCTGGAAATTAGTTCACTTGAAAGACATATTACGCTGGATAGGGCGATGTATGGCTCAGATCAATCAGCATCTGTAGAGCCATCAGGATTTAAACAGTTAGTTGGTGCAGTTAGAAAAATTGAACTCGCAATGGGCAATGGTATTAAAAAAAGTATTGAAGCGGAAGCCTCTATTGCTAAAAAGTTAAGAGAGCATCTGGACTGGAAGTAAAATATTTCTCATGTTTTATGATTGAGAAAGTTAAATATAAATATTATTATTATTTATGAGTTTTGTGGTTTGTTAATATAAAGCGTAGGAAAATATATGAATATCGTTAAAAGTTTAAAGCTTAAAGTTTTTAGTATAAAAGCTCATGCATTAAGGGGAAGTAATTTTTATAAATCAATTGTTGATTATAGGGCGAGTATCCTTCCTTCACACCTTCACCGTATTAAAAATAATAGTGAGTTTTCCTGTCCTTTATGTGGCGACTCAAATGGAACTATTTTTCTAGAATGGTTAGAAGGATATACCTTATTAGAGTGTAAAAACTGTAGTGCCGTATCCCCCAATATAAAAATTTTAGATGAATCAGAGCATATTGATTCAGTATATAACGTCGATGAATATCGTTTGAAATTTATGAGAGAAACGCACCAGCAATTCGAATACAGAAAAAATAATTTTGGCCAAGAAAGGTACAGATATACAATTGAACGCCTTAAGTTACCTGATTCAGCAAAGGTATTGGACCTTGGGTGTGGCGCCGGATATTACATAAGTGTTTTAGCAGAAAATAAAATCAGCTATAAAGGCTTGGAAGTTGCTAAACATTTTGCTGATTATTGTAAAAAATACCATCAGTTAAATGTAGATAGCTCATCTTTAGAAGATGAAACTGATGACCAGTATGATTTAATAACAATGTTTGATGTTTTGGAGCATTTGGCAGATCCAGTGTCTGTTTTTAACACCTTGAACAGTAAGTTGAAATCTGGTGGTTATTGTGTTGCATATACTCCAAATGTTCGTTCAGTTGGATATGAGCTTATGGGGGCAAAACAAAATACAATGCTGCCATTTGAGCATCTTTGTTTTTTTGATAAAAAATCATTAGATTATCTCGCAAGTATGACTGGTTTTGAAGTTGAATTAGTTGAGACGTATGGACTTGATGTTATGGATTACTTGCTGATGAAAGAATATGAGGATGGTGTTAATTATACTGACAGCCTATCTGATATGACAAGTTTGCTTCAATCTATATTAGATAAATTTAACATAAGTAATCATTTTAGAATTACTTTCAAAAAGAAGTAATTGTATCTTATATACTGTAAATGTAAAAAAGTGAGCTATTGTATTATCTATACAATATATTTTTAGCTCTAAAGCTTATAAAAAGAAAATATAATTTAAATTTAAGGATAGTTTATATGAAAGAAAAAAACTTAATTGGGGTAATGCAGGGAAGGTTGGTGCCTAAATATCAAGGCAGATATCAAGCTTTTCCAATTGGAATGTGGCAAGATGAGTTTAGAGTTGCAAAAGAGTGTGGCTTAGATTTAATTGAGTTTATTTTAGATTTTAATGACGCAGAGTTGAACCCATTATTAAAAAAAAGCGGAATTAAAGAGATTTTAGAAATTAGTCAAAAAACAGGGGTTACTGTTCAAACCATTTGTGCTGACTATTTTATGGAGGCACCCCTGCATTCAAATGATCGGGCAGTTGTCGAGAAAAGTTTTCAAGTTTTGGAAGTTTTATTAGAAACGGCTAAGTCGTTACAAATTACAAATATTGTAATTCCTTGTGTTGATCAATCTAGTTTAGGAACCAAAGAAGCGGTTGACAGATTTGTTAGGCAGATAATAAAAATTATTCCAAGAATTGAAAAATATAATATTAATTTGTCCTTAGAAACTGACTTAGCACCACAACCATTTATTGAATTGTTGAATAAATTAAATTCTAAGAATATTACGGTTAATTATGACATTGGAAACAGTGCCGCACTGGGCTTTGATTCTAATGAAGAGTTAGAAGCTTATGGTGATAGGATTACAGATATTCACATTAAAGATAGGGTTCTGGGTGGTGGTCCAGTCACATTAGGTAAGGGTAATGCTGATTTTTCAAAGTTCTTTGGTAAATTAAAAGAGTTTGATTACCAGGGGCCTTTTATTATGCAAGCTTATCGTGATGATGAGGGTGTTAAGATATTTAAAAAACAACTAGACTGGATTGAAAAATATTTTAATGACTGATATTGTTGCAATTATTCCTGCTCGCGGCGGCTCTAAAGGGATACCAAATAAAAATATAATAGATTTTTGTGGAAAGCCATTAATTGCATGGACCATTGAACAATGCCTGTCTTCAAAATATATTTCTGATGTTTGGGTTACCTCGGATAGTCAAGAAATATTAGATATTTCAGAGAGATATGGTGCAAAGACTATAAAACGTCCTGATAGTATTTCCGGAGACTCGGCAAGCTCAGAAGAAGCATGGACGCACGCTATTGATTTAATACAAGAATATGGAAATATAGATTTAGTGGTTGCACCGCAAGTTACATCTCCTTTGCGAGAAACAAAAGATATAAACGAAGCCATAGAGCATATGATAAATAGTGATTCCGATTCTTTACTATCTACTGTAGAAATTGAGGATTTTTTTATTTGGAGACAGGGGTTAAAAAGTGAGCCAGAGTCTATAAATTATGATTATATGAATAGGAAACCTCGTCAAGAAATAGAAAAAAAGTATTTAGAAAATGGTTCTTTTTATATATTTAAACCAAAAATATTAAAAGATAATAATAATAGATTGGGTGGAAAGGTTTTATTATATAAGATGGAAAAATATAAGATGTTTCAAATAGATAATAATGAAGATATTGAATTGTCAGCTGTCATTATGAAGGGTTTTGGTCTCGATGCAAAGTAACAATTATCTTGAGAGTGTTTTTTCACTGAAAAATAAAACGGCAATAATTACAGGCGGATCAAAAGGGATTGGAGCTGAAATTGTGCGTGCTTTTATCAAAGCTGGTGCAAATGTTGCTTGTGTATCTAGATCAGAGCCAACAATAAAAAGGCAGTCAAATTTTTCATATTATAAATGTGACATATCTGATTCACAGAAATTCCAGTCTATTTGCGAATTAATTGATAGTAACTATAAAGGAATTGATATTTTGGTAAATGCTGCCGGAATTAGTTTGTCAATTGATGATAAATACACTGAACTTGAGAGGTTTAGCAAGACATTATCAGTTAATTTACTTGCAACTTATCAGTGTTGCGAAATAGCATCAAAATTTATGAATAAAAACTCTTCAATTATCAATGTAACAAGTATTGGATCAATGTTAGGTTTTCCAGGCAATCCTGGCTATGTTGCAAGTAAGGGAGGGGTTATGGCGTTAACAAAATCTCTAGCTATTGATTTATCTCCAATGAGTATAAGGGTAAATAATATTGTTCCTGGTTATATTAAGACAGGAATGACCTTAAAAAGTTTCAAAGATAAAGAGCTATACAATGAAAGGCTAAATAGAATGATTATTAAGCGTTGGGGTTCTGTTGAAGATATTACTGGTGCTGCAATATTTTTAGCTTCTAACTCTTCATCTTATGTTACTGGTACAGACGTAATTATTGATGGCGGCTGGACGGCAAAAGGTATGTAGTATGAATTTAAATCTTAATAGTAAAAAAGTTTTAATAACAGGCGCGTCAAGGGGTATAGGCTTGGCTATTGCTGAAAGCTTCCTACAAGAGGGTGCGAAAACCTGCCTCGTATCGCGAGGATCTAGTGCCTTATCTAGAAATGAGAGAAAACTACAAAATGATTTTGGTTTAAAAAATATTTTTACTTACAAATGTGACTGTAGTAGTATTGAGTCGCTTGCTAGCTTAAGACGCGAGATTGGAAATAAATGGGGCGGCTTAGATATTGTTGTAGTTAATGTGGGCGATGGGCGAAGTGTCTCAGATGCCTTACCTGATGATGAACAATGGCAAAAAACATGGAATAGTAATTTTGAATCAGCTTTACAAACAGCAAGAACTTTTTTGCCAATGCTGGAAGAATCACAAGGAGTGCTGTTATTTATATCGTCTATTGCAGGGGTTGAGGCTTTTGGCGCACCCACTGATTATTCAACAGCAAAAACAGCAATTATTGCATTAGCAAAAAATATGGCAAGAAAGCTGGCTCCCAATATAAGGGTAAATGTCATCGCTCCAGGTAATGTATATTTTAAAGGAGGGTCTTGGGATGAAAAAATTCAACAAGATAAAAAATACGTAGATGGAATTATTAAATCAACAGTGCCAATGAATCGCTTTGCAATGCCACGAGAGGTTGCAGATTCTGCTGTATTTTTATGCTCAGATAGGGCAAGCTTTATTACGGGATCCACCTTGGTAATTGATGGTGGACAAACTACAGGAGTTTTTTAAATGTTAGAAAAATTATTTAGATTAGATGGTAAGATTATTGTCATTACTGGCGCGACGGGTCTATTGGGTAGAAAGCATGCTGAGGCAGTTGCTTGTTACGGTGGGACTCCAATATTGCTGGATTTGTCGCAACAAATTGTTGATGATTTTGCTAATGAATTAAATGCGAAATATAAGGTGGATTCGGTTGGTTTTGAGATTGACATTACTAATGAAAAGATGATTAAAGGTAATGTTGAAGAGCTGATTAAGAGATTTGGCAAGATTGATGGTCTAGTTAATAATGCGGCAAACAACCCAAAAGTAGAAGATAGTAAAAAAGTTAATTTCTCTAGACTGGAGAACTTTCCTTTAAATATTTGGAGTGACGACATTACAGTTGGCTTAACAGGTTCATTCTTATGTGCGAAACATTATGGATTTGCAATCTCTAAAAATACAAATGGTGGCTCAATTGTGAATATATCATCAGATTTAGGTCTAATAGCGCCAGACCAAAGATTATATGCTAAGGACGGTATTGATGATGATAAGCAAAACGTAAAGCCTGTTACCTACTCTGTGGTTAAAACAGGGTTGATTGGTTTAACCAGATATTTGGCAACTTATTGGGCAGATAAAAATGTCCGTTGTAATGCGATGTGTCCAGGTGGAGTAGAAAATGGACAGCCTGATTATTTTTTAGAGGAGGTAAATAAAAGAATTCCAATGGGAAGAATGGCAAATGTCCACGAGCTACAAGGGTCTTTGATTTGGATGCTTTCTGATGCTTCAAGTTATTTAAATGGGGCAATTGTCCCTATTGAAGGGGGAAGAACTGCTTGGTAACAAAATAATACAAATGTTTATTGTTTTATTATCATAGAGTTGTTTCGAATAAATGTATGAATGAAAATAGTCTATTTATTAAAGGCAATGTTTCCACCGTAAGCACACAGATTTTGATCACCCTACAAGGGATATTTTTAATTCCAATAATTATTAAAACATCAGGAGTAGAATTATATGGAAATTATGTCCTGATTATTTCAATGCTTGGTTTTATTTTTGGAATATCTTCTTTTGGTGTGAATTTTAGTTGTTATAGGTTCTTACCTTCAGCTACAAATAAGAGAGAAAAAGAAGCTCTATATTTTCCACAATTTAGTTTTCATTTATTCTCTATCATATTATTATCGTTATTTTTAATTGTCATTTTTCCTTGGATGAATGGTCAGTTTTTTAAAGGAGAATCTGAATTTTCTACATGGATAATTTTCCCGTATTTATTATTTTATGTTTTATATTCTCAATTTGCTAATTATTTTCGTTATACCAATAAACTTATTTTTTTTAATTACGCAACATTAGCGCAACCGTACTTATTTATTATAATTGTATTGATCTGGTATTGGACGCACGAGAATATTGACATTAATTTATTGTTATCTAGTGGCTCGCTCGCTTCTTTATTGGTAGCAATTCCATTGATCTACCAGTTAAAAAAACAGATCGACTTTAGATTACAACTCTATTCTTTGAAAAAGTTAAAGCAAGATATTAAATTAGGCTTTCCATTAGCGCTTAATTATGTTGTTGATACGATTGTTGCTATTGGAGATCGCTATGTTATCGCTTTTTTTTTAGGCGCTACTGCAGTTGGATATTATAATCCAGCATATATTGTTGGCTCATTAATTATTTTATTTGCAAAGGTGCCAGGTGTTGTGTTGCCAGCTTTAATGGCAAAATTAGTCGATAAGGGGGAAGAAGATAAAGCTAAAAAAATGATTAATTACAGTATTAAGGGGTATTTGTTACTAGCTATCCCTTTTGTGGTGGGATGTATTGTGTTTTCTAGGCCGATTTTATCTGCCTACACTAATGTAGATATTGCTAATAAGTCTTATTTAATAGTGCCCATTATTGCTTTAGGGAGTTTGTTTTATGGGTTGAATATTATTCTATCCAATGTGTTATTTGTTAAAATGCAAACAGTTTTAATGTTTCGAACTAATGCGCTTGTTGCTATTATAAACCTTGTATTGAATGTAGTATTTTTATACTATTTTAAAGATATTGTTGTTGCTGCGATAACAACATTAGTTAGCTATGTAGTGGCATTTTTGTATATCATGCCTAAAGTTAACCGACAATGGGCAATTAACTTTGAGATGAAGGTAATTATAAAGTCAATTATTGCCTCTTTGTTGATGGGTGCAGTAATGCTGTGGTATGTATTGATTTTTAATGAATCAATTAATGATATTAGTATTATTCTACCAGGATTTCTATTAGGCCTTGCAGTTTACGGAGTAATAATTTTTGTATTTAGTATTTTTTCTAAGTCAGAATTGCGACTATTAAGATCAATATTTTTGTAATTATTCCGAGTAAAAAATCTAAAAAAATGAAACAATTAATTTTATTTTCCCAGGCCCCCGCAGATATTGTCTATGTTTTATCCTTATATGAACAAAAGAAAGAGCAATATAAGATAAAAATTATAGTTGTCAATGTGATGAATAATTTTAAATTTTTGTCAAGTTTAAAATTAAAGGCAGAGATTGAATATATACCAGTAGTTGGTAAAAGAAAAATATTCAAAATGTTATTTTTCTTTGTTTATCTGAGAATTATATACTTAAAATTATTTAATAAAATTGAGAGATCAGAGGTGTATTTTTTTTCAGATATCGCAGATTATGTAACCGCTTTTTTTATTGAAAGGCTAAGTTTTAAGCATAAGGTGTTCTATATAGATATAAAGAAAGTTAAAGAGCCGGAAATCCATAGCTTTAAAAATAATTTAAGTAAGTTTGCGGTTCAATTTATATTAGGCATAAGAATTAATTTTTTTATTTTTCATACAGGTGGCAAGAGTTATCAATATCTATTTGACCATAGTAGAGTTATAGAAAAAACACTAAACCCAGATGATAAAGTATTGAATCAATATCAATACCACGTGAACAGTCTTGTGAAGAATAAAAAAATATTATTTTTTGAAGCTAATAGTGTTTTACAAAATTATTATGTGAATTATGAGAAGATGTTTAGACTCTGTATAGAGCATTTGTCTAAAAAATATACAATTTATATTAAGCCACATCCCAGGGTGGGTTATAGCAGCTTCTTGAATGATTGTAAAGTGGAGATTATCGAAAGTTACATCCCATCAGAGTTTATTTTTTTAAAAGATTTTGATATTATTTTAGGGGTGGAAACGACCGCTGTCGCTACAGCAAAACATCATAATAAATACAGTATTATCGATATTTTTGAATTTAATGATAAAAATGTAAAAATAAAATTTAAAGAGTATATGGATGAAGTTAGCAAAGGGTCTTTACTGTATATTTCAGACATAAAAAAAATATAGCTATAAATTAAATGACTAAAGGAGAATTAATGGAAAATTTATATGGTAAAAAAATAATAATTACAGGTAGTAATGGTTTTTTAGGAAAGTCTATTTGTAAAGAGTTTGATAGCCAAGGATTAGACTATTACCGTGTTCTTAGCTCCCAATATGATTTAATAAAACATGAACAGGTGTCCGCTCTTTTTGAAGAACAAAAGCCAGACATAATATTCCATCTTGCCGCTGATTGTGGAGGAATAGCGTATAACGTCTCTAAACCAGCAGATCTTGCATACAATAATATGCTTATGACTTTAAATATATTTAAAAATGCAATTGAGTTTGGAAGTCCAAAAATTATAATGATAGGGAGTGTTGATTCTTACCCGGGAGAAGCTAGCATACCTTACACTGAGAGTGAATTATGGGAAGGCTTCCCAGAAGAGACATCTGCATATTATGGTATAGCAAAGAGAATGAATATTGCTTTAGGGGAGGCTTATTATAAACAATATGGATTGTCTTCTATTCATATATTGTTAATGAATTTATATGGGCCAAATGATCATTTTGATGAAGTTAGAGGGCATGTTATCCCTGCAATTATTAAAAAAATTGACAATGCTAATAAACATAACTTAAATTATGTGGACATATATGGAGATGGCTCCCCAATTAGAGAATTTGTCTTTGTTGAAGATGCTGCAAAACTAATTATAAAGTCTAGCTCCATAGAAGGATTCGCATATTTTAATCTTGGCTCTGGACAATTATTAAAAATATTAGATGTTTTAAATATAATAAAAGATGAGATAGGTTTCAAAGGAGAATTTATTAAGGACATGACTAAACCCATGGGGCATCCAATTAAAAAATTCGATTTACATAAGATGAATGTTTTATTAGATAAATTTGATTACACGCCGTTTGAAGAGGGGATAAGGGAAACAATAAATTTTTTCAATAATAAGGTAAAGAAAAATTAATATAAAGTATGAGGCCAAATCAGGAAAATTCTCTATATAAGGGAATTTTAAATTATAACAATATGAAAAAAATATTTATATTTGAAAATACTAATTCTTTACATATAGAAGAGGCATTAATTACACACTATAAAGTTTTTGAACAAGAATACCAAGTTAAATTTTGCTTAAATAATAGAGCGATAAACAGGATACGAAATAATCCCACTATTTTTAATAATAGTATGAATATTTCAAAATTTACTAATTTGGTATCTTTTTTAAAGGGTGTTAGTAAAAGTGATATAGTTGTATATACAACAATATCTGCTAGAAATATTTTTTTACTGTATGTATTAAGTTTGTTTTTTTCAAAAAATATTTATTATATTAGAAATGCAAATTCATGGCTTAGTTACACAAAACATTCCGGGAATGCTTTTTATCGAGCTATTAGCCTCTTTACTACATTTATTAAAAAAATAATATTAAAGAAATCTTATCAAGTTTTTGTTGCTAATAGCAATATAAAAAATTATTTAGTTGCTAACAACGTAGAAACAGCGATTAATATTGTGCCATATAAATTTTTTGATGAAGATAATTATAACTTAATACAATATCATAATGAATTGAGGGTGGTTATACCAGGTGGTATAGATATTTCAAAAAAAAATTTGTCATTAATTAGAGAGTCAACAAACATATTGCCAAAAAATGCTCTAAAGAAAATAAAAATCATATTACTTGGGAAGCCAGCTAGACAGGAAGATTTGGATTTCTGTATCGCTTGGAAAAAAGAGATAGGAGACTCTCTTTACTATTATACAAGCTTTATATCAAATGATGAATTTTTACAAGCAATTAAACGGTCCCATTATATATTAGGCATGTTAAATATAAATTTTCAGGATAAATACAATAAAGAAATTTATGGCATTAGTAAAGATACGGGAATTGATGCGCAAGCAATAGCTTATGGAAAACCATTAATAATTAATCAAGAATATAAGGTTATAGATGAAGTAAAAACTAGTACAGTGGGCTATACTGATTCTATTAATCTATCAGATATATTAGAGAGACTTTCAATTGGTGATCAGTACGACAATATATCAACATTAGCAATGGAAAATAGCAGGAAAATTTCCTTAAAAAATATAAAAATAAGACTAAAAGGTTTGTAAATGATAAATATCACCTGCATTTTAAAAAAAGAAAGAGATAAGGCTTGTTTATAATGTTGAAAAAGCTATAGTAAACAATGGATTATTATCTTTTTTTGAGTTTGATATTTTTAGGTGTTTTGTATATATACAGACCATTAAAAATAACGTTTTTTCTATATATATTAGCGGCATTGTTATTTATAATAATAATCAGATTAGATCCAAAGGGTGTCGATTTTCAAGAGTATTATAGATATTTGCATCATGTTGATGGAATAAGATATTATCGTGAGTTTATTTATTTCTCAATGGGGTTAATTTTTTTTGACCTGATTAAAAGTGAGATTATTTCTTTTATATTAATGGATTTGATATGGATATACGCTCTTTATAGAGCCTGTAAAATAGTTGATTTAAAAAATGACATCTCACTTTTTGTAATTTTATTTACAAGCTTCCCATTATTTTTTGGGTATGAAAATATATATAGACAATTATTCGCTGAAGTTTTTATTTTGCTGGCATATGTATATATAGATAAATTTCCAAAAAAGGCTTTTTTATATTTTATTATTTCAATATTTATGCATAATATTGCACTTTTGATATTTCCTTTGTTTATTTTAAAGAGATTTTTTAAATTAAATACTGGGGGGCGAATTTTATTAGCAACTATCTTAGTTGCTATCATCGGCTCTTTATTATCAACATTAAGTCAATTTAAGTCTGGCCACGATACTGGTCTATCGTTAGAGTATGCCTATCTATTGGTGTATATTTTTATTTTTATTTTAGGACTGGCGCTATATAAATATAGAATCGTGAAGTTTGTTGAGATGTTTCCATCAATTTATTTTGGACTTTTAATGCTTGCTCTAATGGTGCTGATTTTGCCTGTTGGCATGATTGCAGAAAGAATGGGTATGTTTTTTCTACTGATTACTTTGGTTGACCTCTATAAAATTAGTTTTTTTTTAAAGCCAGCTCAAAGAGGAATGTATAAAATTTTACTCCACTTATTCGTTTCTCTTCCAGTTCTTATTTTTCCATCTGCTACCTCTTTGTTGATCGGCTCATGAAGTAAATGTTTATTTTTGATAATTTTGAAACTGGTATAAAAATATGATTAATTATTGTGAGTCAGTTTACTTGTGTTAGGCGGAAATTATGAATGATTTGGTTTCAATTATAGTTCCGTCCTATAATTCTAAGTGCTTTGTTGGCGACACAATTAGGTCGGTTTTGTCACAAAGCTATAAGAATTGGGAAATGATTATTGTTGATGACTGTTCTATTGATAATAGTGTCGAAATAATAGAAAGAATTATAGGTGATAATCCAAAAATTAGATTAATTAAGCTTGAAAATAATGTAGGTTCAGCACAGTCAAGAAATGCCGCTTTAGAAGTGGCTAACGGTCGCTTTATTGCTTTTCTTGATAGTGATGATATCTGGCATCCTGATAAATTAGAAAAACAGGTGGTATTTATGCTGAAAAGAAAGGCGCCTATCAGTTTCACATCATACGAACTGATTGACGAAAATGGAGAGAGTAAAAATCATATTATTCATTCTGTGGAAAAACTCACTCAAATTGATTATCTTAAAAATACAATTATTGGGTTCTCAACATCGATGATTGATACACAAATGGTTGGTAATAGTTTTCGGATGATGGATATCCGTACCCGCCAGGATGCTAGTTTGTGGATCACCCTTCTCGGGAAAGGCTTTATTGCACAAGGTATTAATGAGGTATTAATGAAATATAGAGTACATTCACAGTCAATATCTGCAAATAAAGTAAAGGCCGCAAAACAAGTTTGGAACCTGTATTTTAATTTACATGGATTAGGATTTTTAAAATCTATATATTGTTTTTCTTTTTATGTATTTAATGCAGTAAAAAAACGGATTTAATTGTATGAGTGGTTTGTTTATTAAAAGATTGTTTGATGTTGTTGGGTCGGTATTTGGCCTTTCAGTGGTTTTATTCATTATTTTTATAGCTTGGATTATTGCAGCAATAGAGACTCAATCTAATGGTTTTTTTGTTCAACAGCGGGTTGGAAAGGATAGTAAGTTATTTAATGTTATCAAGATTAAAACTATGAAAATTGTTAAAGGTGTTGAAACCACTGTTACCTCTTCCAATGATGCTAGAATTACAACAACTGGTGCCTTTTTTCGAAAAACAAAAATTGATGAGTTGCCACAATTATGGAATGTTCTTGTAGGTGAAATGAGTTTTGTTGGTCCAAGGCCTGATGTTCCTGGGTATGCAGATAGACTGCAAGGTGAAGACAGGATTGTTTTATCCATAAGACCGGGTATAACTGGCCCTGCTCAACTTACTTATAGAGGTGAAGAAGATATTTTGGCCGCCCAAAATGATCCAGTTAAATATAATGATGAAGTAATATGGCCTGACAAAGTGAAAATTAATTTAGACTATATAGCAAACTATTCCTTTTTTAAAGATCTTTATTACATATGGAAAACTATAGTGGGTGGTAATGTTAAATACTAAATTTTCATCATGGCCTGCCTTTACTGATGAAGAGGCTGATGCAGTTCGTGATGTTTTAATATCTAATAAAGTTAATTATTGGACTGGGATTGAATGCCGTGAATTTGAAAAAGAATTTTCTGTCTGGTCAGATTCTAAGTATTCGGTAGCTCTGGGAAATGGAACATTGGCTCTGGATGTTGCACTAAAGGCCTTAAATATAAGTGATGGTGACGAGGTGGTTGTAACCTCTCGAACCTTTATTGCCTCAATCTCTTCTATTGTAAATTCTGGAGCAACACCTGTATTTGCTGATGTGGATTTATCATCTCAAAACTCCACAACTGAAGCCATTCGCTCTGTTATCACTGATAAAACCAAAGTAATTGTTTGTGTTCATTTGGCTGGCTGGCCATGTGATATGGATGAAATAATGGCTATCGCTAATGAGTATGATTTATATGTAATTGAGGATTGTGCTCAAGCGCATGGAGCGAAATACAAAAGCAAGCCTGTTGGGTCAATTGGAGATATCGGTTGTTGGAGTTTTTGTCAAGATAAGATAATGACCACAGGTGGCGAGGGCGGCATGGTAACCACTAACGATGAATCTTTATGGCGAAAGATGTGGGCATATAAGGATCATGGTAAGAGTTATGAGGCTGTTTATGAACGAGAGCATCCTGAAGGGTTTAGATGGCTACACGAATCGTTTGGCACCAACTGGCGTATGACTGAAATGCAAGCTGCAATTGGTAGAATTCAGTTAAAAAGAATGTCAGATTGGCATAAAAAGCGCTTGAATAATGCCAACAGTATTTGGAGTGCTGCTAAAAAATGTAAAGGGTTGCGAGTGCCTGCCATTCCCGACTATATAGAGCATGCCGCTTACAAGTGTTATGTTTTTGTAAATGGTGGTGTTG
>Ga0233436_1001420_pt1 | contig 20120 bp, 49 predicted proteins | sample SI_122_August201_2_FD_182723 | JGI IMG/M metagenome (GOLD analysis project Ga0233436, IMG submission 182723) | Seawater microbial communities from Saanich Inlet, British Columbia, Canada - SI_122_August2016_150_MG | ecosystem: Environmental > Aquatic > Marine > Inlet | place: Canada: British... | reverse complement strand
ATATGTGGACTTGGCACGAGAAAGAAACCAACAACAAGTCTGAGCAACCTGGAGTGTCTCATCTACTTTGGGAAATGGGATTAGATAATGATGATTCTTGGAAAGGTAATAAGACACAAGCATCTAATGCCAGAGAACAATATGAGTTATATGATTGGTGGACTAATCAAAGACCATATAGAGTAGATGATGCTATGGAAGAATGGGAAGCGTATCATACTTTAAAGAAAGAGATTTATGGTGATGATGCTGATAACTTCTTTAGAGATGACTTAGATACTAAAGAGTTAAAGAAGTTGCAGAAGAAGTGGTTGAACAAATCAACCAAGATTGAAAATCGTAACTTAAAGGAAGATGAACAAATGTTAATTAGATTGATGAAGATTAGGAATTCACTCTGGACATGAGAATAGATGCTGAGTTGATTGGGTCATCATTTGGATTGGTTGGTGCATTTTTAATATCATTTGGTAATCCGATAGGATTCTTTTTCTTCCTAGTGACAAATTTAGCATTCATAAAGATGGGATATGATAAAGAATTGAAACCATTTCTGATGGTACAGTTTGCGTTCTTGATGAGCACAATAATTGGAATATATAATAATTTTTAAATAGGAGAAAGAAGATGAAAAAGTTGACAATTTTATTTTTAGCATTAGCACTTAATGCAAATGCAGGTGATGTAGAAAAGGGTAAGATGAAGTTTGAAGGATTTGGTTGTAATAGTTGTCACGGTAATGCTGGTATAGGTATTGCTCCACAATATCCAAACTTAGCAGGACTAGATTCAGCATACATAATCAAACAGTTGAAAGACTTTCAATCAGGAACTAGAGTAGACCCTACAATGAATGTAATGGCACCAATGACTGCTGGGCATGAAGATGACATAGCAAGTTACTTAGAAACTTTACTTTCTGAGTGAAATAGGGTATAATATAGTTATGAGTGATTTTACAGTATATAATAATTTAGAAGTTAAAGTGATTGAAGAATTGGACGATCGTGTTAAGATGCTAACAGATCTTGTTGAAGCAATGATTCCACTTAATCAGGACATGTATAATAAAATTCAGTTCTTAGAGAAACGTATTAACTTGATTGAAAAGGTTGATGAGTATCAAGATAAAGAACTTGAAACTATGTGGAACAATGATGAACGTAATGAAAAATATAAATGTGGAATGGGAAACAAATGAAGAATGTCAGTGACAGTTTAGACGAATTGATGAGAATGATGGAAAAACTGGATAAGAAACTTGATACAATTATAGAAAAGAATGAACCACCACAAGACGTGATTGAATTGTTCGATAAGATTAGAGAAGAGAATGAAGCACGTTTGATTTGTGACAGTTGTGAGAGTGGTACTATGGTGTTGCTTGACAATGGTAAAGCATACGCAACCAACCCACTTCAATATGATTATGAATGTAACGAATGTGGACACAGGCAGGTATTATGAAACTACATATTATAAGTGATACACACACTAAGCATAGAGAACTAAATCTTCCAGGTGGTGAGACGTTAATTCACGCTGGTGATTTTATGTCGTCTGGACATTCCGTTAGAGAATTTGAAGAGTTCTTACAGTGGATGAATGGTCAAGACTATACGCATAAAATATTAATTGCTGGAAACCATGACAGAATACTAGAAATTGAACCAGAATTAGCAAAGAGTATTTTAGACGGGTTTCCTAAAATAACTTATCTACAAGATGAAGGTTGTACCATCGATGGCATTAACTTTTATGGTTCGCCTTGGACACCTGCATTTTGTGGTTGGGCATTTCAATTACATAATGATTATGAAGATACAGAAATTTGGAGAAAGATTCCAACAGATACTGATGTGTTAATCACCCACGGACCTGCCTATGGTTTTCTTGACCAATTTCTAATGCCAACTGGTAATTTAAGTGCTAGACTTGGTTCTAAGGGATTGCACAATTGGATTGATGCCAATAACCCGAAGGTACATATCTGTGGGCATATTCATACTGGTCAAGGTGTGCTTGATGGTTACGGTGAAGTCACAACTCACATTAATGCAGCTTGCTTAGGTGAAACTTATAAATTTACAAACCCAAAGGCATTTACAGAATGGACTGTTTAAGTATATTAAACGAATGTGCCAGTGATAATGGTAGACTATTCAAAATTGATGTAGTCGAGAAGAACAAGGATAATGAATTGTTTAAGAACGTTATCATTGCAGCACTTGACCCATATACACAATATCATATTAGGAAGATCCCTGAGTATGAAACGGTAAATGATTGTAATTTATTTACACTTGATTGGGCATTAGAAAAGTTAAAAGTTTTATCATCAAGAACGGTTACTGGTAATGCTGGTATCAAACACCTGACTAATATCCTAAAGTATATTCCAGCAAATGATGCTGAGGTTGTTGAACGTATCATTGCTAAAGACTTGAAGTGTGGTATTCATAAATCAACTGTAAATAAAGTATTTGGTAAAGGATTTATTGAAACGTATCCTTGTATGTTAGCATCTTCTATGAATGAGAAGAACTTTAAGAACATCAAATTCCCTGCTATTGTTCAGACTAAAATGGATGGCATGCGTGCGAATATCATTATTGATGGCAACGGTAAGATTGAAGCGAGAAGTCGTAATGGTAAACAGATTGACCTACACGGACTGTTTGATGAAACCTTTAATATCGTCAATGCTGTTATTGATGGTGAGTTAGTCGTCCTAGATGCCGATGGTGCTATTCTTGACAGGAAAACTGGCAATGGAATTCTAAACAAAGCAGTTAAGGGAACTATAAGTAAAGAAGAAGCATCACGTGTACGTATGACTGCTTGGGATCTTATTCCACTTGAAGACTTTAAAACAGGTAAATGTGACATCCCATATGATGAAAGAATGAGGTCATTATACCTTATTGACCGTGATGATAAAATAGATATAGTTGATGACTTCTATGCTAATGATATGGATATGGTTAGAATGATATTCCAAGAAGCATTAGCAGATGATCAAGAGGGTGTAATCGTTAAGAACACTGATTCAATCTGGGAAGATAAACGTAGTAAGCACCAAGTCAAAATGAAAGTAGAACTTGAAGCAGACCTATTAGTAACTGGGTGGAATTTCGGAACTGGTAAGATTGCTGGTCTGATGGGAAGCGTCACTTGTATTACTGCTGATGGTGGTGTCGAGGTTGGTGTTGGGTCAGGTTTCAATGATGAAGACAGAAAAATGCTACCCGAAGATATCGTAGGGAAGATTATAACGGTTAAGTACAACGAAGTTATACAAGATAAGAATAAGAATACGAAGTCATTGTTCTTACCAATCTTTGTAGAACTTAGACTTGATAAAACACAAGCAGATATTATATAGGAGAAAGGTATGGGAGCTTTAGGACAACATTTTGATGAGTTAGAAACAAAACATAAGTTAGAGGTTGGTGAACTTGAAATGAGGATCATTGATTTGGAAACTGAATTGACTATCATCAAAGGTAGATATGAATCTCTATGCGGTAAGGTTAAAACTAATGCTAATGAAAAACGTAATAGTGACGACCACAACGATTTTTTAAGAAACTATGGAAAGGAGAAAGGATTTTATGAAAGATAAAGTAGAAGACACTGGAGCGAGTATGTTTTTCGTAATGATAATGGTATTGACTATTATGTTTTGGGGAGACCCAGATATCCACGATGCAATCATAAAATATTTGATGGGTGGGATGTAATGTTGATATCAGAATACTATAAACCAAATGATGGTTCTGCTCAAGTAAGACAGAACCCAAAAACGAAAGAATACTTCATTATTTACTTTGCTGAGGATGGTCAAATTTTTGATTCAGAAAAGTTTCCTGACAAGTCATTAAGATATGTTGAGGATGCTGCAGAAAATTATGCTCTAGGAATTAAAATATTATGAATATACACTGCTTAAAAGAAAAACAAATTTTAAAAATCATCGAAGCACTAACTCTTATTAATGATAGGGAAACTGCTAGTATAGTATTTAAACAATACTCTGAACAGAAGAAAGGTGGACCTTGGAAGAAACGATTACGTGAACAAGGTTTTTGTATTTAAACTTTACTTCTTGTCTAAATAGGGGTATAATATAATATAATGCAATACGAGGAATATGATGAAAAAGAATTACAAATTTAATGAAGAAAAAGGTTGCTACGAATTTTGTGGTAGTAGGACTTGCGAGTTACAAGAACAATTGAAAGAAGGGGATGGTCCTCATAAGATTTGTTGTGGTTGTATTGAAGAGTATGAAGGTGAAACACCTAATATAAAAGAATTGAAAGGCACATTACAAATTCGTAAAGAACGAGTAGACGAAGGTAGATGCAAATTTGAAAAGAATGCGATGTCAGATTTGTTGAGGTCATTTACAGCAACAGTTGTGTTTGAAAAGAAAGACGGAACTGAACGCACTATGGAATGTACGTTGCTTGAGAAGTTCTTACCAAAACGTGCTAACGTTGTAGATGACGACTCAGTTGAATATGAAACAAATCCTCATCCAGAACTAATAACTGTATGGGATTTAGAGAAGAAAGGTTGGAGATCATTCAAACTCAACACCGTTAAGTCATTCGAAGTAGCATAATATGGCATTAAATATTATTGATGATACTGAAACAGTAGAACTTGGTCCAAGTAAAGATGGCACGTATGATGGTGCTATGGGTGGAACTGAGTTAATGAATAAAGCATTATACGAAAGAGTAGATAATGATTTACTTGATGAGTTTTATATTATCAAGTCAAGAGTAAGTTGGACTGATAAGGATAAACCTAACGTGTTATGGTTACACGATACGTGGGACGATCCGGAAGTACAACATCTCAAAGAACAAGAGAGCAGAGATAGGTTTGCTAAACTTGTATTTGTGTCTAATTATCAACTGGCAACGTATAACTTAGCAATGGGTGTTCCATACCAAAATGCAATCGTATTACGAAATGCAATCGACCCAATCGAGTATAAAGAAAAGGATGAAGATGTTATTCGTATTATCTACCACACTACTCCACATAGAGGATTAAACCTCGTAGTTGCAGCAGTTAAAGCAATTGCTGAAGAGATGGGTGATAAAATTCACTTAGACGTGTATTCGTCATTCGAAGCATATGGTTGGAAAGAACGTGATAAACCGTATGAAGATTTGTTTGAAGAAATTAGACAACATCCTAATATGACATATCACGGATTCCAACCAAATGATGTTGTTCGTAGTGCGTTACAAGAAGCACACATATTCGCATACCCAAGTGTTTGGCCAGAAACAAGTTGTATCAGTGCGATTGAAGCAATGAGTGCTGGTTGTGAGGTAGTATGTCCTAACTTCGCAGCACTACCAGAAACGACTGGTAACTTTGCTCGTATGTATCAATTCAATGAAGATATGGGTGAACACGCAAACGTATTTGCTAATCAATTATTTCAAGCAATTGTCGAACATCGTGACGAAAACCTACAAAAGAAATTGATGTTCCAGAAAAACTGGGTTGATAACTTCTTTAATTGGGATCTACGTGCAGCTGAGTGGACTAATATGCTACAAAGTATCAAACGATAAACTTGACATTTATCACAATCTAACGTATAATATAACTAAAGAGGAGAAAGCATGACCAGTTGGGCAAATGTAAAAGAGAAAATTAAAACGAAATTTCAAAAGAAACCTAACTATGAAGAGATGTATCATGCGGAACGTAGAGTTTCTGAGTCCTGGGAATTCAGATACAATAAGTTATATAGACAATTGAATGCAATACTAAAGGAGGGTAATAATGGGTAAACGTAAACCGATGACTGCTGAGCAGAAAGTTGCAGCAGGTGAGAGATTAGCATTAGCAAGAGAGAAAAGGTTAAAGGCAAATCCCCCACAATATAAGAATATACATCCAAACGTTTTAGCACGTGACGATAGTGACCAACTATCTATGAAGAGTGTTAAGGGTTGGATTAAACACCAACGTGACTTGCTAAAGACTGAACGTTATAATCACCGTAAGGGTGATAAGAAAGCACTATCTAAGATAGGTGGCATTCAAGGTTATATTCGTCAGTTACAATACTATCTAGAGAATGGTGACTACATTGCTATGTTCTTTGGTGAGAATGAAGATAAACCAGTTGTTCAACATTGTCTTGCTATGGCATATGATGAAGATGGTTATGCTAAAAGAACTATTGGTGTAGCATATCCTGATACTGGTTGTGTTTGGACTAAAGAAATGGATGACGAGAAAAGAGGTAAGTTTTAATGGTTGACGTTTATTGGACTTGTGATAACGTCAATTCTTTATTAGTAGAACCTCTAAAATCAGTCGTGAATGATTTGAAGAAAAATAATTTTTTATTTGGGGAAGAAACAAAGAATTATTATAAGTGTCCTGGATATACTAATTTTTTTAAGAACACTTTTGTAATTGAATCCTCGATGAGTTTTGAATTGACACATACAATAAACCCAAACGGATCACCTAATATAGGAGTTAATAGAGACCAAAAGTTTTTTGATGATAATATTTTGGTGGATAAACTTTCAGACATCCAACAAATGATACACATCAACCAATTTCATTATTTTTTTTCAGAACAGGATATTGAAATTTCTGTCATGCCTGCGTTCTATCATGATAATGATTTGAATAACCACTACATAACATCTGGAAAGTTTAATATATCAAAATGGTTTAGACCACTATATCCAAACATAATATTAAAAGGAAGTAAATTAAAAATTGAGAAAGGTGATGCTCTATTTTATATAAAATTTCACACAAATGAAAATATCAATTTTAAACATTTTGAACAAACAGAATATTTAAACAGTTTGTCGAAGGATTGTTTGAATGTTAAATCTGTTATTCCTCATATGGGATTAGATAAATTGTATAAATTATTCACTAGACGAAATCAAAACAAGAAAGTTTTAAGGGAAATTAAAAAGAATTTAACAGGAGACTTCGAATGATATTTATAGATTTCAGTCAGGTAATGATTTCAAACACAATGGTACATCTAGGCAAAACTCAAACAAATGTAGATGAAGGTATGATGCGTCATATGATTTTGAATAGTTTAAGAATGACTAAGAACTCATATGGTAAGAAGTATGGTGACTTAGTTATCTGTGTTGATGATAGAAGTTATTGGCGACGTGACATATTCCCTTATTACAAGGCACATCGTAAAGAGAACCGTGATAAAAGCATAGTTGATTGGAATCAAGTATATGGTGTACTTAATAAGATTCGTGATGAAATTGCTGAAACGTTCCCTTACAAAGTTATTCAAGTAGAGAAAGCAGAAGCAGATGACATCATTGGAGTGCTATCAAAGCATTTTGGAACTGTACTAAATAATGAATCTACTGAAAGAAACTTAATCTTATCCAGTGATAAAGACTTTGGTCAGTTGCAGAAGTTTGCTAACGTTGACCAATATAGTCCTATCACTAAGAAGTGGTTGCGTATTGACAACCCTAAAGACTTTCTAATGGAGCATATCATTCGTGGTGATAGAGGTGACGGTATCCCGAACTTCTTATCTGCGGACAGTGCTATCATTAGTAAGATTAGGCAGACTGCTATTGCTAAGAAGAAAGTTGAAGTTTGGTTGAAACAGAAACCTGATGAGTTTTGTGATGAAGGTATGTTACGAAACTACAAAAGGAATGAACAGTTAGTTGATTTAGAAATGGTTCCAGAAGCAATATCTTCTGCTATTATAAATCAGTTTGAGAATTATAAAGTCCCTGAACGCAGAGGTTTGCTCAACTACTTTATAAAAAACAAGTTAAAGAATTTAATGGATTGTATTGGAGAATTTTAATTATGCAAAAAACGTTTTACGAAATATTTAAAGAAGTACATAATGCTAAAGGTAAGAATAGGAAGGTTGAAATCCTTCAGTTTTATAGCAGTGCTGGACTAAAGAGTGTTCTTGGCTATACCTATGACCCACGTATCAAGTGGTTGTTGCCTGAGGGGATTCCCCCATATAAACCATTACCAAAAGAAGCAGACCAAGAGTCAGCATTAGAATCTGAGTTAAGAAAGATGTATATGTTTATCGAAGGTGATACTGATACGCAACGTAACTTAAAACCAAGTCGTAGAGAAACGTTATTCATTGCGATGCTTGAGTCAATCGACCCACGTGATGCTAAAGTATTGATTGGGATGAAAGAACGTAAGCAACCGTTTAATGGATTAACACGTAAACTTGTAGAGGAAGCATTTCCTAATCTAACTAAGGACTGGAGGACTGGTAATGGAAAGAATTGAAACAACTGAAACAATAATCAAGGATGGGGACTTCACCTTAGAAAAGGATATTGCTACGTTTGATCATTTTATGACTGATGAAGAGTGTGATTTTTATATTTCAGTAATAGAAACGTCTAAGGGTTTTATGAAAACGCGACAAGAAAGTGATAATGCACCACCTACGATGAAGACCGACCTCGGTTTTTGGATGCCAATGCAACACATACCCTATGATGAAAACCTCCCAACAGATTATCAGAATTTTATAGAAAGGTTTTGGGACGTCGCGATTGAAAAGTATTGTTCTCATTATGGTTCATTGTTAGACGGTGGATATTTGTCAATGCATGGAATCAAATTTCAAAAAACTGCAACAACCGAGGGTTATCATGTATGGCATTATGAGAATTCATCAGCAAAAAATACTACAAGATCATTGGCGTGGATTTTATATTTAAATGATGATTTTGAAGGCGGTGAAACTGAATTTTTATATAAGAGTTTGAGACTTAAACCTAAAAAAGGAACGTTGGTTGTCTTCCCAGGTGGATTCACTCACACTCATAGGGGCAATCCACCTCTGACTGGAACAAAATATGTCATCACAAGTTTTGTTCAGTTGGCAGAATATGATTCTGAGATAAAGTGATGTCAATCATCAAACCAGCAATCATTATTGGTAATGGACCGAGTCGTAATATTATTGACTTGCATAAGTTAGTAGGTAAAGCACCACTGTATGGTTGTAATGCATTGTATAGAGATTTCGACAAATGGGATTATCTAGTAGCAATTGACAGTGGAATGATTAATGAGTTGCATAAAGAACGAGTTGATAATGGTGACCTAATCATTCCACCTGAAGAAGAACGATGGGAAAGTATTAAGTACAACTCTAATGGACGCAGACGTACCAATGCTGGAATGGTTGCTGCAGATTATGCTATTCGGCATAAAAACAACTTAATATATTTACTAGGGTTTGACTTTATACTTGATGGTGAAGATTCTGTAGATAATGTCTATAAAGATAGTAAGAACTATGGACCAGAAACTCACGCACTTGAGGAGGACAACTATAATAGAATGAAATACTTTGAGTGGTTCGTTCATGAGCATATTGGTGTGTCATTTATATTTGTTGTACCTGACCATAAGATTGAACATTGTAAGAGTGTAAGAGCAGGAAACGTAAGAGCAATGACAACATCAGAATTTTTAAAGAAACTGGAGAAATAAATGAGCACATATGATGTACATATACAAAGATGGTTTGACGACAGAGGTATTACTGAAAACAGTACACCTATGACGCAAGCAATTAAAACAATGGAAGAATTAACTGAATTGATGGATGCTTTGAATAAAGATGACAAGCACGAAGTAATGGATGCTGTTGGTGATATTTACGTTACACTAATTGGTGTATGTAGAATCTATGGCGTTGACATACAAGAATGTATCGGGCAGGCATATGAAGAAATTAAAGATCGTAAAGGTTATCTGACACCAGAAGGAATGTTTGTAAAGGAGTCGTCATGATGGAATTACAATTTATAATCTTTCTAATATTCGTAGCAGTTGCTACTACATTTTCATATGCATTTGGATTCAATCGTGGTGAAGAATTTGCTACCAACTTCCTTATTGATGATATGATTGATAAAGGTATCCTCGAAGTGGTTGAGGAAGATGAGCAACGAAGTAAGTGAGAAAGTAACTCCAACATATAAGATTGTAGACAACTTTTTAGAGTTGAGTGATTATAACAACCTTGTAAACGATTTACTCAGCGATCAATTTGATTGGTATCATAACCATGATAAAAAACTTGACCATCTACACTACTTTGCCCATATTTTCTATACGAACTATGGGTTCTCTAGTAAGTTTGCTAATAAACTAAACCCGTTCATTAAGAAGATTAATCCTGCTTCTTTTGTACACATCAGAGCAACACTCTTTTCCAAGAATGATAAGGTTGAAGAGTTTGAACCTTGTGTTGAATTTGCATTTAAACATAAGTGTATGTTATACTTTGTAAATTCTAATGATGGATACACCAAACTCCCTTGCGGAACTAAACTATATTCTAAAGACAACAGAGCAATATTTTTTACTGCTGAAACACCCTACATCGACACTACTTGTACTGATGATGTATTCCGTATGACGATGACGTTTAACTACTTCTAAACCCTTATTATAAACGTGGGTATAAACACGAAAATAGTTACCTGCACGTCTAAAAATAGGGTATAATATAAGTATTGGTTGAATAAAAAGGGGTTGAGTTATGTTTTTTATTGAGATGTTAGATGGTAGGGTGCTGGCTTATATACCTGATGTTTGGAATTTGCCACTTAATTTTATAATTGCATAGGAGAATATAATGATTAGATATACAGTATATAATGCGAAAGGTGAAGTGTTGTTATCCACTTATGATGAAGATAAGGCTTGGAATGACATTAACTTGGAAGATGGTGAATTTATGGAAGAACAAAAATTTGATTTGGAGGATGAATGATGAAGATGAAATTACCAGAAGTATTTAATGCATACCTAGAGAGTGTAGGATCTTTTGCTGATGTTAAAGGTGTTCATCCTCTTAATGAAGATGGTACTATTGACTTTGAAAAGGATATGACTGTTAAGTATGGTGAGATTGATGACTTACAGTTTATGGAACAAATGGACGAAGGTGACAAAGAGTCATGGAAAACTTTAAGAAGGCACTTTGGTAACTTAGATAACCCTTTTACAAACGTGGGTATTTAGTTGCTTTTTTGAGCCAGTTAGGGTATAATAGTATATGTAAGAGTTAAAAAGGGGAATGTATGAAAAAAGTTTTATTACCATTGTTATTAGTTAGTACTGTTGCTAGTGCTGATGTATTAACTGGTTTATCAGTTGCTAGTCAACTATTCCATCTTAAACAACATAACCCGACAAATGATTACAATAAAGAATTCAGACATGATGGTCGTACAGTTGATGAGTGGATTTGGAAGGTAAATCAAATAGACCCGATTAGAACTTATAAAACGTATGACACTCTAATAGATTATGAGGTCGAAACTGTGTACAGAAGACCAGTGAAACCTAAAGAAGAAACAAACATTAAGACCACCGAGGTGAAAACCTGTGATGAGAATAATGTGTGTAAAACTACTGTCACGGTCGTGACGGATAGATTGAAAACCGAAATAATTCGGTAATTATAATGAGAGGTAAATAAAATGAATAGAATAGCATTAATAACAGCAATGGGACTTGCTATCGTTTTGATGACAGGTTGTTCATCAACTGAAACTAAACCGACTTCGGTAGAAGATACATTGACTATCAAGCAGGTTAAGAAGGAAAATATCGTTCCTACGTTTTTCCTAAAGCATCCGCAAGATACTAAAGAACAGATCTTTTCGGCTGCAACAGGTAAATCTGACGATATGCAATTTGCGATGGATAAAGCATTACATGATGCCAAAGTCACTCTTGGTGACAAGTTAGGTGGCAAAATCGGTGCTGAAATGAAAAGGTTTATTGCTGACAACGGAGCAGGTGGAATGGGCACTAGTGTTCAAGAAACTGAACTGGTATCAAAAGCAGGATTTAAGTCTGTAGATGTATCAGGATTTGTGGTTGAGAATAAGGCAGTGTTTAAAGAGGGTGGGCATTTTCGTGCTTTCGTTCTAGTTAGTCTTAAAACTGACGATCGTGATTTTATAGCACCAAAGGTTAATACCTTTTCTGCTGAAGACCATGATAAAGCACAAGCTGCGTTTGAAAGACTTAAATAACCTTAAAATAAAGGTGGTTATTCTTCCACCTTTTTCCTGCAATTAGAGTATAATATAAGTATAGATTGAGTTAATAGGAGTGTGTTGTGGTAAAAATTAATGGTAAATTATATAAAGATGCGAAAATAAGGACTCATTATACGAAAGGTGTTCCTCAGTATAAGATGTATTTCTTTGACTTTGGCAAAATGGGTGGTACTGGTTTTAATGGTTATAGTTTTACTAATAGGAAAAAAGTTCCGTTAAGTGCTTTGCGTAAAGCAGCCGATTTTGTGTTTAATTTGTAAGGAGAATATTATGAATAATAAAAGTATTAATAAAGCAATTAAAAAGGTTAAAGCAGAAAAGAAAGTTAGTCAAAAAGATAAAGACTTTCTAGTTGCGTGGTTGAAGCAAGGACTTGATGGTCCTGACCAATTGCTTAAAGAAGAAATTTTATTAAATAATTAAGGATGGTATATTATGAAAGTAAGTGAAATGAAAAAAGAAATGGTGTATGTATTGAAAGAGTCTGTTGCGACAGTAACCTTTATAAAGAAAGATGGTACTGAACGTGTTATGCAAGCAACGTTACAAACGGAATTGCTTCCAATACAAAAACCTAAACCAGAAGGATTTGTTGCAAAGAAACCAAACGATGAAGTCGTTGCTGTGTTTGATACTGAAGCAAACGGTTTTCGTTCGTTTCGTATTGACAGTGTGATAAGTTTTTTCTCAAACAAAGTTGCGATGCCTGATGTAAGAGGTCTTATCAATGGTTAGCGTTGGTGAGTTTTTATATGAAGTCGTTACACGAGGTGATACTAGGTTTTTCCTTCGTAACGATATGGTTGGCAACGTTGATGTTGAAAAGGACACTGACGAAGTCTTAACAGAAATGTCTGACTTCGTGATGGAGTTTAAAAAATGCCGTGACTGTTCTGCAATTGGTGAATGGTTTGTGAATAAAGGAGGAAAGGATGAGTTATAAACTAATTAGAAAAGAACATACTGTCACAACTGTGTGGTATGAAACTGAAATTGAATTGTCTGAACAAGACATTGACCAAATCGAAAACCTTTATGATAATGATATCAGTGCATTTTTAGATAATAAAGCAACGATAAACGAAGACGATGCTTATTATGGTGGTGAGGTAGTTAAGGAAAAGGACTACGGTTCTGAAATTGAATGGTTGATTGAGGAGAGATGATGAAAAGGGAAGGAATTAAATTATTAGCAGGTTTATTTTTAATACTAATGGGATTTGTTCCAGAAGTAATAAACTTTGCAAGTGTGTTTGCTATATCAGTTGGACTGATGGCAATTTGGATATCTGTTAAACATATTGCGGAGTGATTATGGAAATGATACTTAAAATTTTAATAGGATCCTCACTAATATTTTTTGGGTGGACTTCTATGGATTTGTTAGACAATACTGCTATGCAATTATTTCAAGCATGGTTAATTATTGTTGGTTTTGTTTGTATCGTAATGCCATTCCCGAAGGAGGAAAAATGAATTATATTGTAGATAGTAATTTTTATGATGGGTTTCAAGAAGAATGCATGGACTATGGTCCATCGTTTAAAGGTATGCCAATGTGGACTCAGTTCGGTAAGATTGAAGACTCTCAAACATTAGAGGGTGTAATCAAACCAAAGAAACTTAAAAAGGTGATGACAGTTACTACTGATGACAATAAGAAGTTTATTCTGTCTGCTAGAGAAGTCAAAACTATTAAGGAGATTATCTTAGCATTTCCTACGCAAGTTCGTAGTGATGTGTTTAAAGAAATTCAAAACTCCAAAGGCTTGACTTCTGTGGTAAAGTGGAGTAAAATAGATAGTGTAAGTGATAATGTTTTAATAGAAATTTGGAAGGAGATGAATGCAAGATAAGGTAATTATAACAGATGCTGATGGTGTATTAGTCGATTGGTTTCATTCGTTCAGTCGGTGGATGACTAAACGTGGTTATAGAATAATGGAACCTGATGCATATCAAATTGATAAGGTGTATGGTATTATTCGTGACCAAGGTAAGAGATTGGTAAGAGAGTTTAATGAGAGTGCTGATATTGCATTCTTAACACCACATCTTGATGCTATTAAGTACGTTAAGAAACTACACGAAGAACATGGTTATGTGTTCCACGTTGTTACTTCTCAGTCTGATAATATTAATGCCCAGAATCTAAGGATTCAAAACCTTAAGAACTTATTTGGTGAAACGGTGTTTGAGGAATTCACTATTTTGGATACTGGTGCTGATAAAGATGAAGCATTGTTAAAGTATAAAGATACTGGGTGTTGGTGGGTTGAAGATAAACCTGAGAATGCTGAGGTTGGTGTAGAACTTGGACTAGAGGGTATTCTGATGGAACATAATCACAATAAGGATTATCTACATGCTGATATCAAAACTGCCAAGAATTGGAAAGAAGTGTATGATATCATTACTGGTGGATAATGCAGAAGTATAAAATATCGATGGTGTGGAAAGGTGGATTTAAAAGTTCTCATTATCACCATGGTAGTGAGAAGTCAATAAAGATGGAAAGGAAGTTCTTAGATGGATTACAATATTTGTCTAAGTATATTATAAAGGAAGTTAAATTTAAAGGATGGTAGAATGGAAATATTAAATTTCATAGTGTTTGTTGGATTCATTGCAGTGTTTTTTGTAAGTATGTCAAATATTCAAGAAGAATTGGCAGCAATTAAAGAGAAGATTAACAAATGATTGAAATAGTTATAGGAATGTTAATGGTAGTGTACTCTGGTATGCTTTGGTATATGTGGTCTGATGATGTACCTGAGGATAAGCAGGATGCTCGTACTCTGAAATTTATAACTAAATAGACTAATGGTCTACGAATACAAGAACACCGTTACAAACGAAGTCTACACCCTCACACAGAGTTGGAAAGAAAAGGAGCAATATCTAATTGATAACCCAGATGTGAGAACACACTTTAGTAAAATGCCTGGATTCATTTCAGGTACTGGATTAGAAGGAAAGTCTGATGATGGGTGGAAAGAGAATCTATCAAGAATTGCTGACGCACATCCAAACTCTGCTCTTGCTGATAAAGTAGGTGGTCGAAGTGTCAAAGAAGCAAAGAAGGCATCTATCTTGAAGAAACGTGGACTTGATAGAAAGGGTAGTTATAATATGGGTGATATGTAATGTTCAAACATAAAGACGTACAATTTGAAGAAGTAGAAACTAAGACTGTTGATAATAAAAGATATTATATAACACCAAAAGGCGACTTGCCATCAATAACAACTGTACTTAGTGTACTGTCAAGAAAGGGTATTGCTGAATGGAGAGCAAGGGTTGGTGAAGCAGAAGCAGACAAGATAGGTCGTCAAGCATGTGGACGTGGCACTAACGTTCACTTAATGTGTGAGCAGTATGTTAATAATGAATTAGACGAAAGCAAGTTTATGCCTGATGTTAAGGCAATGTTTAATTCCATCAAACCTATTCTTAAAGAACGTATAGGTGAAGTGTATGCTCAAGAGATGCCAATGTGGTCTAGTTATCTTGGTGTTGCTGGACGTGTAGACTGTATTGCTGAATTTGACGGTAAGTTATCAGTAATCGATTATAAGACTGCAGCAAAAACTAAAAAGAAAGAATGGATAAGTAGTTACTTTCAACAAGCATCGGCATACTGTGTTATGTTTGAAGAGAGAACTGGAATCCCTATCGACAAAATCGTTATCATCGTAGCAGTAGCAGATAGCGAACCTCAAGTATTTGTAGAGAAACGGGATAACTATATCCTAGACTGTATGGATACCATCAAACAATACTATCAAGAACAAATAGATTTAAACTCTTAAAAACTTTACTTTTGACCAAGTTTATAGTATAATATATGTATTGGTTCAACTATATTAGTATATTATTATACAGTTATATAGTTTTATAAATAGAAGTTAGAAAGGTGAAAATGGTTACCTGCAATTATGCGAAAACCATAAAAAATATAGGAGAATTAAATGAAAAATTTAATCGCAGCATTAACAGTGCTTTTAACAGTAACATCAGCAAGTGCGTTCTTTAACGGAAACAATTCTTGGAACACACCTTGGAATAATAATCACTCGAATGGTTACCAAGAAGATAATGGTATCTTTGCTTATAATAGTTATGATTTTTGGGATCCACGTTGGTACTCTCAAGAGTTTACTAACTTTGTGACTGAAATGGATGATGAGTTTAGCAATGATGACTATTCAAAGCGTTCATACTACAGGGTAGGTAATAACAATTTCCCAGCAGTAGATACTAATAAATAAGGATATAATAATATCTTAATTTGAGGAGTCCTTCGGGACTCCTTTTTTCGCACAAGGAGAAAGTTATGGCAGATACTACATTAGACGCAAGTGGATTAAATTGTCCACTACCAATATTAAAGACTAAGAAGGCACTAAACAAAATGGAGTCTGGACAAATTTTAGAAGTTATCTCTACAGATGCAGGTTCGATTAAAGACCTCGAAGCATTTTGTAATCAAACTGGTAATAGGTTGATGAAGACAATTGAAGTTGCAGGTAAGTACACATTCACAATCGAGAAAGTATAATGAAAGAACTATATAACAAGTGGAAAATGAATTGTCCAACACCAAGAGCATATAGATGGGTTGCGACTCATTTTAAAAATTTAGACACAAAATAGGAGTAAAGTTATGTTTGAGTCATTCTTAATGGGGGCGATATTATTCTTTGCCTTCTATATAACACAGGAAGACAGAAACTTTTTCTGTCGTAAATTATGGAGTAAATTGTGGACACGAAAATAGGAAAATTAGTAGGTGCTGGTATAGCGATTGTATTATGGATAGGGTTATTATTACTATCTAACTCTGCTAAGGCAGATTATATTACAATGGACGTAGATTCATCTGTGCGCAGTGGCACGGTTTTGTGTGACAGTGTTCAGAGTTGTTATATTAAGACGTTACAAATGGAGCAACGTGGTTCTGCTCAATACTGTAACTCAGTAACAATTAAAAGAGATGGTAGAGTAGTTTGGTTTAAGAATTACTTTCGTTAATTATTTGGTCGGCCGAATATATAGAAGCTTATTCTTAACTTCGTTCAACATATCTTTTTGATTATCTAGATTGACTTGGATTTCTTTGATGCCCACCAAGAGCTCTTGGTGGTAGACCGGCCAAGCTGATCTAAATTCAGAATTATCAGCAACTTCAGATTTAAGGTTATTCATGTTGGTGGTGATCTTAGATGCCCACCAAACAGAAGTCATAATTTGAGTGAACATAGCACCTAAGACTATTACAGCCGATTTTTTCAACCACTTAGGTAGTTGTGGTTCTCTATGTTGTATCGCATTAATATCCGAACGCATTAATGCGATCTCTGTCTCTAACGAGGCTACTTTTTCTTTCATATTATTTCCTTTTTATTTTTAATACAACTAATTTAATATACTCTGCGTATAGTAAACCACCAATAATAATAAACAATAATATAAAAAAATAACATAGTCATCAGTTTATCTGTATGCCCATATCATTATAATCTTCTTTTAGCCATTCAAGCTCTAATTCTCTATCTTTAGCGTATAAATCTTCAATATCACCTAAGACTTGTTTCTGTTCATCAATTTTGCCCGCGGTATCATTGATGATGACGTTTTTATGATCTGCCATCGCGCAATGATATATTTCATGTCCCATAATAGCCATTGCTTCTCGATCATCCCAAATCGATGCTGGAATAATATGAACGAAGCATACATCTTCTACATCAGACATAACAGCAAAGCCACGGATGCCTGTACCTTCCTCTAATGTAATACCATTCGCTTTTTCGAATGCTTCGGTTAATCTCTGTCTATTAGTATATGTAATTAACTTAACAATAAAGTTGTTACGGCCAATTTCGACTATATCATTATCGCCATACTTGGCTAAGTCAAAGTCATCTAACGCTTCTACTTGTGAATATATCACAGCTAAAACCAACCATATCATGAACGCAGTTAAGAATGATTGAAAGTGTCTCATTATATTATTTATACTATTTCTTCAGACAAGCGCCGATGATATTTTTAAATCCATGAATACCACCCGCGAGGATGAACTTAACTGTTAGGAATACAAAGTAACCGGCCGCACCAGCACCGGCGATGGGAAACCAACCTCGCTTACGATTGATAGGAAGTCCATTATTTGATCTCGTCGATATGCTTAAATACATAGTCGGTCGACACGTTACGTGCTTCTAGAAGTGCTTCTTTGACTTCTTGCTTTGAACCACCGAAGTATGCAACTGCATGACCTTCGCTAATCATTTGTTCGTTTACAGAACATTCAAACTCGGGAATATATAACTCACCTAGAACACGACCAAACTTACCAGTACCGTGTGAACGAACGATAAACTTATTATCATTACCTTCCAGCATAGCAACAAGTCTATGCTTTGCACCTTTACCATATCTCTTTTCAGTTAAGTCCCGTGTACGAGATTCAGGTGTGTTTATACCCATGAAGCGAATTCGTTTAGTGGTCCATACATCAAAGCCTAAGTCAATATAAGCATCTAGTGTGTCACCATCTACAATACGTTTTACTTTACAATTATAATCAAACATTATTTTCCTTTATGTGATCTATAATTCGTCGAAATAACGTTTCGCCATTTCTAATTTTGAATATGTTTGTGGACCACTACCATGGCCTGATGGACGCAGTTTGCCCTTATTTATCATAAGAAACTTTTTATATGAAAGATGAGTACCTACTCTAATAATAGTATATTTACCTGATGTCCACTCTGCTTCAGGTGTGTATGCTTTTAGATTAATAAGTTTCATATTCTTTTTAGAAACTCCCTTGGACTTTTTCCACTTCAATTCACTTTTATAAGCTGGGAGGGAACTGTACCCTCTTACTGCTTCAGTGATAAATTCGTTAAACTTTTTCATTATCTTCTTTCCATATTAACCACCTCTACGCCAAGACCCAGGCTTATACCCAAATAGCTTTTCAATACGTTTCATTTGTTTATCCATTTCAGCAAATACAGCTTTATCTTTAGCCTCATCACCATAAAATGCATTAGCTAAACTATGCATCAACTCGTCTTGAGCGACCTCTTTAATTTCTTTCTTAGATTTGCCTTTGGCTTCTCTTAATTCTTTAAAATTAATCATCCCATTCTCTCCTTTGTCTTAATGTATTAACGTCTTTTAATTCAAGGTGTTGCTTATTCATAAGTGCTTTCGCACTTGTCACTTTAGCTCTACTCACCTATTTAACTTCTTTCCATATAAGATTGTTCTTACGATGGCCTTTCCAGGCAGCGAACCCACCAATGACTAATGCATAGTAAGCAAGGTAATTAATAAACCTAAAACCATTAACATTAATATTGATATCTCTAAAGATTTTATCTGCTTCATTTTGAGTAGAAACTGATTTTGATTTCTTCTTACCTTTTTGTAATAGGATAGTGTACTTGTACATGAAGTCATGAACGAGGCCACCGATTAATAATACGCCCATTGGACTTAACCAAGAGCGTAAGAACTTAGGTACCGATGCTCCATCAAATACAAAGCCTTTAGGAATAACATATGCAACACCATCGATCTTAAAATGAAAGTCTTTAGTAATTCTCCAAGTGCGAGTAACCATAATCCATGTATATACCGCACCCCAAAAGCCTTTGCCTTTAGTGGGGATTCCAATAGGTTCCATGTTTGGCATACCCGTTTGAGTAAATGTAATGCTTGTATCAACACTTTTATCAAAGTAATTTACAGCACCCGCCATAATAATAATAACGCCCACTAATGTGAACTGCCAATAATCGATTAATAATTCCATTCTATTTTCCTTTTGCCATTGATGCGCCGAAGTACATTTCCACAATAAGTGAAGTCCACGCGAACACTTCATCATATTTAATAAGACCTCTTACCATCTCATACTCAATAACATCCGGCGTTATTTGAAACCCAAGAAAACTAAAGCCC
>Ga0233436_1001415_pt1 | contig 20170 bp, 18 predicted proteins | sample SI_122_August201_2_FD_182723 | JGI IMG/M metagenome (GOLD analysis project Ga0233436, IMG submission 182723) | Seawater microbial communities from Saanich Inlet, British Columbia, Canada - SI_122_August2016_150_MG | ecosystem: Environmental > Aquatic > Marine > Inlet | place: Canada: British... | reverse complement strand
TGCGTGCTCGATGTCGTTTTTATCCGCTTTGGCAGCACCTGCATCAGCACTCACACCCTTCTTTTCGGCTTGCTCCAACCTTGCTTGGGCCTTATCCGGATTGGTAGTGGCTGTCTGCCCCATAGCTGGGGTAGTAATAAGAAATGCAGTAAGAGCCAATAACAAATGCTTTTTCATGGTCCTATCCTTATCTATAGATCGATTGGCATCGACCTTAGACGCAAGACCAATCTACTGACGCCAGGTTCCCGGCTGATGATACTTGAGCTCAACCTTGTTAGGATTGCGCACTACAGTCAGGATCTCGTCCAGATACTCATTGACCCCGGCAACGGTTGCCCTGAGATCTTCGAGCATTGGAATGCGTGACCGCAATAGATCTATGGTGATAGTCTTGTGCATTGGCACTGTACCAGCCAATTGCTCGAGATGCTCATCAAAATGCTTGTCCTTCTTATCTATGTAATTCAAAGTCTTCCAGCGCTCGATCAACTGCTCGCGTCTTGTTAGCTTTTGCTGTGGCTCATAGTCATTGAGAAAATTCCAGATAACTGGCGGATACTTGTTAGGTTCGACAGGAGCAAGATCAAAAATAGGGGCCAACATATTTGGGTCGCGCTCTGCACTGCGCTTGCCGCCCTTTTGCAGCTTGAGAGCATATGTGCTGATCAAAACAGTCAATCCACCTGCAATGGCGGCCAAAGTATTGCCAGTATTTTGAAAGCTTGTGGGAGTACCGATGGAAAGCGCTCCTTGCGTGGACGCGAGCGTACCCGAGGTGCTGAAATTGATGATGTTGTTGGTTCTGATAGCCTGATCGCGTTTATCTTCTAGGACTTTTTGTATTGCCGCAAAGCCAGATATCTGTCGGTCGAGCTCTGATATGACACGCCTTGTTTGCATAAAAGCCGCAAATAATTGTTCGTCTAGATCCAGACGCAAAGACAAAGTTTCGGGGGAATAGACTTTTTTTCCATAACGTTTTTGAGACTTAAGTCTTTCGAGCTCTAGCAAATCATCGTATATATCCAGTTCTCTGGCGATCCGAAGAGCACCCACAGAAATCTTTTGATTGCCCAACTCATACTCAATATTAGTCTTACGCTGATCCTTCATGCCTGCTTGTTCTTCGCTGGCCTTTTTGTCGGTCGGCTCTTTTTTGTCATCCGTTAGCGACTTATTGTTTTCTCCAGCAACTGGCTTGATGAGCTTAGAATCGTCAGTCACAGGACCGATCTTAAAGTCGGAACCCTCATGAAAATTTTTGACGCTTGCTTGTGCTAATGCATGCGGCTGCGCCATCACGGACGCCACCACTGTACATGAGGATATCAATCTGACAAACGTCGAACAATAAGGCATTTAGAGTATTTGCCACAAGAGAGAAACAACAACACACAGATCATACCAAGTCAGATCACTTTTTTGCCTGTGGGATTAAATACCAGAAAGTCATTAACGTAATAAAAGCCAGAGAAGCAGCGGCTATGGCCGGTCCTAAAGATTGGGTCATCATATGACTGACCACATATGTATCAAGAGCAATCGAAAGTGCCAGCGGAAACATGCCCAGACACAAAAGCAGGCTTGAATAATCTATAAACTGCTCTGACACCGAGTGCCTCTCGACCTGTCTGTGATAACTGGCAGGTCCCATCAATGCGCCGATAGAAAATATCGTCAAGAGCAAGGCTGCAAAATGTACATATTTATCGTTTGGGGACAGTCTCTGAAAGGTGTCGTTAAACACGGATATGAGCTGAAAGCCGAATAAGGCTTGAATCCCGGGCAAAACCATGCGGGCTTCCTCGAGCACATTGCGGAGCATATCCTTGAGCTCGAGCTTTTGTTTGGCAGAATCTCTTTCGTCAAAATCCACTAAGACACCCACCGTGTACAGCGAACTATAGATCAAATAAGATCGGCAGCTGCCCGGTAAGTTCCGGATATAGACCTAGTTGAGATTGAGATCAGCCATCGCGACACCAGCTGCCACTCCAGAAATCTTTTGATAGCATTGGCAACTTGCTTTAATCAGCCCTGCTCTATCCAGAATTTTTATATTGCCGCGCGAATACTGGATGAGGCCAGCGGTTTGCAATTGCGTTGCAACAAAGTTAATGCGGCCACGTTTAGTCCCGAGGATTTTCGCGAGAAATTCTTGAGTAACATAAAAATGATCCATCCCTACTCGATCATGCGTAAGCAAAAGCCATTTGGCGCAGCGATTTTCGAGATTGTGCCTACTGGCACAACCAAAATTGAGACATACCTCGCTAAAAAGCTGACCGGTATAACGTTTGCAGATCTGCGCAAAGTCATCATGTTGGCGCAGCAAAATTCCAAAATTCTCGCGAGTCAGTCGATAACTATTGCCGGCCACCATCCAAAATGCAGCTTGAGGCAGACTCCCCATACCAAAAATCTCTGCTGCTCCTAAAAATCCATTTCGTCCTATGGAAGCAATTTCGATATGCGTTTCCGGATCTGGTTTGACGGTGTACGACAGCAAACCTGCCGTAGGAAACTCAACAAAACCGCTAAACTCGCTTTCCATCATGGCGGGCTCGTTCAAATCAAAATGAACCAGCTCTGCTCTGGACATAAAATCGTTAAGAATATCACTCGGCATATTTGCTAGAAGGGCGTTGCTCGATGCCAAATTTTCCATAGTCCCCCTGTACTATATCTCGACGGAGCCATCAATTTTGGACGAATTTGAAGTATATCAAGATCGCACGAAAACTACAGAAGCGTTATGTTCGCCACCTGACATACCTGCCATTTTGCCACTACATGCGGTGGCAAAAAACAAGCTGTATGTAAGCAATCTTACATACAGCCGTTACGTATTGTTAACATGGCGCAATTTGGACTAAATAGAGTGTCCACGAGGGAATAGCCGCTTTTATCACTATTAGCAAAGGCCATATGTATACTTCCGCACATTTTATCCGGTAGGTTCAACGGCATTATGCTCCGCAAACTCTTTGATCTTGGCATAGCAGTTGCAACTTGTCTTTTCTAAGCCCAAGCGGTCTAGTATGACTATATTGCCCCTCGAGTATGTGATCAGATTTTTGTCGGCAAGATAACCAGCAGCGGCGTTTACCGTGCCTCGAGAGGTTCCGAGCATGGTTGCCAAAAATTCTTGAGTCAAATAAAACTTGTCGCTGTAAACCCGATCTCTTGTTTGCAGTATCCATTTTGCCAATCTTTGCTCGACTTGATGAGACCAGAGGCAGGTATAGTTTTCGCAAATTTGATTGATGAGGGATCCGCTAGCATAAGCACAAATAGATCTAAAGCTTTGCGATTTATCAAGCAACCGCTTGGCGTCCTCGATAGCTATCTTCCAACAAGGACAGTCGACCTGGCAAATTGTTATGTGATTGGCAAATCGCAAATCAAAGAGACCGGCTAAGCCCTGGATGCTCTCAGGTCCAATAGTTGCCAGCTCCAACCGCCTTGAGTCATCAGAAATAATGCACAATGACAAAACGCCTCTGATCGGAAAATAGAGATGAGATGGCCGCTTGCCATACTCCAGAACAACTTCTTGCGCTTCAATAAAGGTTTCTTCCGCCATTGACTCAAAGAGGCGAAAATCTTGGGCACTCAATCTCGCTAGGCTCAGATTTTTGTGTGTTTGCTCATACATAACTTCACTCCTTGATTTGTTCAAGAGGCGTACAAACGACAAAAACGTTCCATATGTAACAATAAAAACAGCAGATCATATGCACCACATTTAATACCAAACTACCTGGGTGAATATCAAAAGAAAGCTCAAACCGCATTCGTTTAGAGCTAAGTACAATGGCCGACATATGGGCGAAACATTCTTTGCAAATGGAACCTCTATTGTAAAGTCGTGTCCTACCCAGGGAAGAAGATTCAGGCTAGTAATGGATGCAGGTATAAGTCCTGGATGTGATGGAAAGCCTTGCCCCGACTACCACACCGAGGTTTTATATGAGAATTTTGAGCTTACTTGATGCAATGGACAAAGACGCACCTTTAAAAACGCTCAGGCGAAGAGAGCACACAATAGTGCTGGCAGATGGCTTGCCGGATCTCCTTGCTCATCTAAAAGAAAGTCGTTTTGATGTCGTTCTGTGCCAGGATGAGTACCAGGATCCCCAGCTTGCAGTCTTAGACGTGGTTAAAAAGATCAGATCTAGCGATGCCCAATATGATTTGCCGGTGGTCTGTTGTCGTCTCAATCAAGAACCGCTAACCGACCATCAGCAAAAGCATTTAGAAAATAGCCTGCGTAAGGCTGGAGCGCAGGGCATGATGGCTTATAAAGAAGTGCATTCACGTCGGGTAGACTCGATTCTCAAAAATACGATGTCCAAAGCCGTAGGCACAGAATGTGTAGTCACCAAGATGTATTAGAGTTCAAGCAAATTTTATGAGAGAGCTAAAAAGAAAAGGCACCAGTATTGGTGCCTTTTCTTTTGTTTATCTTTGGACTTCGATGGCTGCTATTTAGCAGCCATCTTGAGTTTCTCCTCTCTTTGCCATAGGCGCAGTTTATTGCAAGCCTGGATAAAAGATTTGGCTTCTCCGCTGGAATCGACCTTTATCACCCCATTATCTGCAGCCACCCCAGCCTTATCGAGTAGGGCCAGTGAGTCCTCGTTGTATGCAATAAACTTGCAATGAGCAAAAGCATCAGAGACAAAATCCTTTGCCGCAGGTCGGTTGGCCAACTGCGCTGCTCCATTTTTAGAGGTCACTACAGCGATAGCATCAAATAACACCGATGGCCCACCTTCGTATTTGCGATCAGCATCGATATGAGAACCATCAGCCGCAGTCACTCCACCTACCGTGGGTGCGACGATTTCAACATCAGCACCAACGGCTACAGCAGCATCTTTGAGAGCTTTGACCACTGTAGAGTTAGCTCCTTCTGATACTAGAATTCCAAGCTTACGACCTTTAAAATCGCCGGCGTTTTTAAGGATGCTCAAAGCAGGGGACTGTGGCAAATCCATACGCGTTGGCTTTGCGGCTTTAGCTGCAGTAGGCATAGTTTTCATACCAAGGCCTTGTGCAACCGACTGAGCAAGATTTTGATCAATATTGATCAAATGACTGACGACACGCTCTCTGATCTCAGGGGTTTTGACATTTGACAATTCAAATATGAGCGCATCTTTGATGTGGCCTTGTTCTACTGCAGTCTGGCTGATATAAAATTGTCTCGCTTGACTATAGTGATCGGCAAATGACTCAGGCCTCAAACGCAATTTTTGGCCTTGCTCGTTCGAAGGATCGCTGACATAACCTTTATTGGGATTTTCGCGCGGGCCACCCCACGAATTTGGCTCGTAGTTTGCACGACCATGTGGATTGGTCATGGCCATATGACCGTCTTGCTGAAAATTCATCACGGGGCATCGAGGCGCATTAATAGGCAATTTGGTGAAATTGGTGCTGCCCAAGCGCTTGAGTTGTGTGTCGAGGTAAGAAAAATTGCGAATCTGCAGTAAGGGATCATTAGTAGTATCAATGCCCGGGACCATGTTGCTCGTGCAAAATGCTACTTGTTCGGTCTCAGCAAAAAAATTGTCGACTGTCTTATCGAGGACCATATGACCTACTTTTTGCACTGGCACAATTTCTTCGGGGATCAGCTTGGTTGGATCAAGCACATCAAAGTCGAGCTTATTTGCGGTCTCTTCGTCAAACAATTGCATTCCTAGATCCCAGATAGGATAGTCACCTTTATGAATGGCATTCCAGAGATCACGACGATGGTAGTCAGCGTCAGCGCCATTAATTTTGACGGCTTCGTTCCAGACGACAGACTGCATGCCCTGCCTGGGCTTCCAATGGAATTTGACGAATGTGCTCTTACCCTTATTGTCGACTAGACGAAAGGTATGGACGCCAAATCCTTCCATAAAGCGTAAAGAGCGTGGGATGGCGCGGTCTGACATTGCCCACATAATCATGTGCATAGACTCTGGGGTTAGAGAGATGAAATCCCAGAAATTGTCGTGAGCAGTTGCCGCCTGAGGAAATCCCCTATCCGGCTCATCTTTGGCAGCATGGATGAGATCAGGAAATTTCATCCCATCCTGGATAAAGAAAACAGGGATATTATTGCCGACCAAATCCCAATTGCCTTCTTTTGTATAAAATTTGACAGCAAACCCTCGGACATCCCGGGGCAAATCAGCGGACCCCTTGTTGCCGGCGACTGTCGAAAAACGTACAAAGACCGGTGTCTTTTCACCTACCCTTTGAAACAAGTCTGCGCATGTCACATTGGATAGTGACTTGTCTAGCTGAAAATAGCCATGAGCGCCATAGCCTCTGGCATGCACCACTCGCTCGGGAATGCGCTCATGGTCGAAGTGAAAAATCTTGTCCCGCATAACAAAGTCTTCGAGTAAGACTGGACCGCGTTCGCCTACTTTGAGCGAATTTTGATCGTCAGAGACAGGGGAGCCTTGAGATGTCGTCATCGTCGGGACATTGTCATTGGCGGTTTGATGAATCTCGCCTGCACGGCCTTTACGGACGTCAGGTTTGGCCTCCATTAGAGTACCTTGATCGGGGTATTCGACTCCGGTCACCCTGTCCCGCGCCAGGCCAGGTATTTGAAGTCCAATGCTGAGCGTAGAAGCTGTCATGAGAGATGCTAGAACCGTGCAATAAATGCGAGCCGATGATTTTGACATTGTCTTTTCCTGTATTTTGAGAAGCAAATCCATACTTGCCGCCCCCTAGACCGACGTAGGATAAAAACGATCCCACTGATTTGTCGATTTGAATAAAAAAAAGAGAGGCTTTCGCCTCTCCCGTTTCCAATGCTCGGTAGAACCATGGTGACCGATCACTATTTTGTATTCTTGAGTCCTTTTTTGCTTTCCGATGTGTCACATGACACCAAGGACTCGGCTTTTTCTATCGTCATGCCTTCATCGACTTGCGAGAGTATCTCATCGGCCAAGTCTCTTTCTTCTTCCGAGCCACTTGCCAATTTGCATTCAGCTTGCTTGACGTCCATGCCACTTGCATCTACGGCTGCAAGAAAAGAATCAGCCTGGTTCTTTTCACAACAGGTTTCGTCTTTTTCTTGCTTTTCAAAATTGCCGGTATCTTGAAAATCTTTCTCCATTGTTTTGCTTCCCATGATGATTGCCTCCTCCATTGCTTATAATAGAGGCGACGGACAAGACCCATCCCAGTTCCAGATCTAAGCGAAAAGCGCCTTTAGTAATGTATAGCTGTGTTTGCGCGCCTCGATATCATGCACCATGCACGATACCACCAACTCATCTGCCAGCTCAGCAAGCCCAGCGAGGGATGTTTGAATTGTTTGGGGAGAGCCGACAAATTTTGGAAACTGACTACGCAGAGCCTGTCTAGTATCAGATGAAATGTTGAGCGGTTTGACCTCGTCGGGACTTTGCAAGATCCCCGGATTGCCAGTTTGTCTGAGCAATATCTGAAAAAGATCGGATGAGAGGGCCAGATCGCTGGCCTGTGCATCAGTATCGGCAACAATAACGTGGCACCCCACCAAGGCCTTAGGCTTATCCAGCCATCGCGAAGGTCTAAATAGTTTGCGATAGAGATCGACAATTTTAAAAGCGCTCAACGGGGAAAAGTGCTGGGCAAAAGCAAAAGGCAAGCCCATTTTTGCAGCTAGTTGTGCACCAAAATCACTGGATCCGAGTATATAGATCTCTGGCATGGCAACCCCTTGCGGTATAGCTTTGAGAGACAACTCATCGTTAAAATAGCCGATGATATCTTCCATTTCCTCTGGAAAATCCTCGGCGTACATTGATTTGCCGCGTCTCAATGCTTGCGTCGCCTTGTTGCCTGACCCGGGAGCTCTGCCGACACCAAAGTCAATGCGACCTGGATATAAGGCCTCGAGAGTGCGAAACACCTCGGCCATGTGGTAGGTGGCGTGATTAGGCAACATGATACCGCCCGATCCTACGCGAATATGATTGGTCCGAGCAGCTATATTGGCAATCAAGACCTCAGGAGCTGAACTACCGATACCGTCCATGTCGTGATGTTCGGCTACCCAAAAACGCTTGTACCCTATAGCCTCTACATGCTGCGCTAGGGCGGCAGCATCCTGCAAGCATAGAGCGGTCGATTTGCCGCTGACGACTGGTACGAGGTCCAAAACAGAAATGTCCATACCCAAAAGCATAACAAAATCGGCAAAGAAAAAAGGAGAGCTTACGCTCTCCTCAGTGACGCTTGCGCTAAGTCTAATTTAACTGGTCTAACTGGCCTTGCGGCGTTGATTGCTTGTCTTACTCTTGCCCCTGACAGGCAGGGTCTTGACGTTGGTTTTTCTTTGTGCCGACTTTTTGGTCTTGCCTTTAGTTAAGTTATTGTCCTTACGCTTAGACTTATCACCTACTTTTTTCATCTTGGTGAGCAATTTTTCTTTCTCGGCCTTAACATCCTCGGCCATTTCCATGAGATCCAAATCCATTTTCTGCATCTCTGGAAACATCTCGCTTTCTTCTTCTTCTACGTGATGCTGCACCATTTCGCTCAATACTTTGACTTTGGCCTTGACGTTTTCTTCGGATCCATCAAAACTCGAAAGCTCTTTCAATACCATTTTGACGACGTGATGCTCCTCTATGGCCTCCTGCGTCATATCCTCGTCCTCTTGCATATAAGCAGGATAGACATGCTTTTCTTCAGCAGACGCATGCAGACTCAACTCTGTTATGATTTTCTCGAGCAACTTACGTCGTTGGATCTTGGTACGGCTGTTCTCAAATTCTTCAAAAAGCCCTTCGACTTTTCTGTGATCGGCCATCAAGAGATCAATTACGTCGCCTTCCTGCGTCTCAAGCTCCTGCTTTGCTTTTTCGCGGGCTTTGGCAAATTCGGTCTCTGATATTTCTTTATCCTCTTGATCGTCACGAGTTTTCGTTGGGGCGCTCATTTCCTCTCCTTCTGTTTCCCTTTCATCTTGTATCTCTACAATTGCCTCTTCGTCGGCTTCAAATTCGACATCAAAATCGACATCGCTTTCTCTTTCTTTATCCATCGTCTCATCTCCAATATCTGATTGCCCTTCGTTCGAGCCGTGGCCAGGGACTAACAATAAAGGTGTACGGTTCCCCATTTTTTGCAAATCAACTCGAGAGTCAAGCTGAGATGCCTGATGCAAACTGCCAGGTGTATTTGGGGCTGGCTCGGCATCTTGCATCTGCGCCTTGTGAGTATTTGCAGCCATCATGCTTTGAGTCAATCCAGGATTGAGCGCGTTAGTCAAGCTAAAGGTCTGCGATCCTTTGCCGACCATGACTTCGTCTTTGGGCTCGGCAATGAGATTTACAATGGCATCGACAACTTGATTTGCATCGTTTAAAGGTGGGATAGGCACTGCCTTTCGGCCGCTATAATTGGCGGCATGCTCAAAAAACTCTGTGTCCATAGCCATTGGCAATACAGTGCAGACTTTGATATCGGGCAATTCATTTTGGGCCATTTCCTGCCTCAATGAAGCGCTCAAGCCAACGACACCATGCTTGGCTGCAGCATAAGAGGCATAATATGGTGCAGAAATCTTGCCTATCATCGAAGCGACGTTTATCAGGGTACCAAATCTTTGTTGTTGAAATTGGCCAAGCGCTAGATAGCTACCATATATGGTGCCCAGCAAATCTGTCTCGATGACTCTATGGTGATCAGCAATTGGTATCTCTGCGAAATTACCGATGGCAGCCGCTCCTGCATTATTGATCCAAACGTCCAGCCCACCAAAACCCAGCGCTGCCTGTAATACTGCTCTCATATCATCCAAGTTCGAGACATCAGCACATACAGCTCTGGCTTGAGCACCTCTTGCCTTGCACTCCGCGGACAGATCATCTATGAGGTCTTTGCTGCGAGCGGCCAGAATAAGATTGGCCTGACGTCGCGCCAAATCGAGAGCGACTCCGCGACCGAAACCACATGAGGCACCTGTGATAACTATAACTTTTCCGGCATAAATATTATTTTCCATGGTTCATTCAACCCCCGCATCTTGCCGGCGGGGACTGTACTAATGCATTAATGTTCCTATGTAAGTTATTGCATACACAGACTCAACTTGCAGGCTCATATCGTCCATTTAGCAATCATAGACTTGAGATCGTCCATTAAAGCAGGCTTGGACATAAAGTCATCCATACCAGCTTGCAAACATTGCTTGATGTTGGTGGTCGAAGTCAAAGCTACAATCGGTACGCGTTTGGTGGCATTGTCAGCTTCGTTTTTGCGGATCTGCCTTGTTGCCTCCATGCCATCGATGCCAGGAAGATTGATGTCCATAAAAACGATATCAAACTCTTTGTCGGCTTTTTGGACGGCTGCTTCGCCATTATCAACTACTACGCAACTATAACCAATCAACTCCAAAGCCTTGCGGGTAGCAAGCTGGAGTAAAAAATCGTCTTCGACTAATAGGACACGGTCTGCCATTGCGTGATCTACATCTACCTGCCTGCTTAACCCGAGAAACTGGTGTAAGTGTACCTCAATTTATAACCCTTAAAACAACTCCACCGCCCTGGCATTTCTGCTAGGACGGCGGAGCCAGGAGGTAATATGATCTATTGCGAACCAAATTACCAATAGGCTGATGGTCAATCCATCAGATGGTTCCCATTATTTTAAGCAGCATTTTTTGTTGTCTTATTGCCCCATCTTGATCTTGCGCCTTTTTTGCCTGCGGCTGAAAGCTTTTTACGAGTCGCCGAAGAGATTTGGCGTACTTTTTTTGTGGCTTTAGACTTGCTAGTCCTTTTTTTGCCACCACCAGAACTTTTTTTTAAGCCACCACCTGTGGTTTTGTTGACAGTCGCCCAGCCGATACGCTCTGCTTGCTCCTCGCTGCCCCCACGCTCTCTGACACTTTCCTCTATATGCTCTGCCATGCGCTGCTGCTTGTCCGTGTATTTTGATTTATCACCTCTAGGCATGATTTATCTCCTCCACTACCTTTGATTTGCATCGCTCTGCCCTGTGCGACGCACCCTCATATTTGAGGTTCCGTAAGATTGGCTACATATGGTTGGTAACACGGCTGTTAGATTGCGACCCTATCTTTGCATACAACACCCCACCCCCAATACCCATTTACAAAAAGCGGAGATTTACAATGTCGCAAGCAGCCATCGAATCAAGAGATAAAGACACTCAACAGCAAGCCGAAAACGCCCTTCCTACCACCGCCGCCGGAGGTGCCGCGGCAGCTCTTCATGCTGATGCTTTTAGCGGCATGGCCTTATCTGGCGACAACCCATTTGGCGGGGGCGCTTTTAACTCGGGTGGAGGCATTGACACATTTCGCCCAAATCCCTGGAGCGACGAAAAAATGGAGAAAGAACAACGCTACAAACGAGCCTGGGACAATCTCTCTGTTTCTGAAGGCATCGGCAAGGATCAACTGATCCCAGGCCTACGCGACCACAATATGGAGGTTAAGGACGCACGAGAAGCTAGACAGTGGCTGACGGACCACTTTGTCAGCGTCGGAGGCTATGACAAAACTATCGATAGCTCCGAATTGCTCAGGGCCTGCGAGACGCTCTTATTTGCTGATGGCTCCAAGGTATCCGAAAAAGACCTCAAGATGATGAACAAAATCTTGCAGCAGTTTTATACGATTGCCAACGCTGATTCGATCATCTTTAGAGATAAAGAGATCTCGATGGGGGATGTATCGGCGCTTTACAAAGTAGGCCGTTGAGCGTCCAAAACTTAGCTCCAGACTCTAATCTGACATCGCAGCATATAAAAACAGAAAGGGCCTTCGCAGGCCCTTTCATCATCCTTTGTGTATTTCATCTTATCAAATAGACCAATCAACCAGTGCTGGCTGCCGAAATCTTGGCCTCATGAAAGCATGACGAGCATAGGACAGGCTTGATACCGCTAGGTTTAAATGGGACAAGGCAATTGATACCGCACTTGTCGCATGGCACCTGCGAGCATAGGTCCATGGACTTGCCCGTATTTTTCATACGGCGAGCCAATCGGCAGTCAGGGCAACGCTTTGGCTCATTAGTGAGGTTTTTTTGGGAGTAAAACTCCTGCTCCGAACTAGAAAACACAAAGGACTTTTTGCAGCCCTGACACTCTAGTGATTTGTCTGCGAACATAACGGACGACCTCAAAAATTGCTGCCATGAAAAAAGTTTGTACATTTGGGTTGCCCAAACGATTCAGGCCAGTAACATAAAAGCGACAAAAGTGAGCATTTTTAAATATTGTCCGCAAATCCAGTGCCTTTGCGGATCTATAAATTGGAACTTGTATGGCCTCCTCCCGTCGGTTCGAAAAACATCAGAACCAATGGTGATATTAAGGAGATTAATCATGGCTATGCAACAATTGGACAAGGCAAATGTCCCCCACCATACTATGGACGGTATCCCTAATCGCAAAGACGTACGGTCCATAGTGGGCCTGAGCATCCTATGCGCTGTCATCGTCGTAGCCTTTATGGCTGGTTTCATTAACTCCAGCCACAAATCACAACGCTACGTCGAAGAAAACTTTGCCAGCCCCGGCGCAGTCCATCAGAACGTCGAAAATCGCACCGACGCTCTCGATACAGCCAAATAAATCAGTTGCCCATATTGGGATAACCGGAAGACAAAAACTAGGAAGACACATCATGAAGGACATGCGCTTTATAGTGCCGATCGATCCTACATCGGAAACTCGCAGACTATTGCAACTCATGCAACAAGGTCGTTGCGACGAGGCACTGAGACAAATGAGCGAGGTCAAAATAGAAAGCAGCCAGAGGCAACTCGTAGAGCTAAAGGCATTTTTGATGGTGCTTTTTGATCGACCAGAGGCAGCACGGTTTTTAACGGATGCTTGCAAGCTCAATCCCCGGTCAGTCAACTTGCACTACCTGCAAGGCAGGCAGGCTCTATTGGACAATGACAATGCAAAAGCAGAAAAAGCCTTTAGACGTTGCACCGAAATCAATTGCGACGATGTAGAGGCCAATTTTTACCTTGGCTATATGCACTCAAATCGCGATGACTATAAGCGTGCTATCGAATACTATTCAGCAGCTGCCAGGCAAGACCCTTTTGACCCGCTCATCTTTCAACAACGGGCAATTTGTTATGGACAATCAGAACAAAACGAATTAGCTCTCAACGACTTTAAACGGGCTCTCAGGCTTGATCCCGAAAAGGCCGATCTGTATTACTCGCGGGGCATTTTTCACGCCCTCAACGACAATCTCGAGGATGCGATCCAGGACTTTTCGACAGCCATCGACCTCGAGCCACGGTTTTGCCAGGCCTACCTCTCGCGAGCATGCGCCTACGAACAGCTCGATCGGATAGCAGATGCTGAAGCTGATATAGCCATGGTCAAAAATCTCGATGTCCAGTCCAGCGATGCATACGTCTGCAAGGCTCTCGTACACAAGAGTGAGCACGAGGATTTTGCGGCGCTCTACGATCTGGACAAGGCTCTATCACTCGATCCCAGTCACATGGGAGCTCTTATGGAGCGGGGTCGGCTGATGATGGATATGGAGGATTATGTCCTGGCAGAAAAGGATTTTGATACTGCACTTTCAGTATCGCAAGAGCCGGAACTGCTGAGATTAAAGGCCACCTGTTTGCAAAAGCGCGGCTTGACCGATGAGGCATTCAAACTGTTCGCCGAATCAGTAAGACGCTCCGCTTGACTATTACCCGCTTGGCTAAAAATGTAAAATTCTCAAATGTGCCGCCACGCTTGTATTTGGAGTGGCGGCCATAACTATGGGAAAAGTTATAAATGGCCAGGATGGGGCAAAAAATATATAGATAATGCCTGTTTAGGCTCTGGATTCTCTCGTTCCTGCAATAATCTCTACCACAAGTACAGAGAGGTGCCGAGACACAGATGGCAAGAGATTTTCGCAAATCATTTCGCAATCGACGCGGCAATATGCTGGCGATCATCACTGCAGTGACTATTGGCATACTTGCGATTATTTCCTTTTTTGCCCTGTCATATGTCCGCTTATTAGGCTCCAGCAACGAACAAAAAACAGCAATCGAGGCGGCCGCCATGTCAGCGGCACGAGATCTAGGCAAGATAGCAATCAACACTCCCGAAGTGGGCTGGTTGTCTCTCTCGGACTCGGCCCCCACCGGTACTGCCACCATCGCCGGTGACCAGTACAAAGTACCGGTGCGTTCGGTCAACTCACTTATGGGCACATTGAGACTCGATCTCATCATTGCTGATCGTCTAGGCGACCAAAATCTCAAGGTGATGGTAAAAGAAGACCTCAAGCAACTCAAAAACGCCCAATTGACGTTAGAAGCCGAGCTGCGCAAATCGCTGAATCCAGGCTATAGCTCCAAAGACATCAATGGACAGACTTTTGAGCTCTACAAAAACGCTGAGACAGCCTATCTACAAAATCTCCAGCGCATGGTCGGCACTTCCAACTATAAGGCCAACTCCCTCAAACTCTCGCTGGGCTCGCTAACCAATGGAGCACCGACCAATATCAAATTGCCGCAACCAGAAACCTGGGCAAATGTGCAGACGGCTGCAAATACTGGGGGTTTTTACCGTTCATATGTCAACATCCCCTACGACAACGAAGACTTTGTCTTTGCCGGCATCGGCGATGCTGTCAAATTGGTCGACCCCAAGGATTGGACAAGCGCAACCACAGGTTTGAGCTATCAATTGCCCACTATCGTCAAGGCAGAGGCTTCCCAAGACATCAAAGCACATATGGCCGGCAATGCCGCGATGAATGTCCAATCAGCTGCATGCGCACAACCAGCCAATATCATCGATCCGCACAATAGCCCTGGTGCGCTTACCTTTAGTTTTCCCGACGGTCTATGCGCCGAGATCACCAATCCAGGCTCGATGCTGACCAACTCACAGCTCAATAGCAATGCTGGTTCTACCTCTTCTTTTCTCACATCTGTTAATGGCGATTTTCCCATGGGCCGTCCCACAACAGCCATAGCCAGCCAAAACTGGCCTTATCCATCGATGAACGAAAATTGCGGCAATTATTTTAGACGTGCTTTGTTGGACTGGTGGAAGCGCGCAGGCACCAAGCTCAACATGCAATCAGCTCAGATGATGATAACTGATCCAGCCTTTGCCTTTAAGACGCCTACGCCCTTGATGATGACCTGGAAAAGTCGCGTCTTGAGCAAAAGCGGCAATCTCCCGCCAGTGGAGCTCGGCAAATTGCCTTCAGGCAATATCCATATCTACAAGGTCGATCCTAGCAATGGCACCATCACCTACACCGAAAAAGATCTGACCCCAGTCAAACTCTCCGTAGCAGGGCAAAACCAGGCCTACATGGAGACGATGAATGCAATCACAGGCAGTACCACATCAACCAAGTTTCAACTGACATTGCTCGGTATTGCAGGGGCTCTCTATCAGGCGTTTGTCGTAGAAAATATCAATTTTCTCAATCCATACGAGCTAACCGATAAATGGGACGTGTATATCCGCGATCAGGTCTATCAGCCAGGCTCAGTCGCTGGCAATTATCACAATGGCGAACCCATGGACTTTGACAAAACTGCCTATAAAGAGCAAATGCCTGTCGCCTTGGCCGCCAGGCTGGCCAATCAAGATGATTTGGGTAATGGCAGCCTGGGCGCCAACACTCCCCCTGGCAAAGGTCAGGGCAAGCCTCCCTCGGTTACTTCGCAGTCTGATTTTGGAGAAGACCAAATCGACAAGGGCTTTTTTCAGCCAAATGCTACTTATTACAACATGTACTCTCAAGGGCCAGGCAATGCCAATCGTCGGCCTACTTACGAGACGAACGGCATGGCGGTAGATGTGAGATTTAGGCGCCAAATGAAAGTAAATCTGATGGGTGGAGGCTCCCGCATCGGCTATGTCGGAGACAAAAAATAATCTAGGCAAATAGCGGCAGTTGATCGTATTTGTCTAAGAGAATGCTCTTGCTGTCCGCATGCAGCCACTTGTCTAAAATGGTGGCATATACGGAGCGAAAATCGATCTTGTACTTGAGATCGCCGTCATCCAGATCGGTGAGACTGGGCTGATCCCCGATGATACCTCCCTTGACCGAGGAGCCGATGACAAACATCGGCGCAGCAGCACCATGATCGGTCCCACGGCCACCGTTTTCGGCAACGCGTCTACCAAACTCACTAAAGGTCATCACTATGACGTCTTTGTCGAGATTGTGGTTTTCGAGATCGCTCTGAAAAGCCTGGATACCCTGGCAGAGAGTTCGAAAGAGATTTTCGTGACCGCGTTGCTCATTGGTATGAGTATCAAATCCACCAAGAGTGATATTGTAAATGCCGCAATTGACACCACCGGCGATGAGCTGGCTGATAAACTGCAGACCGCGCCCAAAGCCATTGTTAGGGTATTTTACGTCTGATTTGTAATCGGCCACCATTTTGGCGATGGAACGAGACGCCTCGGTGGTATCAAGACCGACACGTCGCAGCTCTTCGACATAAGGATGAGAATTCGCTTTGACCGCTGGATAGTTTTGATAGATGTTGTTAAAAGTCTCCAAGCGTAAGGCGCGATCAGCTTCATATCGAGGATCTGCCTTAAAAGTAAAATTTTTGATATCGCTGATGGACGGCACCACTACTTTTTGCGCAGAAAGTGTCTTGGGTAAAATCGGGTCGACATTGATGGCAGGAAAAATATTGTCGGCAGTGGATTTGCCGCTATTGGCCAGATCCAGATAACGACCTATCCAGCCCGTCTCTTTTACCTTCACAGGTTCAGCGGTCTGCCAGATCTCGATAGATCTAAAATGAGATCGATTGGGATTTGGGTAACCGACACCCTGGATGATGGCGAGCTTGCCGGCCTTGTGCAAATCCTGAAATGGCCCCATATTGGGATTGAGGCCGATCTTATCGTTGAGCTTGAGTACAGCATCTGGCTTGATGCCGATCGCAGGGCGTAATTTGAGATAGGCAGGGTCGGTATATGGGATGACCGTATTGAGTCCGTCATTGCCTCCAGAGAGTTGTACTAGCACCAGGATCTTTGAGGAGCCGACGGTGCGTGGAGCAGCTTCAGCTTGACGAGCCAGATATGACAATAGCATAGGCGCACTCATGATGGCGCCCATGGTGCTAAGGCCAGTTTTTAAAAATTCTCTGCGCGTTTGTTTGTTCATGATAGTTGGTAGGTGGGAAGGGTCATAATCAAGTGCAGGAGACCGCGCATCTTGCCCTCGAGGGCTTTGGCGTCTAGTTTGGCAGTGACATTGCTGCTTTGCGTGCCGGTTGGCGGTGCGGCAGCTGCGACATAGGCCAGGAGTTGCTTGCGGGCGTTTGCCGGTACATCTTTGTCGACCAGGCGATCCAGAAAATGATCGACCATATCTTGTGCATTTTTTGCGTCAAATTGATTGGCAAGGACGACTGGGTTGATATAACCTTCTTTGGCATCAAATTTTTGCGTGGCTATGCGAGCAGCAAAATTAAACCTTTCCATTAGGGTATCGGTGGCGATCCAGGACATGCCTCCATCCCAGCCTTTAACGTTTGGAGGCTCAAATAGATTTTGGCCCATGCGAGCCATTACGGCCGGCAGATCACCGTCGAGTTTGTCTACCTGTAGAGACTTGAGAGTGCCTATGACGTACTCGGCAGGACTCTTGATCTTGGCGTGATAGGCTTTGTCAGACCTAAACTCGGGAGATTTGAAAATAGCCTCTAAAGTCGCGCGCAGGTCTTGCTTGCTATTGCTAAAGACCTCGGCGATACGTTCGATGTATTTTTGATCGGGATTATCGAGGCAGTAAAAACAAATGAGTTTACGAGAGATAAAATTGGCTGTCTCTGGGCGTGCAACCAAAATCTTGATGATATCTTCGCCACCAAAATTGCCCGTCTGGCCCAGAAAAGTCTTGTCTTGAGTGTCGTGCTGCTTGCGGTTAAAGTAAAAACCATTTGGGGCCATCCAACCCGTAAAAGCGCGAGCGGCTTCTTTTACGTCTTTTTCGGTGTAATTGCCGATGCCCATGGTAAAGAGCTCCATTACTTCACGAGCATAATTTTCGTTGGGTTTGTTTTTTGTATTTTGTTGATTGTCCAACCATACAATCATGGCAGGATCTTTTGAAACATTGAGTAAGAGCTCGCCAAAGTTGCCGAGGCCATTTTTGCGGAAGGTATTGTTTTGTAGATACATCTGATATGGATTATTGACCTTGCCTGCATTTGACGTGGCAAAGTGTCCATGCCAGAAGAGCACGGTCTTTTCTAAGAGCGGTCGTTTGGTAAACATCATCCGATAGATCCACCAACGGCGAAGATCCGAGATGTCGGTAAAATCAAAATTTTGATCGTAGACGATTTTTTCGAGAGCATCGTCTTTGACGTTTTCAAAATGCAAGAGCTCGTTGAGAGTGCCATCGAAACCAAGATTGCGATAGTACGCCTGTTCGACAAGTGTCGTACCAAACCCGGCACGGCGCATCAAATGGTCAACCCAGAGATTTTCGTTCTTGCTGGAGGACATGAGACCACCAATAAAGGGACACCATTATGTGCCCAGATGCTGTGAGGGCATATCGTTTTTCCAGTGCTGCGCTAAGCAAGCAACACAATTTGTCTTATCAGCTCAAACAAGCATAAAAAAATCGATAGCACCATATACGATGCTATCGATTACAAAAACCAAACCAGACCTAGGCTCTAATAAACTCATAGATCGCTTTGCTGACACGATCTTTATGAGTCGAGCAAAGTCCATGCGATGCGCCCTCGACGATGTCGAGTTGGCTATGAGCCAGCAATTTGACGGTTTCTTTGGCGCTAGACTCGATTGGCACGATCTGATCATCATCGCCATGCATGACGAGCGCAGGGACGGTGATCATTTTGAGGTCCTCGGTAAAATCGGTTTCCGAAAATGCCTCGATGCAGTCAAAGCATGCTTTGAGCCCTGCCATCATGCCTTGCATCCAAAAACTATCTTTCAATCCCTGGGAAACATTGGCACCTTTACGATTTGCACCGTAGAAGGGCTCTGTTAGATCTTTAAAAAATTGAGAGCGATCGGATAAGACTCCAGCCCTGATCTCGTCAAATTTTTCGATCGGCAAGCCTTTAGGATACTGCGGTGTCTTGAGCATGATCGGTGGTACGGCACCAATCAACACGATCTTTTCCACTCGTTTTTCGCCATGACGCCCAAGGTAGCGCACCACTTCGCCACCACCGGTGGAGTGACCGACCATGATTGCTTTTTTGAGATCGAGCTTTTCAAAAAGCTCTGACAGATCATCAGCATACTGATCCATCTCATTGCCAGACCAGGGCTGCGATGAGCGACCGTGCCCACGGCGATCGTGGGCGATACAGCGATAACCTTGATCTGCCAGGTAAAACATCTGGTCTTCGAAGGCATCGGATGAAAGCGGCCAACCATGGCTAAAAACCACGGGTTGTCCGTCAGCAGCACCCCAATCTTTGTAATAGATAGAAGTACCGTCTTTGGTAGTTATATAAGGCATTTTCTTTCCTGCTTCTTAGGGGCGGGCTGCTTCAGCCAGACTCAAAGATACAGGAATTTGTTGTAGAAGAGGTGCCAGATAGCTAGAAAGAGGAGGAAGCGCCGGCATACGATCTTTGAGCTGCTGTTTTAGGCGCTCATTGGAGTAAGCCACATCCATGTTTATGAAAGGGAAATAATATCTGAGAGCGAAGAAAGCTTTGCGCTGATCGCTGTTCTTGACATACTGCTTGTAGTCGGCGCCAGTCCACTTGTCAGGATGCACAAGTGCCTTGGGACAGTCGATCGCATAAAATTCTTTGACCAGACGCACGACTTCACCTGCCAGAGTGCAGTTATGGGCACCAGCCGAGATGTAATAGCAATCATGCTCCAGGCTGGGCTGGTTGAGCAGCTCAATGATCGAGTCGGTGACGTAGGACACCGGTATCACATCGATCCGTGAGTCGGCATTCATAGGAAGAGCATTAAACAAAGTGAAAAGCGGAGCACACCAGAGAATACTCTTGGCGAAGGTTTGATCGGTTATACCAGCAGAAAGTACGATGCTGGGACGGAGGATCAAATAAGGCAAGCCACTGGCGCGTACCAGGGCTTCTGCCATGCCCTTGGACTGCGTGTATTCGTTGTG
>Ga0233436_1001414_pt1 | contig 20173 bp, 18 predicted proteins | sample SI_122_August201_2_FD_182723 | JGI IMG/M metagenome (GOLD analysis project Ga0233436, IMG submission 182723) | Seawater microbial communities from Saanich Inlet, British Columbia, Canada - SI_122_August2016_150_MG | ecosystem: Environmental > Aquatic > Marine > Inlet | place: Canada: British... | reverse complement strand
AGTTATGAAAAATGCGACACAGACTAATTGAAAACATCAATTAAGTTTGAAATGCCTAACGCCAGGAAACAGACGCGATTTGAACGGTTTAAATTGTTTAAATAGTTTAAGCTCTTTTTATGCTTTAGGTACTTTTAACTCTTTCTGAAAGGTAGTAATTATGATAATGCTTAAAAAAGCAGGAATACTATTCTTTATTTTACTTATTGTTTCTTTTAATGCCGTAGTTTCAGATGCGGGGAATGATAGGTTTGAACAGGCAAAAAAGTATCTTGAAAAAGGAAGTAATACATACAATGAACAACTGTTGCAAGATGCAAAAAAGATATTCATACAACTGTGTAATGATAATCCATCTGACTATGAATACGCTTACTATACCGCATCAGCATATCTCGGATTGTGTGACATAAAAAACTTTGAAATTGTACAAAGTACGGTAAAGAAAGTGAAGAAGGCTTTGAAGGCCAAAAGGGTTGCTATCGCCGAGGAAGGAATGCCATTCGCGGATAAATCTATTAAACTGAATGATAATTTTTCTGAATCGTACAGGGTAAGGGGAGCTCTTATTTCTAACAAGATATCAGGCATGATTTCCGGGATGAAGAATGGAAGTCTGGCGGAGGAGGATATCGACATCGCACTGCAGATTGATAAAAATAATCCTATGGCACGAATTGAGAATGCAAGAATGTATATTAACAAACCTGGAATACTGGGGGGTGATATTAATAAAGGAATAGAAATCATCAGGAATGTTGTAATAGATAATCCTGAATTGGAAAAAGGGTATACAAATTTAGGCACCGCCTATGTGGAGAATGGTGAAGTGGAGAATGCAATAAACATTTTTAAACGGTTACAGGAGATTAATCCTGATAACCCGGAAGTCATATTTTTCCTTAATCAACTTACATCTACAAAATGAAAGTATAACTTAAAAAAAGTTCTCACGCAGAGCCGCAAAGATCGCAAATGGAAAAAGTATGATGACTGAAAATGTGCCTGCCCTGGTGCGAACCGCCCTGCGGTCTGGGCCAGGGATTGGGAAAGCGGTAGTTGGTGCTTCAACTACAATTCACAAAGAACTTGGTTTAAATGTTGAAAGGTAAGTTCCCGTATTAATAGAATATGATGGAATAAAATTTGACGAAGGATTCAGAGCAGATGTTATTATTGAAAACAAGGTAATCTTGGAATTAAAATCAGTTGCATCTGTCACAAAAGCACATAAAAAACAAGTATTAACTTATCTCAGGCTGACAGGATGTAAGCTTGGCTACTTATTGAACTTTGGCGAGGACTTGATGAGGGATGGTTTTACACGGATTGTAAATGGCTTGGACGAATAAATCCCTCAGCGCTCTTTGCGCCTTTGCGTGAGAAAATCTTTAAAAAATAATAATGCAAAATAAAGAATCATATATTGGCCCACAAGAAATAATTCGTAAAAAAAAGGAATTCCTGATTCCCTGTGTCTATCATTTTTATCAAGAACCTGTACAGATGGTAAGAGGAGAAGGGCAGTATGTTTTTGATCATTCCGGGAAAAAATATCTGGACTTTTATGCCGGTGTTTCCGTATTAAATGCAGGACACTGTCATCCTGAGATTGTGGATAAGATATGTGAACAGGTAAGGACCCTTCAACATACTACAACGATATATTTAACTCAGCCAATAGTAGATCTTGCTGAAAGGCTTGCACATGTCACTCCTCAGAACCTAAGGAAAAGTTTCTTTTGCGCGAGTGGGTCAGAAGCGAATGAGGGTGCGTTATTGCTTTCTCAAATATATACTGGCAAGCATGAATTCCTTTCACTTTATAACGGTTTGCACGGAAGAACAAAATTGACTATGAGCGTGACAGGATTGAAGTTCTGGCGTACGGATACTAATCCTGTTGGAGGTATCAGCTTTGTGCCTAATGCTTACTGTTATCGTTGTGTTTTCAAACTTAAATATCCTGATTGTAATCTTGAATGTGCAAGACAGATAGAAAAGGTAATAGAAACATCTACGTCAGGAGAGGTTGCTGCGTTTATTGCTGAGCCTATACAGGGTAACGGTGGTATTATAACTCCACCAGACGAATATTTCAAAGTGGTTAAAGAGATATTGGATAAACACGGAATATTGTTTATTACGGATGAAATACAGACGGGATTCGGGAGGACCGGTAAGATGTTTGCCATTGAGCATTCCGGTGTTGAGCCGGATATCATGACATTTGCTAAAGCAATTTCTAATGGAACACCTGTTGGCGGTTTTATAACATCTGATAAGATTGCCTCTTCTTATAAAAGACCGGGAGCGTCTACATTCGGAGGAAACCCTGTTACAAGTGTGTCTGCTCTGGCGACTTTGGACGTAATAAGTAAATATAATCTGGTGGATAATGCAAAAACAATGGGTGAATACCTCAAAGAGAAGTTGAAAGTACTTCAGGAAAAACATACATTAATAGGTGATGTCAGAGGAATAGGATTGATGCTGGGTGCAGAGCTCGTTAATCAGGGTAAAGAGCCTGCTGTACAGGAGACAGACACAATTCTGGAATATATGAAGGACAAAGGGGTCCTTATAGGGAAGACCGGGAGCAACCGTAATGTTTTAGCCTTTCAACCTCCCCTGATAATCGATAAGGATAATATTGACGAATTGACTGATGTACTTGATGATGCATTAAGTTATACGGAAAACCGTAAATAATAAAACTATGGGTTGGATTGAGGAAAGATTTCAGCTAAGAGAAATAATTGAAAATAACTTAACCAAAAAAAAGATTCCAAAGGGAATTAGCTGGTTTCGCTGTATGGGTGGGTTTGCGTTAATCGCGTTTTTGTTACAAATTGCTACGGGTATATTCTTAGTATTTTATTATGTGCCCTCTGCAAGTAGTGCGTTTAATAGCGTTCAGTACATAAGACATGCGGTTTCTTATGGATGGTTTATACAGAAGATCCATGCCGTCGCCCCGTATTTTATGGTGGTAACACTATTAGTGCACATGATAAGGATATTGTTTAAGGGTCTTTATAAAAATCCAAGAGAACTTCACTGGGTGTCAGGCGCATCGCTACTGATACTAACATTGATTATCTGTTATACCGGTACTCGTCTTCCTGCTAATGATTTGTCGTATTGGGGTATAAATGCAGTTGGAAACGAAATTGGAATGCCGACTATGGTGGCGGATCATGATGTAGGGGATTATCGGAATGAAACTGCGATATCCAGTCGCGGCTTTTCGTTGTTTTACGCGTTGCATGTCATATGTATCCCGCTAATGATGTGCATTATCATGGCATTCCACTTTCTGATGATACGCAGAACCGGTGTTTCAGAACCACTTTAATTTATGTATACGATTTTATTTGTGGACGCAGAGATAAACGAAGGTCAAAGGGAGAAATGTGATTGCTCCATTTTTCCTCTCGCGTCTATCGTCCTTCGCAACTATTTAATTAATCATGACAGACTACAGCAAAGGAAGAAGTCAAGAGGAGCTTGAACCGTTCTTTCCAAATGAGATACTCAGGCATACTCTTGTAACATTTTTCTTTATAAGTGCTGTCATGCTAGGGGTATTATTCTTTCCGGAATCATTCCAGAAATCAACAGATGAATTTGCCTCATTTCAAACCAAACCTCCATGGTTTTTAATCCCATTCTATCATGTTTCAGATTTAACAAATAATAAGATCTGGTGCATTACCATTTTTTTAATCTATGCAATAGCGTTTATCAGTGTCCCGTTTATCGATAGAAATGCGGAAAGAAGTTTATGGAAAAAACCAATATTTCTCTCTGTTGTCATCATTAATCTACTGATGATCTTTGTATTGGGTATAACTAAATATTTCCAATAATAATGATACATAAACTTACGGGTACAAGGACTATTCTGCGGATATCAGGTGTACTGGCTGTAGTTGCCATTATGGCTACATTGTCAGGTTGTGGTTTGTTTCAAAAAATGTTGACAAGCATGAACATACATCCTGAACTTGCTGAAAGAGGTGAAAAGTTTCCCGGTTCGTACAAATGCGGGCATTGCCATATCGATATCTACAAGGAGTGGGAGGGATCAACACACTCAAAGAGTTACACTAGCGATAAGTTCAGGATCGCTACCAACAATTACGAATACGGATTTTGTATCAGATGTCACGCGCCGAAAACAATATTTACGTTATTAGAAAAAGAGACTGTTGATAACATAGATGTTCCAGTAACACAGGCAAAGAATAGTGAAATAGCGGCAAGGGACTATAATCTGAAAGATGGTGTAGACTGCCAGGGTTGCCACCTTACCGTGGACTGTGAATTTTCAGGCCCTCATGAGGGAATCTCCCCGCATCCCCTAAAGAAGGACGAAGAGTTCTACAAAAGTAGCGAACTATGCGGTACATGCCATGTTGATACATTTGAGGAGTATTTAACGTATGTCGGTAATGGTAATGATGAAACATGTCAGGATTGTCATATGCCTGCCGTCAGGCGTAAGTTGATACAGGATGAACCGTGGCAGAAACTACACAAAAAGAAGGAAGGAAAGAAACACACTTTTTCCCGTTTAAGTGCCATAGAGAAAAACAAAGATTTCGTACGACTCAAATTTACTGAGATTAACAACAACAATGACCAAATTGCCGGTAATGTTGAAATTATTAATACTAAGGTTAATCACTCTATTCCAACCGGGAAATATGGCTATAGAGAAGTTCTTTTATTGATCAACCTTAAGGATAACCTGGGGAAAATTATCAAATCTAAACAAGAGAGTATGTTTGTGGAACTGAATACCCAAATAAAACCGGGAGAAAAGAAGATCTATAGTTTTGTGTTTGATCTGGATGATAAAAGCGGTGAACTTAAGGAATTAGAGGCTGTCCTTTTCAGGAGCAACTTTAACAGAACAGATAAAACATTATTTGCAAAGGTAGAGTTACAACTAGGTTTGTAATAGTAGCCGCAATTTGCCATATATTTCTACAACATTGACATGAAGAAATAACGGGTGGCATGGACAAACTTGATTGTCCGTGTCTTCTTGCAACAAATATCTAAATCCTATGCTTAATAATATAAGAAAAAGAGATAAGAAGGCGGTCAAGACACTGTCCATAGTGACAATTCTGTCTGTAATATGTTGTATAACGTTGGTTGTTATAACAGCACATAAACCCGGCTCTCCCGAATTCTGCGCAAGGTGTCACAGTATGGGGCCTTCATATAATACATGGAACGAAACAGTATCCTGTAATACCGGATGTCTGAGTTGTCATACACATGATAATAGTGGCAGAACATTGTCGGTTGAAATTGAAGATAGTAACTGTACAAACACAGAATGCCATCCTGTTGAAAAGCTTACGTCTAAAGTATCAAATTACAAGGACGTATTCTCTTTTAATCACAAGACACACTTGAAAGAGTATCCCACCAATCTCAAATTAAAATGTACCGGATGTCATTCATACCTGGGCAGTGATGCACCGGTAGATGGGAAAACCAGGCATTTTGGTATAGATGAAAATACGTGTTATATCTGTCACTTTTTAGAGAGCAAAAACCCTCTGCTAAGCGCCAAAGAGAAGATTAAAGTGGATGAGTGCTCACTGTGTCATAAGGATGTGGCGGTTAAGGTTGTGATATACGAGAAGGAGTTTGATCATCTGGAATTTCAAAAGGAACGAAAAGTTAAATGTGCAAACTGTCATCTAGATACTGTACATAGAGGTGGGAATATAGAAGAGAAAAATTGCTACCGCTGTCATACAAAGATTCCGAATGATTACCAGGGAGCAGAGAGGATGCATCGTGATCATGTGGAAGAACATAAGGTCCCATGCTACCCGTGTCATAATGAGATTCTGCATGAGTGGGGTGATGAATACCTTACCAATATCCTGCCGAAGAGGAATACTGTTTCAGGAGGTGAGGATTCCTCGATGGCCTCAGTTGTTACTAGTAGAACAAGACGAGGAGTTGCTTCTGTTAACACGAAAGATAAGGAGCCTATTTTTGGGAAATTGCCTTATTTACTGCAAAGAGAATTATATGCTGGTAAAGGCGGTCGCGGGATTGAGGACAGTCCGGATCCTATGTATCTTGCTACAGTCAACTGTACCGCATGCCACAAAAGTAAAGACCTGAGTGTTCATCCTCTGGCTTGCAATGTCTGCCATAAAAAGGGGTTTAATAAGACAATGGCAGAGCAGAAAAAATATATTACAGGGCGCTTAAGCTCATTATCAGAATTGCTTCAAAAGCCCCCAAAGAAAGGTGTGTCCAAGACTCTGATAAATGGGGCGCGTTACAATTATAACTTAATTACAAACGATGGAAGTTTCGGGGTACATAATATTAAATATGTAAAGGATTTGATTAATTATAGTATACAAAGCTTGGAATAAGTTGAATGGTGCTAATCCAATGTATAGAAATTTCCATCTTCGAAGATATACCTTTGTCATTCTGAGTGAAGCGAAGAATCTCTTGTTAATAAGCTAATAATGTTTCGTGAGGTTAGTGAAATCTTCGTAAAGAGATTCTTCAGTCGTTCCTCATTCAGAATGACACGCTAGCGGGTAAAGTCCGCTGAATTTGCTAATTAAATAGTATCTTGGTTTCCTGGATTCCTATTAAAAATTAGTATTGGTAGCTATAAAAGAAATAACGATAAGGAAGCCAGGAATGCAGGAGAAAAGCCGCATAATAATTTAAAGTACTCCATTGAGAAGAGAATAATTCATATGTGCAAAATAGTATCAGGTGTTAGTTTATTTGTAGTTATGCTTCTTTTGTTTTCTTTTCTTGGCGGCAGTCGTGTGTATGCAAAAGAGGAATTAAGTAAGCCTGTGCCTATTCATGTACCAAAGGTATCTATAAAGAAGGCGTATTCATGTACGGATAGATGCCATGTCAATTACATGGCATATGAAAATAAATTTGAAGTGACTCAAAGAGCGGAAATCTTCAGGCACAAGACACATTCATTTGAGCAGGACCTCGATTGTACGTCCTGTCATGATAATAGTGAGGTTAATACTGAGGGGCATGGCAAATTAACAATAAAAAAGGAAAACTGCCTTAAGTGCCATCATGTAGAACTAAAAGAATCTGAGTGCAAAAGATGTCATCAGGGTATTGATGCAAATCCCATGAAGTATAAGAAGGAAAAGTTTATTCACGGATTTACCGTGGACAGCGATGTAGATTGTGGATTGTGTCATGTCAAAGATCCTAACGCCTCTTTAATAGATGATGAGATCAACTGCATCAAATGTCACCATACTACTCCTGATTTAGATTGTGTAAAGTGTCACAAAGATGATATAGATAGGTATTTTAATGTAGATGCAAAGAGGAAGGACAGCCTCTCATGGACAGTATCTTTCATGCACTCTCAGCATCCCGAACAGGACTTGTCATGTAAGGAATGTCACTCAATCAGTCATGAGAACGACGCAGGTATTGTGGAATACAATATCAATTGCAGTAAATGCCATCATGACTCTGAAAAAAAGGCAGGGTGTATTGAATGTCACAAGGAGCCTTTAGCATATATAGGGGGAGAGATAGGAGTAAAAGAGATTACACCAATACCGGATATGATGTCCAGAGCGGTCAAATGTGAAGACTGTCACAAATACAATAGTGAAAAGTTAAAGTTCAGGGGAGTAGAAGAGTACTGTATAGAGTGTCATAATGAAGATTATGGGAAACTGTACAACGCCTGGACAGACACCATTAAGAGAAGATTGGAAAAATTCAACCTTCGTGTACAGGACCTTGTTGAAGACGGTAATATTTCAAGTATAAGCGGTTCAGATATTGATGGAAATAAAAACAAAGAAGCGGTAGGGCGATCAGACATGAATTCATTCCTGGAGAACACAGGTGTGACTGTTGACTTAATAACAAAATACGGAACACACAATTTTAACCTGACAAGGGCGATTCTGGATAGACTTGAAGAGAAGATAAAGTAGTTTCTCTACAATGTTACTAGGTTACAAGGATCTGGAGAACATTGAATAAAGAACAAGAAATGTTGAATCATACCTGTTATGCTCCTGTATGCAATTTGTATTTCACTCTGTTATTTATTGACAGAGAACTAATAAGGAGTAAGATATGAAAATTGTAAAGTAAACGTTAGATCCGAAAATATAAGGTAGTACTGTTTCGATGAGGAGAGGATAAATATAATGAAAAACTTGTTATTGTCTGTAATAATATTGTCTGTTATTGGATGCGCTTTGATTAAACCCTCTACTACTTCAACTGTACAAACAAAACGTCAGATTACTTATAAATGGTCTCAAATAGAAAATTACTTTACTAAAAATGAGGTAGAAAAAATACTGGGTATCCCTACTGATATTCTTTATAGTGAAGAGGCCGAAATATGGAAGTATGAATATGATATTGCCCGATCATATGGCACTGTTAGTTTCCGTAAAACCGACAATCGTGTATGGTTTTTGTCAAAACCATCCTTTTAGTGAAAGATATACTCTTACTTACACAATACTTTCTACGTTTGTCATCAGCCTTATGCATCTACTCATACTACGTGAGAAAAGATTCCAATAATAGTTTTGCCCGAGTAACATTCTTGGCGCCTTTTGTCCGGGGAAAGTCTTCGGCGCTTTTTGTCCGGGGAAAACGGTAACCAAAAATCAAACTGATTTTAGAATATAGGAAATACTTACTACATATTCTTAGCTAAATAGAGCGATTTGAGTAGCCGCATCCTTTAGGTTGCGTGACTTACGTGAAATTTACATGTACCCATCGGATGAGAGAAAACGCAGGCTAAAGCCCGCGGCTACTACAGTATAGAAAATAAGATCGCTCAATTTAGGTCTTAGTTAAATTAAGAAGGGAAAGGTCAACGATGAGAAAGTTCTTAATCTTAATGTTGCTGGTAATAATATCATCCGGCTGTACAGCATCTGTTATTCGCTCAGGGAATGTAATTAACCCAACCGGAGAGAATGTAAGAAGAGGTAAAGTGTTTAACAAAGACTTCGATGATCTATGGAAAACAGTTGTTAAAGCGTGTACAGTGGCAGATATTTCAATAAAAACCTCAGAAAAATTAGAACGGGAGGAAAGGGAAAGTGGAATTATAATTGCCGAAAGATCAGTTGCTGCCACTGAGGAATTAAGGGAAACATTTGAAACAGGACGGATAGAATTAACCTATGACAAGAAAAAGCCGGCAGGATGGATGGATTATACAGCTAGTCAGTCCTATGTAGCTGCAAAAGGTAAAACAGTCAAAAGTGAAGTAGTTGAATCAGATCTGTTATCTGTGTTTGAGGAGCAAGGTGTTTTACTCTTTCTTTCGTACAATATATATGTTCAGGAAATTGATAACAACAATTCTAAAGTAGTCATTAATATATTTGCGTACCCTGCACAGCCCGAGATTAAATATTCAAGTGCACAGACAGGTTTTTGGGCTGGACAACAATTGACGCAAGAAGCTAAAGTGGATATTTCGCAGGCGAAATTTCTTTCAAAGGGTAAATTTGAAGATGATTTCTTTGTGCTAATAAAAAAAATTATTGAAAAAGGTTGATGTAGTCTAGAGTAATGGGATAGATTCTCTCCTGGACTATATAAAATATGAATGTATTTTATTGTATCAACACGCTAGTTTAAAACTATGCACTTTCAGTGCAAGGCTTTCAGCGATAGTTTTTTTTAATTGTAGAAGCGATATCTTCCACATCTGTCATTCCCATGAAAACGGGAATCTAGAGAGTGTTGAGCATATGGATTCCCGATCTAAGTCGGGAATGACAAACAAAAAGGTTAATGTGTTTCTATTAAACAAAGGGACTTTCAGTCCCCGTTAAACCTATGCACTTTCAGTGCATAGTGGTTTAGTTGCTCCAAACTACATCATATTTGCAACATGGATTGTTCAGCAAGAAGCTAATCTCCTCCTCATTTCACTAAACTTGTCTATTCCAGTGTAAGGTATTTAGTTGAACATAATAAGGTTTCAGTTTACATTATACACAGTATAAATATTTTTTAAGGAAACCTTATTAAGGCGTTTCTATGTTTAAACAGATGTGTTCCCATTGACTAAAACATTAGATAACATCGTTATTAATGGTTATAGGAGGGTATGCAGAGTACTAAAATTTTCTAATATTGATGAAGGAAGGGTAAGACTATTTTGTATAAGCTTATTAGTTGTTGGGGATTTATCATAATTGTTTGTCTGCTTTTTGTTGGTTCGTTAGGTTCTGCCCAGGGACAAGACTACATACCATCTGGATGGGAGAAGGTACATAAGGAAGCGATAGAGAAAGTAGAGGCGGCAGAGAAGGAAGTGATGGTAAAGGCAGAGAAGGAAGCTATGGCAATTACCGCTATGGCAAAGTCAGAGGAAGCGACAGCAAAGGCAGATGAAGCGATAGCTAGGGCAGATGAAGCGATGGTAAGGGCAGATGAAGCGATGGTAAGGGCAGATGAAGCGACGGCAAAGGCAGAGGCTGCGATTGTGAGAGCAGAGGAAGCAATGGTAAAGGCAGAGGCCGCTGAGAAGGAATCGACGGCGAAGGCAGATGAAGCGATGGCAAAGGCAGAGGCCGCGATCGCGAGGGCAGAGGAAGCTATGGAGAAGGCAGAGAACGCTAAGAAGGAATCAACGGCAAAGGCGGAGAAGGAAGCCGTGAAAGAGAAAAAGCAGACGCGTGCCTGGGAGTTCTGGAAGTAGTGAGGAAATAAGCAGTAACAATAGCAATATCCATAATAATAAATAGTGTTTAATCATTAAATGTACGAATGCCATCTGAGGAAAACGATGGCACTCGTACATTTGTCTTCACGCCTTATCCATCCCAAGCCAGATCCCGCCTCTAAAATCCCTGTAAATCCTGAAGATTAAGTTTTATGAAAATACGTTAAATGTAAGTTAGATTTTACCTATCAAGCTTAATCAGGTGGTAAATCTGAGAGGTGGTAAGTTCTTCTTATATAATACATCTTACACTTTAAGACCTTTTTCATCTAAGGTATTTCGAAGTACATATTCAGGTATTCCCTTATTGCGCATATTAAAGAATTTGTATAAGATTAGGCTCATAACTCCATTTGTTCTTTTATAGTAATGGTTAAATATTTTTACAACTTATTTTTACCTGAAATTAATCAGGACAATAGTTTAATTAATATACTAACTTTAAAGGTACTCAGCTCCTTTAATAAACCAGTTCATAATTAATGGCGGTTTGACCTCCCGCCACACGGTATAGCTAGCCGATGCCTTGAAAGCCCTTATTAAATAGAAAGTAAGTAACTTTTTACATAGGAGGTAAAATAATAATGATTGAATGGGATGACAAATACAGCGTGGGTTTATCAATAATTGATGATGACCATAAGAAACTTATTGGTATTCTCAATAAGGCTATTTACGCAAAGGAACACAATGCAAACTCAAAAGAATTGAGGGAGGTATTAAAAGAAATTACTGACTATGCTCTTAAGCATTTTAAAACAGAAGAGACTTATATGATAGATTTTAATTATACAGGGTATCAAGACCACAGAAAAGAACACAGGGATTTTTTCACTGAAACAATTGCCTATCACGACAAATTGATCGAAGGAGATTGTCAAATTGCAAATGAGATAATTGAATACTTAAAGTGGTGGTTAGTAAACCACATTCGAGTAACCGATAAAAAATATGTCGACTGTTTCAAGAGAAATGGTCTTAAATAAATTTTCAGAAATTTACACCTGGTTTTATCTACCCAAAATCACATTTCACCAGTAATATCCCTGTGAATCCAGATGTTTGGCTTTGCAACTGGATCAGTGGGTGGGTGGCAGATCATTATCTTCCAGAATTAACGTGCTCTCTGATTGGCTGAGCTCTTTCGTATTCTTTCCAGTTGGATTTTTTGTTTTTTTTAATGCATTCTTCGCTTTGTGCAATTCGCTCTCCTTCCTTTCAGCAAGTTCTTCTGCTTTGTTTAACGCACTCTCGGCTTTGATTAATTCTTTCTCTTTCTGCTTAGTAAGGTTTTTGGCTTTATGTTCAGCTTTAAGTCTTGCCTTCTCTTTTTTACTTGCAAGTTTTTTCGCTCCTTTTTCCGCTTTGTGTAGTTCTTTCTTCTTCTTTTTAGCAAGTTTTTGGTTTTTTTTTAATGCACTCTTCGCTTCAAGTAATTCTTTCTCTTTCTGTTCAGCAAGGTTTTTCGCTTTTTTTAATGCACTCCCCGCTTCGAGTAAATCTTTCTCCATCTGTTCTACAAGTTTTTCTGATTTGTTTAATACACTCTCCGCTTCGAGTAACTCATTCTCTTTCTGTTTAACAAAGTTTTCCGCCTCAAACCGGTCCGGCTTTTCAACCCATTCAGGTTTATCAGCAACCGCTAGATTAGAAATTAGGAAAAGGGAGGAAAGACATACTATTGTTAATATTATTTTATTCATAACCTCGTTACCCCTTCTGGTTTTAAAAATTAAAAATTAATATTAACTAAAATCGTCTGCAAATTATCCCATATACCAATTTAAAATCAATAAGTAAAATACTTCAAAAAAATGAACAGAAATTTAAGATATGATTACAGCAGTGTGATCTATCGGCAACTGTTGTTCTTGTCTGGTTGTAACAAGGTTTCGTTCAAATTAATAGATGAATGTCGAGATAAGAGTTAAATTTTGAATTGTAATTAGCTGGAAAAAGTGCCATTGTAATACCTTAAATTCCACATTTTAATCATAATCAATTGACAACTCTGATTAAAAAAACAGTTGCCTGTTCAGATCCTGAGTTTATAATTCTATACTTATATCCATCTCTATATCTTTAATTCAAGTAATATGTGCAAATCTTTGGTAAAAGAAAATCGTGATTGAAGAACATGTTAATTTCAACTCCGGTGGTTTGACACTGGAGGGGGTTTTGTCGTATGATGAAAATGTTCTTGAGCCTCCGATGGTGCTTTTGTGTCCGCCTCATCCCCACCTTGGAGGTGATATGGAAAATAATGTTATTACGGAGCTTGGCAAGGTACTGGCAGAAAATGGTTTTGCAACATTAAGGTTTAATTATCGTGGTGTTGGTGGCAGCGAAAGTAAACTTAACAATATTGCAGAGGTATATGAGTATTGGGAAACCATTTTAAACAACGATGATTGTTCCGATGCTATAGTGGATGCTACTGCAGCAATTAACTATTTAGAATCAACAGTTGGTACGAAAAAGACATTTATTACAGGATATTCATTTGGCGCAATTGTAGCGATGATGCTGGGTTTGGAGCATACAAACATATGGGCGATTGCATCAATCTCTGCGCCATTTGGTAGATTTGATACCTCATTTCTATCGGACTGCAAAAAACCCAAGTTGTTCATTTGTTCAGATAACGATTTTGCTACTACACTTGAAGAGGTCGAGAAAGGAATGCTAAGTATATCAGAACCGAAGATACTTGATATAATGAACGATTGTGATCATTTCTACATAGACAAAGAGCTTGAAATTACAAATAAGGTATTAAGGTTCTTTAACCTCAACACTTCCAAATAAAATCGTAGAAAACCCCAAAGCCAAACTGCTAATTAGTATATTCCACTTATTCTTCATCAAACACTTAAAAGCACATATTGAACCATTCTTCCAATTTAGATACTGCTACTCACACATTTACAACGCAAGCTAATCTTTTCCAGATAATCTTGTAAGTGGCGTAGTTATAGCACTTAAATGATTCTAAAGAACTTTTATCTACAGGTAATCATAAATATGAAGCATTCATATTCGTGGAATTGGTTTTTAGCGAGCAAATTGCTATTATGAGCCAGTATTAATTGTCAGAAATAAGAACATGATTTTCTTAAATTTCTATATGTTGTTATGTTTCAACGTCTTATGGATATTTATTTCTGACTTTGTAAATTGGTATTAGAATTGCTTTAATACCAACCATGTCTAAATCTCAAAATGCTGCTTTTGTTAGATATGAATACATTGTCTATATTCACCTATTAGATACTTATAATGTCAGTGAGATATTGCTTACAAAGGATGATTTTGTCGATACGAAGCCATCCAGCGACCAAATCAAGTGGATTCCGGTAGAAAATATGAATATTAACCTTGTTGATACTACTGAGGAAACGGGGAAAAGCAGTGAAGATTCTGTTTCAAAAAATAAGAATAGAATCTGTGGTCTTTTTGATGCAGAACCTCTTGATTGGAAATATGCAAAGATTACCGTTGGTGATGATACAAATACAAGGCACAACATTACGGTAGCCAGGATGCCCAGAAGCCCGATTGTGCCGGTGATATTTGATATAAACAAGTAACCTTACATCAGCTCTTGTTTATTTATTTTAGCACATGAATTATTTTGTTTGACATCTAGTGTGTTGCTTTGTAAAATAAAGAACTTTTTCAGATAGTTTGAAATATCATCACCCACACAAAAACCCTGAATTATTGGGGTAATATACTAACGGGTCCTTTTAAAGTCCTGGTTATTTGCGATCGTATATAAAAATAGCCTTACTGCAAAAGATATTTTGAACTAATATCATTGCCGTAAGGCTATTTTTATTAGTAGTAGTTAGAGAGATTTTGTCAGGACAGGTGGTTCTTTTAAAACTTAACAATAAAGTAATATATGTCGTGATAAGGGCAAATCGTGAGTGATCGCGAGACGCAAAGTGAAGGGTCTTTAGTTCTGTAATAAGTAAAAGATAGCCTTACTGCCAAAGATATTTTAATAAATGTCTTCAGTAGTAAGGCTTTTTTATTGGTATTTTTCAAAAAATATTTCTTGGAATCGAAAGGTAGAGTAATGAGACTTTCAGGGAATAATTAAGTGTGTATGTTTTTGTAGTATCGAGAACAAATTTAGGTGTTTTTCTTTAGCTCTTTGAGGCGAGGGCTAGAGAAAGGAGGAGGAGAAGGAATGAAGATTAGTGTAAAGAATAGGGTGGTTTCATTGCGTTTCCCAACAGGTTTGTTATCTGTTTATTTTGGGATATTTGTGTTTGTGGCGAGTCTGATTTTTGCCGGCAGTTTGAAAGCAGAGGTCTTTAAGGCAACCGCATATTGCTCATGTGTAAAATGTTGCGATAAGGACCCTTCAGATAAATGGTATGGGATTACGGCAACAGGTAAGAAGGCGCGATGGGGAACTGTAGCGGTAGACAAGAGAGTTGTAAAGCTGGGGAGTAAATTAAGAATTGAAGGTTTTCCCAATACTGTTTTCAGGGCTGAAGATGTAGGTGGAGCGGTAAAGGGAAAACATATTGACGTATGGTTTCCCAGTCATGAAGACGCGATAAAATTTGGGGTGCGGAAGATTGTGGTCCAGCGTGTAATAAACGGGTGATAAATAAAGTGTTTTCAATGTGATTTTTCAGGAAATATCTTTTGTTTGCCACTTCCTGCCTGGAGACAGGTGGGGATGTATAGAGTAAAGTTCCTAATGGTTCTACTAAGTTACTGTCCTGAGAGTAGAAAGGGATAAGATACCAGTATTCAAATAATAGAGGTTTTTTGATCTTTAATTCCCTCAGAGTTGGCGAAGCAAACTGTTCTGCAGTATGTCTGAATATTCACATTTCTTAAATTAATCTATAGCATATAATAATCCGCAGTATATCAATTATTTCCTAAACCTGTCAGAATTCCCCGTATCTACAGATCAAACAAAACATATTATAATTATTATTGTATCCGGTTTGTATTTTATATATTATGGCAATCTTGATTAAGGATTATAATGAGGTCAGTATTCTCATTACGACATACATAATATAATAGCTAAAGGATAAATAATAAATATGAACGCTGCTGTTTTAGCTATTGCCTCTCTATCCTGCTTTTTTGTGAGTTACTTCTTTTATTCAAAATTTCTTGCTGATAAGATATTTAAGTTAGATTCAAATATTGTAACACCCGCCCATGAATTTGAGGATGGTATAGATTACGTTCCTACAAACAAGCACGTTCTTTTTGGACATCATTTTACATCAGTAGCAGGTGCCGCGCCAATTGTAGGTCCTGCAATAGCCGTCATATGGGGATGGTTGCCTGCGGTACTGTGGGTGGTCTTTGGCACTATATTCATAGGTGCTGTACATGACTTTGGGTGCCTTGTACTTTCTGCAAAAAACAAGGGCCATTCCATCGGTGATTTGACGGGTATAATCATTGGTAAGAGAGCACGTGCACTGTTTCTTACTATTATCTTCTTTCTTACATGGATAGTAATTGCAGTTTTTGCCTATATTATTGCCACCCTGTTTTCACAATTTCCAACTACAGTATTGCCGGTTAATATTGAAATTATCGTTGCCGTTGTTATAGGCGTCGTTATTTACCGAGCAAAGTATGGGATCCTCATCCCTTCTATAATCGCATTGCTTGTTTTATACGGCTTTATATACCTTGGTATGTATGTGCCAATGAGCTTGCCTTCATTTATTGGAGGTCAGATAGAGTCATGGGTAGTTTTGCTTGTTGTATACGCTTTCATAGCGTCAGTTCTTCCGGTTTGGATACTACTCCAACCAAGAGACTTTATCAACTCACATCAGCTTTTTGTAGGTTTGGGTATTATGTATCTGGGCCTCTTCATCGCGCATCCGCCAATGGTTGCACCGGCAATTAATCTTGAAGTTGAGGGAGGCTTGCCGTGGTTCCCATTCCTCTTTATTACGATAGCCTGTGGTGCAATTTCCGGATTTCATGGTCTTGTTGGTTCCGGTACTACATCCAAGCAACTTAATAATATTAAAGACGCCAGGATGATCGGTTTCGGATCAATGCTGGGAGAGGGGTCATTGGGGTTGATGGCTATAATTGCGTCAACAGCTGGATTTGCGACACTTGCAGCATGGAAGAGCCATTATGCCAGTTGGAGTGCCGCTGGAAGTCTGGACGCGAAGATGGGGGCTTTTGTTAATGGAGGGGCCTATTTCATGAAAGAGGGGCTTCATCTGCCTGAAGTATTTGGTACTACACTAATTGCTGTTATCGTCATAAGCTTTGCCGCCACCACTCTTGATACCTCAACCAGGATTCAGAGGTATATAACGAGTGAGTTGGGAGAAATATATAATATCAAAATTTTGACAAATAGATTTGTTGCTGCAGCAATTGCCGCGTTTACGCCGCTTATCCTCATCTTTGGAGGTGAGGGGCTTAGCTGGAAACGTTTATGGCCGATCTTTGGTGCGACGAACCAGCTGCTTGCGGGGCTGTCACTACTGGTTCTGACCGTCTATCTTTATAGAAAAGGGAGAAATATTTTATTTACCTTAATACCGCTTATCTTCCTTATCATAATGACATCAACGGCAATGGTGATGAGCTTAAAAGAGTTTATAAAATCAAGAAACTGGGTATTAACTATTTTGTCAATGCTCCTGCTTGCATTCTCTGCCTGGATTATCCTTGAAGCAATCAATGTTGTAAGGAATTTGAAGAAGGAAGATAAGAGTGTAGATAATTTAGTTTAAACACCTTTCTACTCATAACTCAAATTGAGTTATTTATATCACATATCACAGTAGTCGCAGGCTTAAGCCTGCGTACCTCATAGACGGCAATCTCTGTCGCACCATGGTGTGTTTTGAAAAAAAGGGTAGTAATAGTAAGACATCTCGCAACCTGTACGAAGCCAACCTCACGTTTTCCCACTACCGCTGAATATTATATCCAATTCCAATCAAAATATATCTGTAACAACCAGCGTACATAGCTATCTCTTTTTTGTGCCATAACAGTTTGTTGTTACGAGCTGATACATGACTACTAAGGCGATGCGCACGTGCCATGGCGCACATGTGTGCCGGCGCACTATTGTGCCATGGCACACTTATCTCTTTTTGATAATTCTCTTGTCATTATAAATAAGTATCTAGAGGAAATAATTATAAATAGGATAAACATAAACAATATATAGCTTTATGATGTCATATTGTTTCGTACAAACCAGAAAGTCAATTTGTTATCTTGTTTGGTATCTGTTTTGATATATGAGAGATAAAAAGTGAAGAAGAAAGTATAGTTTTAAAATCATAACATTAAGTTTGTGAAGCAGTTATGAGGTTTGTAAAAGCAAAAAGAATCACCAGGAATGATTTTTCGATATGTGTCACTTTTCTGCATATTCTGCATTAAGGTATTTACCTTATTTAAAAAAACTTCTGATTTTTCTTTAACGAAGTAGGAGAAACAGTGTTTAAACGAGTAATTAATAGGTTGATTAAATACCTTTTCGTTTTTGTTGTCTAATGCATAAAAAAAGAAGCAAAACAGGACCTGTTCTTTTTAGTATTTTTTATGAATCTCTAACAAAACGTAATTCTAAAATCCGATCCATCTCCTTAGCTCTATGACTTATTATGTGCTTACAAGTTTGCTATGTATATATAATGTACCCCCATTTATCAACCAACTTTAATATCAATGAAAGGAGTTAAAAATGTCAACAAGAATTCTACAAATCAGTGATTTGCATATCGGAAGAAGCGTTACTGAAGAGAACAACTTTAAAATAATTGTAAATCATATTATCCGGAAAGGTCAAGGTGAGTGGCAGAGTAATAAACCAGTTATTATGATCACAGGGGACATCGTTAATGATGGTGACGTAGGTCAATATGAAACAGCCAAGGGTTACCTTGATCAACTTCATGCTAAGGGATTTAATTTACGTCTGATTCCCGGTAATCACGATTACGGAAAAAAGGGAAATCTTGCATTAGAAGAAGGTTTTATAAGATTTAAAGGTCACTTTAGTCAGTATCATGATAATGGCATGGATTATCCTTACCCAGACAATATTGACGGGCACTGTCTTATAGGGTTGAATTCCATGCAGTCGGAATATGGTTTGGATGGGATTCTTGCCGATGGGGAGTTAGGTGAGGACCAGATTGAGAAAACAGCTGATCTTATTAATGAGTACAGAGAAACGTCAAACGGGAAGGTAATTGTCTATTTGCATCACCATCCATTCCTGTACCCTGATGATCTTCCTCTTAGAAGGGTGGGTGAGGCTGTGGGGCACTGGCTCAAAGATGGAAAGGAATTCATGAGTACAATTAAGGATTTAAATATAGATGTTCTTTTATTTGGCCATGAACATCGTCACTTGAAATTTACCAATACCATCCTGAATGATAGATACAATATCCCATACATAATATCCTCCGGAAAGAGTAGTGAGCATAGCCGGGAGTTTCCTGTATTACAAAACGGCTCTGCTGATCAACCGGAATGCGAATACAAAGCCTTTGCAGATCTGCTGGAACAATATGAGTATGATAATGAGGAGAGGGAAAGAGTTCAAAGAGAGTTGGACAGAATACCAAAGGAATTATATGGGAGAATGATAGAAATTAATGATGCGGGAGACATCAATATCACAAATGAGGTATTTGTCTAGAAAACCTGATGATCGCAAGTCTTTTCATCTGTAATTAGATTTATACTCTTTTTTGATGAAGGAAGAGGGAGGAGAGGACAGATTAATTTGTTAATGATTTGGTTTACAATATATATGTTTGTAAGAGCATGAAGGGAGTGGGGGTGACAAATATCTCCAATAATAAATGAAAATATAGGGGTGGAGTATTTTCATAGTTTAACCTGGTTAAGCCATACTTGTTATTTAAAAATAATACCTATTACTCAATTATTTGTTATAGGCCTATAACGTTTTTGTTATGAATCTATAACAAAAAATAATCATAAAATTCAGTCTATCTCTTTAACTCTGTAGCTTATAGTGCTTACAAATTTGCTATGTATAAAGAGGAAGTGGCGTGATATTTGTTTTAGCGGACTTACGGTTTTTGTTATAACTTTGTAAATATTGGAGAGAGCAAAGGAATGAAGTGTCTAGGAGTGATTAAAGTAAAGATGAAAGTGTCAGTTTAAAAACTATAACATTATGTTTTTAAAGCATTTGTGGGATTCGTGAAAGTAAAAAAAAGTTGACAAACAGTAAATATTTTCCTATATAGTTTCTGTACGGAAATGAAGCTTTAAAGACTCCTCCTAATCCGATTATCAGTCTTTTTACCTTTCCAATTAGCAACAATTTGAAAAAACTTCAAAATCTGGTTTTCTGTCTGAACCGAGACATAC